>Ga0207701_10003747_pt1 | contig 15550 bp, 13 predicted proteins | sample KBSSwiSSwithPhiX_FD_184294 | JGI IMG/M metagenome (GOLD analysis project Ga0207701, IMG submission 184294) | Switchgrass rhizosphere bulk soil microbial communities from Kellogg Biological Station, Michigan, USA, with PhiX - S5 (SPAdes) (version 2) | ecosystem: Environmental > Terrestrial >... | reverse complement strand
CGAGAGCTTCAACGGCAAGTTCCGTCTATGTCCTGCTGGCCATAGGCGGAGCTATGTCCCGCGCCGAACTATGTCCCGCTGCGGCGGTTGATTCCCCACGCAATCGAGCAAGTCAGGCGTGGACATAGTTCGCCGTGTCTACAAGCCCCTGAGGAACGCGAGCAGCGCGTCATCGGGTCGATATAGCCCGGGCTTGGCGCCGGGTGGCGTGGTCTTGGCAAGCATCTTCTCCTTCAGCTCCAGGTTTGCGTCCAGGTAGATCTGTGTCGTCTCGATCGACTCGTGGCCGAGCCACAGGGCGATGACCGATTGCTCGACACCGGCTTGCAGCAGATCCATTGCCGTCGTATGGCGAAGGACGTGCGGTGAAACGCGTTTGCGCCTGAGTGATGTGCATTGCACGCTGGCCGTCGCAACATGCTTGGCCAAGAGGTATTGCACGCCATGAGAGCTCAGCGAACCGCCGCGCGCGTTGGGGAACACCGGCTGGCCGGGCGCCCGCGAGGGTTCTCGCAGCCACGCCGCCATGACCGCGCGTGTGGCCTTGCTGAGCGGCGTGCACCGCTCCTTGCGCCCCTTGCCAAGCACCCGAACGTGCGAGCCCGTACCCAGGTTCACGTCGTCGCAGCGAAGGCCGGTCACTTCTGACAATCGCAGCCCTGTCTGCACCGCCAGCAGCATCAACGCGTGGTCGCGCCGCCCTGACCACGTTCGCTGGTCCGGCGCCGCGAGCAGTGCATCGACCTCCGCTCGACTCAGGAAGGGCACCAATGGCCGCGCGAACTTCTTCGCCGGTATCGCCAGCACGCGCCCGATCTGCGCCCCATGAGTCGGCGCTTCGAAGGCAACATAGCGGAAGAAGGAATGCACCGCGGTCAACCGAAGGTTGCGCGTTCGCGCTGTGACGCCGCGCGCGGCCTCCAGGTCATCGAGGAACGCCGCCACCAATGGTGCGTCGATGTCCTCCAGGGCAAGCGTCGACGGTGCCTTGCGCAGTCGCCTCTGGACGAACTGCAGCAGCATCTTGAACGTGTCGCGGTACGAGGCGATCGTGTGCGCGCTGGCCTGGCGTTGCTGCATCAAACGCTGAGTGAAGAAGCGCTCCAGCAACACGGCAAAGCTGGCCCGGGGCGTCATGGCGCCGCTCCCCAGCGCTGCTCCAGCCGAGACATGGCCTGCGTCATCAGCTCCGGCCACGCGCTCAGATACCAATACGTGTCCTGCACGCGCACGTGGCCAAGGTACGCCGACAGCACCGGCAAGAGACGTGCGGCATCCTCGCTCGCCTGGTACCACTGCGTGAGTACTCGAACAGCGAAACGATGCCGGAAGTCGTGAAGCCGGGGCCCATGACTGGCGTGCGCTCCGCGCAGACCGACGCTGCGCGACAGCGCATAGAAGGTCCGATGCACGTGGGCCTTGTCGAGCCGGTTGCCCGTGCGCGAGACGAAGACGTAGGGCGAGATCGGCCGACCGAAGAACTCGTCACGACGTCGCAGGTAGTCGGCCAGCACATGGGCGGTGGAGACATGCAACGGCACGAGCCGGGTCCTGCCCAGCTTGGCGCCGCGAATCGTCAACATCGCCTGGTCGAGGTCGACGTCGGAGACTTGCAGGTTCAGCGCCTCGGAGAGGCGCAAGCCGGTCGTGCTGAACAAGCCGAACAGGCAGTGAAACGCCCACGGTCGCAGCGGCGTCGAATGCCAGGAGGTGGGCAGCTTCAGGGCGGCATCCAGCAGCCGTTGCACTTCCTCGTCCGAGTACAGATACGGCCTGGCCCTGGTCGACCTGTGGGGCAAGAGCCCAAGGGGTGGAACCTCCGTCGAGGCATCGGTGGCGCTGCGATAGCGGGCGAAGCCCCGAACGCAGCCCAGCCGCCGCGCCCACTCGGCAGGTTGCACCGATGCCGACTGCTGCGCCCACGCCAGCGCCAGCGCGGTCGTGATGTGCGAGGCGTGGTGTTCCTCGAGGAAGGCAACGAACCGCGGAAGCAGCAGGCCGGCGTCGTGCAGCTTGAAACCCAGGCTGCGGCGAAGCTGGAGATACTCGGGCAGCGCTTCGCGCAGCCTGTTCATGACGCGCTCCCCGGCCATGGCAGCGCCAAAGCGCGCAAAGCGGCGACATCCACCTTGGCGTAGATCGATGTCGACAGCGGGCTGCGATGGCGCAGCAGCTCGCCGATCTCGGGCAGTGACGCGCCGCCTTGCAACATGCGAACGGCCAGGGCATGGCGGAACTGATGCGCTCCCTTGTGAGGCGCGTCCACGCCGGCGCGCTGCAGCGCGTTGCGAACGATCGAGCCGACCGCGTCGGAGCCGTGCATCAATCCTTGGATCGGCGCGCGTGAGCGCAGAAACAGATGGCGGTCGGCGCTCGCGGGCCGGCCATGCCGCAGGTAGGCAGCGATGGCCTCACCGACATCGGCCGGCAGTGGCATGAGGCACTCGTGACTGTTCTTGCCACGCACGCGCAGGCGGCTGGCGTCCCAATCGATCTCGCCCCGATATCGCGCGAAACGCAGGAAGGCGCGCAACGCCGTGATGACGTTCTTGAGTCCACGTGGCCGCAGGCTCCGGGCCTGCTGCCGCACGAAGCCGACGATGTCGGTGGCACTCACCGCGCTGAGGTCAACGCTCTGACTACCGAAGCGATGGATCAAGAAGTCGCGCGCGCTCGTCCGGTAGCCGCGGATCGAGCCGGCGGCCAGGCCTCGGTCTCGCCGCAGGAACTGCTCGAAGCTGGCCACCAGCGCGTCGGCAGGAACCTTGATGCTGTCGACTGCGGCGCACAGGCCTTGTCCACGCAAGTACTGCAGCAGTTGGCCCAGCGCAAATGACTCATGCTTGCGCGGCTGGGCTCGACAGTCGCTCCGCGGTCGATAGTCGCGGCGGTGGAATTCGTCTATGTGCGCGTCACCGAGGTCCGCGAGATCGACGCCTTGCTCGGCGAGCCAAGTATCGAAAGCTGCTGCGCGCCAGGACTTGGCGCGCACGCAGATAACGGAGTAACGCTGATCGATCAATGAGGTGACGAACGCTTCAAGGTGCGGCGACAGCGGGCCGGTCGCACCTCGAGCGAGCGCCATCGCGCCCTCGAGGGTAGGTTCCAAGATGCTCTCCTTGCAGGCGGAATGCCTGGCAAGGAGGATTGCTATGTCCCGCGCTGTTTGCGAACGTGCTCGGCAAGCTCAGGCGGGGAACTCGCAGCGGGACATAGTTCGGCGCGGGACATAGCTCCGCGACGAGTGCTTGAACGAGCAGTGGTTTGAGTCACTGCACCAAGCTCGACAAGAAATCGGTCACTGGCGGCGCGACTACAACGAGGTGCGACCGCACAGCGCCATCGGTCGCATCCCGCCGGCAGAGTTCGCAGCCTTGCATCGCCGGCATGCCGGCGACGCAAGGCAATCACCGGAGGTCAGCTAACCTCCGCAACCTTGGGCTCGCTAACCTAGAAGTGGCACGCGTGTAGGGGGCAGGTCATTCGAAGCGCGACGTCCAGAGAGCATTCGGCGCTACATGAGCCATTGCTCTTGGAAGATCGAACTCAACCAAGATTTGGTTGTGTGTTCTTGAAGCTATCGAGCGCTTGGATTCGTTTCCACCAGTCTGCAAAACCCTCAACATTGAGAAGAGCAGGCATGTCAGGCGTCAGCGACAAGTAAAACGTGATCGGGGTCAAATACAGGTCTGCCAAGCTCAGGTCACCCGCGATGAATGACGAGGCCCCTTTGGTCTTCATGGCAAGAGCGACCACCTTCTTCCCGTTCTCGAGGCCAGCATTGCGCATAGAGTCATTCTTGCCCCCGACGAAGTCCGGAAAGAGATGGTATGCCGCAATACCGCCCACCATCGCCCCGTACCCATAGGAGTCGATAAGGCCGATGACCATGTCCATTCTCGCGCGGTCCTTGGGCGTAGACGGAACCAAAGACTTGCCGGGAAGGACGTCGTTCAAGTAGCGAGCGATCGCCGACGTTTCGAGGATGCGCATGCCATCGTGGTCAAGGACTGGAACCTTGCCGAACGGATGACGTGCCAAATGTTCAGCCGACCGCGGCTCGCCGGCGAGGACATTCACCTGCACTTGTTCGAAGTCGGTAAAGCCCTTCTCCGCGAGGAGCATCTTTACCGTACGAACATAAGTTGATCCGTCGAATCCCCAGAGTGTCATCTTGGACATGTTCCTTGCCTCGTTTCGAAGGAGTGACTGAAATTGCGGTCGGCGCTACAACCGAAGGCCACGGTCAGTGCCTGCTCTGACTTCATGAACAGTCTACGCTCTCGAATGCCCGTTATCGGGTCCACAGCGAGGCCATCCAAGAGGGGCGTGGCTCGCTTGACCCATTGCACGAAGTAGCCTCTGCACGCAGAGAACCGATATGCCAAATCTGCGGAAGGCTGGCGAGTAGTGAAAGCCCGCCTCAAGTCGGTCTACGGCTGTCGCGCGGCCCCCCTTGTCGATCGTCAACTGCATTCCGGCGGCCGGTTCGAAGACAACGGCTGATCGTCCGCTCCGACTATCCGACTTCCATCGGCGCGATGCAAGGCGACGATGGTGCCAGCGCTGCCGCTATAGGCCAGGTGCCGAACCGCTCGCGGTACTGCGCGTCGGGACCATGGCAAGCCGATGCTTTCCCCCGCTGACTTGGCGTCGCCAGCGCTTTGCGGGCTGCCCGAGACCGGCTCTCCCGCCAATCAGTGAGAGGGACTCTCGATCAGCGTTTCGTCATCGGAGACCCCACGCGAATGAGGCGTCGCTGCCTTCAGAGGATCTTGCGGCGGCGATCCGGGGCCGGCATGGAAACCGGGGCCGGTGTCTTCGACTTCCAACAGCCGTCGTTGCGGATCGCTTTCTTGCGCAGGCGGGACCTCCCGCCAACGAAGCGTGACGCCGACCACGGTCGTGTACTTGAGGCCGTTGATGATCAGGTTCTGCGCGTGCGGCGAATCTTGCCTGCGTCGCCATCGACCGGGAAGGGGGACGGCCCTTCGCAGCGCAGGTGGAGCGCACGCTCATCGCCGCTGGCTGCGGCGCTTCACAGAGCTGGCCAAAGAGTTCGGCGACGTTGACAAGCTGGCGATGCTCATGACCCCCCCCCGCAGGCGGGACATGCTGGTCACATCGTCGAGCAGTCCCCGCACTGCTGCCACGTTTCGATGGCGCTCCTTGAGCAGCGATTCAAGGACGGCGAGCGCCTCAGCTTTCTTGTCCACTGGGTGAGCGACAGGCGATACAACCTGAAACAATCAGCAAGCGGTTCTCGGGTTCCAGCGGTTCTCCGTTTTTGCTGAAATGGGTCACCCGCATAGACACGGGGGACCACATTTTAGAGCGAGAAAATCATGGTATCGACCACACGAGAGCAGGTTGGCCGCGGGCCGGTGCAACCTGCATTCGCGCTGACAGAACTGGCCGTCCGGGGCGCAACTCAGCTTTACGGCTTGCAGATGAGCGCGCTGCGCGCACTGTCGGAAACACACGCACGCACTGCCGCTGCATTCGGCTTTCCGGACTGGACGGAGTGGCTGAGAAACGGCAGTGAGGAAAATCTTCGTCTGGCAGCGATCAGCACGACTCAGCAAGTCATGGAGACTTCGCGACGCACCGGTGAGGCGGTGACGCGCCTTGGCGAGAATCTGAGAGAACTACTCCAGGCGCAAACGGGCGCTGGCGCTCAGCAATGGCAAAAAGTGATTGAGCAATTTGGCACTCAAACGACGGAATCGCTCGAACGGTTCAGAGAGGTCGCAGAAGGGCAGTCGCAGCGCCTCATCCAAGAGACCGAGGCCCGTGTCGAAGCCATTGCAGCCGCGATGCAGGATGTCGGGGGTGCGATACAGCAGGACGACGGAGTGGGAGAGGATCCGACAAAACGCGGGATACAGAGCAATGGCGCGAAACCCAGAAGCGCGACCCGCCAGCACTAGGGCCGCTTTGGCCACCACCTCGAAAGCCTCCCGTGCAAGCCATCGGCCGCCAGTCCCAACAGTTTCAGTGCAGCTTGACCTGGGGCTCGGTCCGCCGCGTGATGAGCCGCGCCAGTGTGTCCAGCGCCACCTTCGCCGGGCCGTGTAGCGCGAGTTCGTGCATCTTGTACAACGACAGGTACATCAGGCGTGCGAACGCGCCCTCGACCTGCAGGCTGCCGCCGACGAGGCCGCCCATCATGTTGCCAACTGTGCTGAACTCGCCGAGCGACACCAGCGAACCGAAGTCGCGGTAGGTGTAGTCCAGCAGCGACTTGCCGGCGAGCCGCCGTCTGATCTGCCCGTACAGATGCATCGCCTGCTGGTGCGCTGCCTGTGCCCGTGGCGGCACCGTGCCGTGGCCGGGCCAGGGACAGGCCGCGCAGTCGCCGATCGCGAACACGTCGTCGTCGAGCACTGTCTGCAGCGTCGGCCGCACGACGAGTTGGTTGATGCGATTGGTCTCCAGCCCGCCGAGGCCATTTAGGAAGTCGGGGGCCTTGACGCCCGCCGCCCACACCACCAGCTCCGCCGGCAGCACGCGGCCGTCGGCGAGCCTCACGCCTTCGTGCAGCACTTCGGCAACGCGGGCGCCAGTGTGTACCCGCACGCCCAGCTTGACGAGCAGGTCCTCGGCCGCTCGGGACACGCGCGGCGGCAGTGCCGGCAGCACGCGCTCCCCAGCCTCGATCACACTGACCTCGAGGTCCTTGTCGGGGTCGACGCGGTCCAGGCCGTGGGCCACCACTTCGCGCGTCGTGCGGTGTAGCTCTGCCGCGAGTTCGACTCCGGTGGCCCCGGCGCCGATGATTGCGACCTTCAGTTGTGCCGGACGCAACAGCCCCGTCTGCGCATGTGCGCGGATGCAGGCGTTGACCATGCAGGCGTGGAAGCGTCTGGCATCGGCCTGCGACTCCAGCCTCATCGCGTGCGCGCTCACGCCCGGCGTGCCGAAGTCGTTGCTCTGGCTGCCTACCGCGATGACCAGCGTGTCGTAGCCGAACGCGCGCCGTGGCGTCACCTCGCGGCCAGCCTCGTCGTGCGAGGCGGCCACTTGCACCTCGCGGCGCTCGCGGTCCAGCCCGGTCATCGCGCCAATGCGGTAGCGGAAGCGATGCCAGTGCGCCTGCGCCTGGTAGGCGACCTCGTGCGCCGACATGTCCATGCTGCCTGCGGCGATCTCGTGCAGCTTGGGCTTCCAGACATGCACGCGTTCGCGGTCGATCAACGTCACGTCGACTCGTCGGCCCAGCTTGTCGCCCAGCCGCGTCGCGAGCTCGAGCCCGCCTGCGCCGCCGCCGACGATGACAACGCGATGCCGTGTGCACGGCATGCCGCAGCTGGACGCGGTGTTCATCCCGCGAGCCGGCTCGTGCTCTGCGACGCGTTCGTATGGTCGTTCGAATGCAGCAGGTGATGGCTGCCGCGCGCTCGCCCCATCGGTTCGAGTGCGCGATTCGCTTTCCTGACGAGAGGACAAAGAATTCATCGCGCGGCCGATGTGTGGTGGCAGGACACAAATTCTCGGCCGCGACCGGCCGCTGGATATGCCGGACCGGACCCCGATCGCGCACGAGGCTGCCGAAGTGAATCCATGCAACGGCAGCATGCAGCGTGGGCTAGCGTCTAAGCTGCCGCGTCACTTTGCAAATCGTGGTCGACATGGCGCAGCGGGCACCTCGGGTCGATGTCGCCGCGCTGTGGATGGAGTACGTCTATGAGCACACACACGATCGATGACCTGATTCCGGACCTTGTCGTGCTGCGGCGCGACCTGCACGCGCACCCCGAGCTTGCGTTCGAGGAGCGCCGCACCGCCGGCATCGTCGCCGCTTCGTTGCGTCTGCTGGGGCTGGAAGTGCACGAGGGGCTGGCCGGCACCGGCGTCGTCGGCACATTGCGCCACGGCCGCAGCGCCCGCACGGTCGGCTTGCGCGCCGACATGGATGCGTTGCCAATGGCCGAGCAGTCGCGCCTCGGCCATTCGAGCCGGATAGCCGGTGTGCACCATGGCTGCGGCCATGACGGCCACACCGCGATGCTGCTCGGCGCGGCGCGCCAGCTGGCACGCACGCGACCCTTCGACGGCACGGTGCACTTCATCTTCCAGCCGGCCGAAGAGGGCCGCGGCGGTGCGCGTGTGATGATCGAAGAGGGCCTGTTCGAGCGCTTCTCGTGCGACTCGGTGTATGCACTGCACAACTGGCCCGACCTGCCGCTGGGCCACGCGCAGACGCGCGTAGGTCCGATCATGGCCGCGGCAGACCGCTTCGACATCGTGCTGCGCGGCCGGGGCGGCCACGCCGCACAGCCGCACCGCACGCCCGACGTGCTGCTCGCGGCGAGCCAGCTGGTCGCGCAGCTGAACACCATCGTGTCGCGCCGCATCGACCCGGCCGAGTCGGCGGTGCTGTCCGTCACCCGCATGCACGGCGGCAGCAGCCATAACGTGTTGCCCGCCGAGGCCACCGTCACGGGCACGGTGCGCAGTTTCGACGCGCAGGTGCAGGACCGCATCGAGGCCGCGCTGCGCGACTCGGCCGCCGGCATTGCGCTTGCGCACGGCGTCGAAGCCGACGTGACCTACCACCGCTACTACCCGGCGACGGTGAACACCGAGGTGGAAGTCCGCCTCGCGCTGCGGGCCGCCGAGGCTGCCTCGCTGCACGCGACGCAGGCGCCTCGGCCGGCGTTCACCTCAGAGGACTTCGCCTTCATGCTGCGCCAGCGGCCTGGCGCGTACCTCTGGCTCGGCCAGGGCGGCGGCGAACGCCCGCTGCACCACCCCTGCTACGACTTCAACGACGAAGCGCTGCCGCACGGCGTTCGCTGGTTCTGCGCAGTGGCCGAGATGGCGCTTGCCGCGTCATAGTGCGAACCTGAGGTCGGCGTGAAGAACGCGAACGCAGTGATCGCCAGCGATGCGCCCTCAGCAGTCGCATGCTTGTTCCGCTGCGACCGCGCTCGAGATCAGGCAGCACGCTCCGGAAACAGCTTCTCGATCGCGCAATGCGTCTTCACGAACGGCGACTTGATGACGATGTAGCTGAAGTACTTCTCGATGCCGATGTTGCGCTCGAGCAGTCCTTCGATGACTTGCTGGTAGTGGTTGACGCCGCGCGTCAGGAAGCGCAGAAGGTAGTCGTAGCCGCCGCTGACCAGGTGGCATTCCAGGATCTCGTCGACGTCGCGGATCGCGGTTTCGAAGCGGATGAAGTCCTCGCGATGGTGGTCGTTGAGCGTGACCTCGGTGAACACGGTCAGTGTGTCGCCCAGCTTCTCCAGCCGCAGATGAGCGCCGTAGCCGGCGATGTAGCCGGCCTGTTCGAGCCGCTTCACCCGGATCAGGCAAGGACTGGGCGACAGGCTCACGGCGTCGGCCAGATCGACATTGGTCATGCGCCCGTTCTTCTGCAGTTGCGTCAGGATGCGCAGGTCCAGGCGGTCGAGCTTGAAGACTTCACTCATGACGATGCTCGCGAGGTCAGGCGGGTGGCGACATTCTCATGCCAGCGCGGCTCTCACTTCAGCTTGAGCAAGCACGTCGTCCAGCGTGCGCGTCAGGCGCGCGAAGAGCTGGTCGAAATCGGCTTCGGTGTAGGTCAGGGCCGGCGCAAAGCCGAGCGTCGCGTCGCCGAAGCAGCGGAAGACAACGCCGTTGCGCCATGCAGCAGTGAAGATGCGGTCGGGCAGGCCGAGCCCTGGGTCGAACTGGCGCTTGGTGGATTTGTCGCTCACCAATTCCAGCGCGCCGAGCAGACCGCGGTGGCGCGCGTCGCCGACCAGCGGGTGCGCTTTCAATGCCTCCAGCCCGGCGGCGAAACGCGGCGCGACGCGCTGCCCGTTGGCGAGCACGCCGCCTTCTTGGTACAGACGCAGAACCTCCAGTGCCACCGCGGCGCCGACCGGGTGCGCCGAGTAGGTGGCGCCGTGGCCGATCGGCATGCCGGCAGGCGCAGCATCGGCGATGGTCGCGTAGACCTCCTCCGACAGCATGGTCGCGCCCATCGGCACGTAGCCCGAGGTCAGGCCCTTGGCCAGCGTCATCAGGTCGGGCTGCACGCCTTCTGTGTCGCAGGCAAACATCGGCCCGGTGCGGCCGAAGCCGGTGATGACTTCGTCGACGACGAACAGGATGCCGAGTTCGCTCGCCGTGTCCCCCATCGCCTTGAGCCAGCCGGCCGGAGGCACGATCACACCGCCCGACCCCTGAATCGGCTCGCAGAAGAACGCCGCCACCTTGTCGGCGCCCAGCTCGGCCACCTTGTCGAGCAACGACTGCACCGATGCCGCGATCAACGCCTCGGAGTCGTTGCCCAGCGGGTGGCGGTACGGATTGGGCGAGGGGATGTAGTGCTGCGTGGCCAGCGGCAGGTCGAAGCCGCGGTGAAAGACCGGCAGCGCGGTCAGCCCCGCACCGGTGGACGACGAGCCGTGGTAGCCGCGTTCCAGCGCGATGAAGTGCTTCTTGCTCGGCTTGCCGCGTGCGTTCCAGTACTGCACGATGAAGCGCACCGCGGCGTCCACCGCCTCCGAGCCGCCGAGCGTCAGGTAGGCGCGCGTCAGCGAGGCGGGCGTGATCTCGGCCAGCTTGGCGGCCAGGCGGATCGCCGGCTCGCTGGCAAAGCCGAAGTAGCCGGTGGCGTAGGGCAGCTGGCGCAGCTGCGCGGTGGCGGCCTGCACCACGCTTTCCTGGCCGTAGCCGACGTTCACGCACCACAGGCCGGCGAAGGCGTCCAGCAGTTCGTGGCCGTGTGCATCGGTCAGCCAGGCACCGCGCGCGGCGGTCAGCAGCAGCGGGCCGCGTGCTTCGTGCTGGCGCCAGGCGGCAACGGGGTGGACAAGGTGCGCGCGGTCGAGCGCGGCCAGTTCATCGAAGCGGTTCGTGTTCATCGGCGGTGTCGGGTGTGTCGTCCTGCCGATAAGCTTAGGTGCGGGGCCCCGCTGCGTGATGCCGCTTTGGGGGCCCAGGGCCGCGCTTCATGTGGTTGTGAAGCGGGCCTCGGCAGATGATGCTTTGGCGGCGCTGCCCTCCTGTCGGATGCACCCCCACACTACAAACTCGAGAGCGATCAGTCACCGCCTCGAAAGACTTCGGCAAGGTCGCCCAGATCCCAGTTGCCGCCTGTCAACACCACGCAGACCTTTTCCCGCGGCGTCACCTTGAGGCCGCGCGCCAGCAGGGCACCGATGCCGATCGAGGCAGCTGGCTCTGCAATCAGCTTGGCGTCCTTGGCCAGCATGCGCATGCCCTCGATGATGTGTTCGTCCTCTACCAGCACGATCTCATCGACGTACCTTTCGATGATGGGATAGGGGTTTTGGCCCGGCACGCTGATGCGCAAACCGTCGGCAATCGTGTTCTTCAGCGGCAGCGACGTGCGCTCCTTGTTGATGCGACTGTGGTAGTACTTGGGGGTCAGTGCCGGTTCCGCCCCCACCACACGCACGGAGGGCTTGGTTTCCTTGATGGCCGTGGCGATGCCGGAGATGAGACCTCCGCCGCCTATCGGAACGATGACAGTGTCCACGTTGTCCAGGTCTTCCAGGATCTCGCAGCCAATGGTTCCCTGGCCCGCTATGACCAGAGGGTCCTCGAACGCGTGGACCACGGCGTAGTGGTTTGCTGCCGCGATCTCGTAGACCCGCTTCCATCGCGCCGCGGTGTCGCCGTCAAACAGAATCACCTCGGCGCCCAGCGCCCGGGTGTTCTCGACCTTGATCCTCGGCGTGGTGACGGGCACGACCAGAACCGCCTTCACACCCAGCATCCGCGCTGCGTAGGCCAGCCCCTGAGCATGGTTGCCTGAAGACGTGGCGATGATGCCGTTGGCAATGACCTCGCGGGGCAGCGACAGGGCTTTGTTCAGCGCGCCCCGGATCTTGAAGGCCCCGGTGACCTGCAGCATCTCGGGCTTGAGGTACAGCTCGCAGCCGAGGGTGGCCTCCATCTTCTCGGCGCGCAGCAGGGGCGTGCGCCGGACGTGGGGTTTCAGCCGCTCCTGCGCCTGGTGGATGTCGCGCAGGGTGGGGTGTTCAAGCAGGGGCAGCGTCATGGTCGAAAGAACTCAAAGGTCGTGCCGGTGCTGCTGGCGATGGCATTGCGATAGATCAGGTGCGACGTCGTGTTGTCCTGGATTGCCATCCCGGTCGAGTCGAAGATCGTGATCTCGTCGTCGGTCTCGCGCCCCGGCTTCTGGCCCAGCAGGATCTCGCCGATCTCGGCGTGGATGTCGGCCTTGCCGATGATGTTCTTGCTCAGCGCGTGCCAGGTTTCGCCCTTCTCGACGCACTGCATGGTCGAATCGTTGACGATCTTGGCGTTCCGGAAGATCTCGGGCTCCAGTTCCTGCTTGCCTTGGGTATCTGTGCCAATGGCGACGACGTGCGTGCCGGGTCGGACCCAGGCAGCTTCCACCAACGAGCCTTTGCCGCGGGTGGTGGTGACGAGGATGTCCGCGTGTTCCACCGCGTTTTGTTTGGAGCTCGCCATCACCACCGGGATGCCGAACTCGCGCTCGATGTCGGCCTTGTACCGGGCAAGGTTCTGGGGATAGTGATCCCAGGCATGGATGGCTTCGATCGTCATCACCTCGCGGATCGCGCGGATCTGCATGCGGGCTTGATTGCCCGTCCCGATGGAGGCGATGGTCCTCGCGTTCTTGCGGGCCAGCGCCTTCACTGAAACGGCTCCGGCGGCGCCTGTTCTCAAGCCGGTGATGAGGCTGCCATCCATCACGCAAATGAGTGCGCAGGTCCTGGCGTCGAACAGGAGGATGGTTCCCATGCCGCTGGGCACGCCGTGCTCCGAAGGGTTGTTCGGAAATCCCCCGGACGAGGCCTTCATCGAGATGATCTCGTTGGCCTCGCAATACCCCAACTTGAAGTCGATCTCGCCGCGCGGTGGTGGGAGATGGATGCATGTATAGGCCGGTTGAATCACCTGGCCGCTGTTGAAGGCCTTGTACGCTTCCTCCACCATCGCGATGACTTCCATCATGGAAATCAGGCGTCCTACATCCTGCTTGTTCAGCAACAGTGTCTTCATCGGTGTGATCTCACCTAGAAATCGGCCACCTTGCCCCAGGCCGATCCGTTGAACCGTCCCGGTTTGAAAGGCGTCGGGTCGAAGATCGGCTCGGCCCCGGTGACCAGGTCGGCGATCAGGTGGCCTGCGCCGGGACCGATGCCGAAGCCGTGGCCCGAGAAGCCCGCGGCCAGGATGAATCCAGGCACCTGCGGCACTTCCCCGATCCCCGGCACACCGTCGGGCGTGCTGTCGATGTAGCCCGCCCAGGTGTTCGCGATGCGGGCTTCGCGCAGCGCGGGCAACAAGTCGACGGCGCGGCGGTGGATTTCGCGCACACCCGCAGGGTCGGGCTTCGGGTCGAGGATGCGCGCCCTTTCCATCGGTGTGGGAGCGTCCAGCTTCCATCGTGCCCGGGTTTCATGGCCCCAGCGGATGCCTTCCAGGCCGCCGGGAAACACGTTGCGCCAGCGCTTGGCGAACATCGGCAGGAACTGCGGCGCAAAGCGCACCAGCTGCGCCGTGGGGTCGGCGCGCCCACGGCCGCTGATCGCCAGGACGTAGTGGCCGTCGGGGCGCCGGGTGATGGCGACGCGCGGACTGGTCAAGGCTGCCGGCAGTTGCTGCTCGACCGGCGCCAGACGCACGATCGATTGGCGAATCGTCGCGAGCGGAAAGCGCACGCCGAGCTGGTTGCAGAACGACGACGCCCAGGCACCGCCCGCGAGCACCGCGGTGCGGGTCTTGATGGTTCCTGCTTCCGTCACGACGCCGCTGAGCCGGCCGCCCTCCATCTCGATGCCCCGCGCCGCGCAGTTCTGGTGCACAGTGCCGCCGAGCTTCATCAGCGCGGCGGCAACCGCCGGCGCTGCCTTGGCCGGATCGCCCGTGCCATCGCTGGGCGAGAAGACGCCGCCCTTCCACGCGCGGCCGGTCGCCCGGCCGCGCTCCGAGGCCTCGCGGCCGCTCAGCATGTGCGTGGTCACGCCGACCGTCTTCGCGAATTCGCGCCACTTGGCCCAGCCGGCGATCTGGGCTTCGTCATCGCTGAGGTACAACAGGCCGCAGCGACTGAAGCCGGTGTCCTCGCCGCTGTCGGCGGCAAACTGTTCCCAGAGTTCGAGGCTCCTGGTCGCCATCGGCAGTTCGCGGGCGTCGCGGTTCTGCTGACGGCACCAGCCCCAGTTGCGGCTCGATTGTTCGGCGCCGATGCGGCCCTTTTCGACCACGGCGACCGACACCCCGCGCCGGGCCAGGTAGTACGCGGTGAAGACACCGATGATGCCGCCGCCGATCACGACGACGTCGGCGCGGGCCGGCAGGTTGGGCGAAGTCTCGAGTAGGCGCAGTGGCTGGGACATGGGTTGCTCTCGGTGTCCGCTTCAGGCACGCACTTCCTGCACGACGTAGAACTTGGCCACGCGCTCGCTGCTTTCCCAGCCGATCGGTGCGCCCTTCGGCACGAACAGCGCATCGCCGGCCATTGCCGACAGCACGCTGCCATCTGGGACAGCGAATCGCACCCCGCCGGCCAGCAAGAACATGAACTCGTTGAGGCGGTGCGGACGAACGATGCGGTGGTAGGGCGTCGAATCCCAGGTGCCGGCGAGGACCCCCGTCAACTCGTCCTTGAAGACGTTGTCGCTGCGGCACTGCGGGGCAGGGCCCAGCAGCACCTCGGCCGGCAGCGAGTTGGACGGCTTGAAATTCGCGTCGGCGCGAAGCGGCGTCAGGCCGGGCTGGTTGGCCAGCTCGGCTTCGGCGGCACAGAACACGAAGACGCTGCGCGTTGCGGCCGCGATGCGAAGAGCGGTGCCGCGCGCGATGACGGCGCCTTCGCCGCGGCGCAATACCAGCGGCGTGGCGTCGGCGGCGGTCAGGCTGAGCGTGCCCTCGACGACAACGATCGTCTCGGTGTGCGGAAAGTGCGTGACGTCGACCTCACCCATGAAGTCGACCCGGCCGGCGCTCATCGCGCCCGGCCCTTCCCAGGCGATCTCTCGGTTGCGCGCAAACGGATCGGACCGACCGAAGGCGGCTTTGCGGAAAGAGGTCGATGGCGCTGCGCCGTCTGCACGGTGCAGCAGCAGGGCTACGGTCATGATCGTTATTCCTTTGTGTTGCGGGTGTTCATTTGCGTTGGCGCATTCATGCCGCAGCGGGCATCTGGCCGCCGCAGTAGCCGAGGATGGCCTTGGTCTCGAGGTACTCCTCCAGGCCTTCGAGGCCGTATTCGCGTCCGTTGCCCGACCGCTTATAGCCGCCGAAGGGCGCATCAGGACTCCAAGGCGGGTTGTTGATGTGCACCTGCCCACAACGTATGCGTGCGGCCACCGTACGTGCGGCAGCGAGGTCCTGGCCCTGCACATGCGCGCCCAGGCCGTATTCGGTGCCGTTGGCGATCTCCACCGCATCGTCGACGGTGTCGTAGGCGATGATGACCAGCACCGGCCCGAAGATCTCTTCCTGCGCGATGCGCATTTGCGGCTGGACGTCGGAGAAAAGCGTCGGACGCACGTAGTAGCCGCGCTCCAGTCCTTTCGGCCGGCGGGGG
>Ga0207701_10003746_pt1 | contig 15556 bp, 21 predicted proteins | sample KBSSwiSSwithPhiX_FD_184294 | JGI IMG/M metagenome (GOLD analysis project Ga0207701, IMG submission 184294) | Switchgrass rhizosphere bulk soil microbial communities from Kellogg Biological Station, Michigan, USA, with PhiX - S5 (SPAdes) (version 2) | ecosystem: Environmental > Terrestrial >... | reverse complement strand
TGCTGCACTTCTGCTCTGCCTCGGACTTGCGGCCTGCGCCGGCGCCAACGCCAAGCAGGAGCTCGCGGCCGCGCCCGAGACGACCGGTTCGGTCCAATCGCCGCTCGCCCGCGCCGCGCAAGCATCCGGCAAGAATGCCGACTGGTGGAAGGAAGGCGGCGTCACCCGCGAGAAGATCAACGCCATGTGCTGGATGAAGTTTGAGCAGGGCCGCAGCGACATGCCGCTCGAGAAGCGCGCCGACCTGGTCAACGCCTGCGTCGTGCAGACGCTCAAGGAAAATCCGATCCGCTGAGCCGGCATGGCCGGGTATTTGCCGGATATTTCCCGCAAGCCGCGCCCGTGATAGATTCGCACTCTCGCGCGGACCGTCCAACCCAGAGCAGGAGAATCCGTCATGGCCAAGGGACAGCAACGCCAGCCCAAGGAAAAGAAGAAGCCGAAGGCCGAGGGCAAGGACAAGCCGGTGTCAGGCTACAAGGCGCAGTACGGCGGCGGCGGCAGCTCGACCCCCTCGCTCGGCGCCAAGAAGTAACCACTCAGGCTTTCGGCGCGACCACGGCGTCGGGCTGATTGCTGCGCTTCAGCGCATCGGCGACGAAGCCCGAGGCCTTCATCTCCTCGACGAAGCCGCGCAGATAGTCGGGCGCGGCGCCGCGGCCCTTGGGCATGCCCATCGCCTGCTGGATCGCCATGAAACGGCCCGCCATCACGCGCACGCTCGGGTCCTGCCTGGCGTAGCTTTCCAGCGGCTGCCGGACGCCGCCCGCGGCCTCGAGCTTGTCGCGCTTGAACATGCCGATGCCGTCGGTGTCGTGCCGCATCAGGGTGGCGTGCTTGAGTGTGCGCGTCAGATAGAGGTCGTAGGCCGAGCCCTTGTTGACCGCGATGCGGACACCCGAGCGGTCGACGTCCTCGATCACCTTCAGCGCGGAATCCTTCGGCACCATGTAGGTGCCCTCGATCAGCACATAGGGCGCGGTGAAGTCGATCTCGGCGGCGCGCACCGGCTCGACCGCGAGGAAGGCGATGTCCCAGGCATCGCGCTTCAGCGCCTCGAACACCTTGCCGGCGGCGTCGAAGATCACGAGTTCGAGCGGCAGGCCAAGGCGCTTGGCCAGTTCCCGCGCCAGATCGGCGGTGACGCCCAGCGCCTCGCCGTTCGGGCCCTTCTGCGCCAGCACAGAATTGCCCTGGTTGATCGCGGCGCGGAGCGTGCCGGTGGGCGCAAAACCTTTACGGATGTCGGGCAAAGCTTGGTTCACGAGGCTGCCTTTCCTGGTGTGACGATCGGGCCGGACCGTACCACAGCTTTTTGCGGCGGCGTGTGCACTTGGGTTGCGGCATGCGGTAGACTGATGGCGGCGACTGGAGGTCTCGGTGTGAGCGTATCCATGCGCGTTGTGTCACCGCTGTGGTGCCTGGTCCTGGCCGGCTGTCTCGCCACCGGCGATCAGCCCGCGCCGCAAGCCGCGGCACCGGCGCCCGCTGTCACCGCGGCGGCGCCGCCCGCGCCGCCGCCGTCTCCCGGGCGGAGCTCCGCCGGATCCGCGGGCGGCCCCCGCGGCGGCGCCACCACCGCCGCCGCCCGCGGCGAGCCGGAAGAGGTGCCCCCCGACCCGGTGATCCAGGCCCGCACCGATTGCTGGATGGCGGTCGAGCACCAGAAGAACCTGCGCGGCCTCGATCAGCGCATCGCCTACGTCGACAAGTGCGTCGCCGACCAGATGAAATCGCAGCCCAAACCTTGAGGATGGAGAACGCCATGCGCCTTGTTGTTGGGACTTTGGCCACGTTGCTGGTCGCCTTCGCGATCGACGGCGCGCAAACCAGCGCACACGCCGATCCGTATCGCTGGTGCGCGGTGTATGGCGCCAGAGGCGCCACCAACTGCTATTTCACGAACCTGGATCAGTGCCGTGCCGCGCTGTCGGGAATGGGCGGCTTCTGCCAGCCCAACAATTTCTACGACGGCCGTCCGGTGTTCGCAGCGGACGATGGCATCCGCCGCAGCCGGAGCCGCGTGCGCTGACGCAACACCGCCTTGCCCTAAACCTGCCGCATCAAGACTGTGGTCTGCCGGACCGGGATGGAAGCCGGCCGGCGCCGCATCCCGTCAACGGGGGACCGTTCGCGTTCGAAAGCCGATGAAAAAGCTCATGCACCACAGCGGACCAGGCCGTCGAGGCTGGATCAGCACCGGCCAAAATGCCTATTGTTGTGCCGAATTGATGCTCAGGCGGCGTAGCCAAGCCCTCGTTTGCGTTGGGAGGATGCAATGAATTGTCCACGCGTTTGCACCGTACTGGCTGCCACCATCATCGCCGTGCTGCCGGGCGCGGCGCTGGCGCAATTTCCGTCCGCTCCCGGATCATCAACGGCTCCGGTGCAAGACCGCTGGCCGGATCCGCCGAAATCGCCGCAAGCCGGAGCGTCGGCCGCCCCCGCCGCGCAGGCGGCTCCAAAGCGCGCCGCCCCCACCCAGGCCAACACCTCGCCCAGCGGCGAAGAGCTGCTGGACACGCCGGCGAAAAAGCCCGCGGCAGCAGCCACTGCCGCGCCCGCTTTGACAGTCGCTTGCAGCGGCGCCTTTGCCAAGGACTCCTCTCATCTCAAGCTCGCGATCAAGTACGACTCGCGCAACCTCACGTTCGGCGAGGTTGACGGCCCCGAAGGCAGCAAGATCCCCGGTACCATCCTGTTTCCGAACGATCCGAAGCGGCGCCTCGAAGTGATCTGGGCCAAGGAGGGCGCGCGGAGCGAAACTTCGGTGATCGCTATCAACGGCAAGTCGCAATGGAGCGCGCCGAAGGGCATGAAGCTCGGCCTGCCGCTCGCGGCGCTGGAGAAGGCGAACGGCCGGCCGTTCAAGCTGTCCGGCTTCGATGCCGACGGCGCCGCGGGCGTAGCCGGCTGGGAGGGTGGTGCGCTGGGCTCGCTCCCCGGCGGCTGCAAGATGAGCATGCGGTTCGCCGCGGACCTCAAGGTGCCAAAGGAGGCGCGCGCTGCAGCCACCGGCGACAAGGAGATTCTCTCCAGCGATGCCAGCGTGCGCGCGCTCAAACCAACGGTGGTGGAAATCCTGATCGGCTATTGACGGTTGGCGGCACCGAATTCGCGAGCACGCCGCACGCGTTAACGATTACGGCTTTTCCCACCGCCATAAAGATTCCCAAACGCAGCCGCAATCCTCCGGCATAGCGTTGGTGATGCCGAATCGAATTCATCCTCACGTCGTGAACTTCTTCGCCGCGCTCGTTGTGACCGTCAGCGCCAGCGCTGCCATGGCCGGCGATACCGACCCGACATTCGGCAGCCGCACCGACAAGCCCGACGGCTCGTCTGCATTGACAGTTGGACGCCGGCTGCCGACTCCGTGGGAGACCAAGGTCGGCGCCGACGTCAGTCTCGCCGCGCCCTCTGGAATTGCAGCGTCGGACAATCTCGCGCGTGGTGTCGCACAGGATCGCTCGTCCGGCGCGGTGTGGGGCAATCTGACCATGCCAGGTCTGACGATGCCAGGTCTGCGGCCGCTCGGCTTCGACAAGACCTCGGTCGAGGCGCGCGTCGACGCCGGCAAGGACGAAGGCAAGATCGGCGCAACCTTGAGCCGGTCGGTGCCGATCAATCAGGATCTGTCGGTGACGCTGCAGAACAGCTATTCGGTCAAGCAATCGCTGCCGAGCGGCGCGACCGGAATGCCGCCCACCGCAAATATTCCGAACACAGCAACCGCCGCGCCGGCGCCCGCCTGGGGCGTCGACGAAACCGTCCGGCTCAACGTCGATCCGTCGGGCACCACGTTGTCGGCCGGCGCCGGTGCATCCACGGTGGGTACCCAGTGGCACAACAAGCTGAGCATGGAGCAGACCTTGGTCGGCCCGCTCAAGCTCACGACCTCGATCGAGGACGCCGGGACCACGACGCCGAAGAAGACCATTACCGCCGGATTCAAGCGAACCTGGTAACGCCCCGACAAGGAACAGGGCAAGTTCCTGTATACGCCCAGATATCCGCCCCAGTGTCGTCACCGTGCCGCCGCACTCACATGACGCAATCGCTGCGCTCTTGGGGAGCGTGATCGCCACCAGCGAAAGGGAGCGTGCATGACTGTTATCAAGGCTGAACGAACGGCGGAAGCCGATCAGGCTGCCGCGGCCACTGCGGCCGTGGAAGAGGTCGAGGGAGAAATCCGCGCCTTCGTGCGGCGGGATTTATCGGTGTTTCGCCGACGCCAACAGGAAAACGGCGAGGCCGCCGTGGAGAACGTCAACTCGGTGATCGAGCGCGTGTCCGGCGCCTCCGTCGTCGAGATCGAACGGGTGATGGCCGAGCTCGCCCAGGTGCGCGACATGTTGCGCAACGAGGGCCAGCGCGTGCAGCGGGAGGTCAGCGGCTATGCGTCGTTGAGCCAGGCGGCGATGACCTCGATGAAGATCATCGGCGACAGCCTGGTGCAATGGAAATCACAATCGCCGCAGCCGGCGTTGCGCAAAGATTAAGCCGGGCTAGGCGCACCAAATAACAATGGCCCCAACCGGGGCCATTTGTTTGAACGCAGCGCCGACTATTGGCTCGCAGCGATCTGGGTCGGCGGCGTGTCGAGCGCAAAGCGACCGTCGACATGACCGATCACCACGGTCACGGCCACCAGTATCACCGCGGCGGTCACGCCGCCGAAGATGAAGCCGAGAACCCCTAGACCCGCGCGATCCGCCATAACACGTCCCTGATGTCTTCTTCCTCCTGATAAGACGCGGGAACCGGTAAAAGGTTCAATCGAACGCCCATAAATCGCGTCCGCTTTGCAGCCAATCCACGGCTTGGTCCAAAAAAGTCGGCGGGGTCGATGCCCCGCCGCTTGCCTTTTTTGTTCCTCCCGCGTGGCCAAAGCCCTCGCGGCACGCAAAGGGATTACGCGCTACAGCATCGCATAGGCGCTCGAAACCATGCCGACCGGACGCCGGTCGACGGCGCTCGACAGCGACACCCGGCCGAAGCTGGTGGTGCGGCCGACGCGGACGATGCGCGCATCCGCCATCACGTCGAAATTCACCGGGCGCAGGAAGTGCATGGTCTGATCGATCGCGCTCATCGGTCGGTGGCCGTTCCACGCCGCCGCGCAGGCCAGCGTCATCGCGGCGTCGGCAAGCGCCAGCAGCGCCTGCGAACAAAGCACCCCGTCGCGGCTGATCTTGAGCGAGAACGGCAGACGGATCACCACCCCGGGCTGCCAATCGGCCGGCGCCCCTGGCGGACGGCCGGCTTCGACCGCCTCGACCAGAAGGCTCAGGTCCAGCATCCAGGGCGGCAGCAGATCGGCCAATAGAACCGCCGCGGCCTCGAGGCCGAATACCTTCTCGACTGTCTTCAGCCGGCGTGCGTCCACAGCCATGCTTCGCCTCCGCCCTGCCCCAGGCGCGCGTAAGCAGATACCGGTTCGCGCGAATCGTGCCGGAACGTTAGGAGCCGCGGCGCGGGATCGCCACCGTTGGTGCGGGCTTTTCCGCTGGTAAAATTGTGATCAACCGGCCACAATCGTGCAAAACCTGTGGTAAAGTGGCTCCGCTGAAAGCACCATGGCGGCTGGTTTTTTGCGCTGAGGGAGGTTCGGGTGGGCGTTCAAGTCACAAAACAACGCGCGGGCGTTCTCGTTGCGATGCTGATCGCATCCATCTGGGGCGGGCCGGCAAGTGCTGCGAACTGGTTCGAGAAGACCTTCTATATGATCGGACCGCGCTTCGACTCGCAGCTGCCCTCCTGTGACAACTCGTGGGCGCTCTCCACCATTCAACGGCGGTTTGCCACCAAAGAAGGCCGGTTCTGGAACTCCGATTTGCAGATCACGAACTTCGACCAGATCCGTGAGGTCGCTTACCGGCCCTGGGCCGACGGCACCATTCCGCGCCGGTTCTGTAGCGGCCGCGTTCAGATCTCGGACGGCCACTGGCGGACCGTCCGCTATTCCATCGTCGAGGACGGCGGCATGATCGGCGCAAGCTGGGGCGTCCAGTGGTGTGTGGTCGGCGTCGACCGCAACTGGGCTTACAATCCCGAGTGCAAGGCCGCAGGGCCCTAAGCGCCTCACACGACATTTGAATTTTGAATTCGAACGTTCCGGCGGGAACGCGGCAATCCCGTTATGGCTCCCGATCCCGTTTCATTGCTATTTTGTTCTTGACTTGTTCTCAAACCCAGGGAAAAGTTCCCGGCGTCTGTTCCTGTCAAGTGAAGGGGCGTCTCATGGCCAGTATCGTTTTTCGCACCATCGCCTTCGCAGTTGTTCTGATCGCTATCGGGCTCGGCTCGACGTCCGCGCAAGAACAACAAAGTCCGCAGCAAGTTCAGCCACGCAACCAGCCGGGCCGGTTTGACTTCTACGTGCTGTCGCTGTCGTGGTCGCCGTCGTTCTGCAAGGAATCGGAAGAGCGCGGCCGGCCGTCCAACGAACAATGCCGCGGCCGGCCCTATTCCTTCGTCGTCCACGGGCTGTGGCCGCAATACGAGCGCGGCTTCCCGCGCGACTGCCAGGTGCCGGCGCCGCGGCTCTCCCGCGAGCTCACGACCTCGATGCTCGACCTGATGCCGGCACGGGGGTTGATCTATCACGAGTGGGATCAGCACGGCACCTGCTCGGGCCTTGAAGCGCAGGCCTATTTCGACCTGATCCGAAAGGCCCGCGAGACGGTGAAAATCCCCGAGAACTACGCGGCCCCCAAGACGACGCTGACCGTGGCGCCGGACGAGGTCGAAGAGGCTTTCGTCAAGAGCAACCCCGGACTGTCGCGCACGGCGGTTTCGGTGACCTGCGGCAGCACTCGGCTGAGCGAGGTCCGCATCTGCATGAGCAAGGATTTGAAATTCCGCGACTGCGACGAGATCGACCGCCGTGCCTGCCGGCGCGACAAGCTGCTCATGCCGCCAGTGCGTGGCGGCTAGTGTCCCGATCCCGAAGTTCGCACGCCGTTGCGATGCGAACTTTGGAATGAGAGGGACACAAGCAAGCATACGAAGCTAGTTGGTTTTGGTTCAGAAATTCCCTCGGCAGCCCCGCGGCGAGAGTGGAGGGAATTTCTGAACCACCACACTAGCCCGGCTCCAGGGCATCCCCGATACGGCGGAGCTTGTCGCCGAGCGTCGGCAGCGTCACGATCACGTTCGCCTTGCTGTCGATCGTCACGAGAATACGCTGCACATCGCTCGCGACGGTGTTAACCGTGCGATGGAGGTTGCGCAGCGGACGATCGAATGACGCCGGGCGATGACCGTCGAAGCCGGGATCGCCGTAGCCATAGACAAGCGCTGCGAGCAGGAGGATGCGAGCCATCGGCCACCATTATCCGATCGCGGCATCGCCGGTGAGCAGGAACCAATCTAAACCTTAACGGCGGAGCGGACACTCGCAAAAGTTCGCCAAAAGTCCACGTTGTCTCGGTGCATACCGGAAACGGTTTTCGGTTAAGATCGCAGCCCGATATCTTGCGAGCACGATGAACTATCGCCACGCCTATCACGCCGGCAATTTCGCCGACGTCGTCAAGCACGCCACGCTATGCCGCGTGCTGACCCATTTGCGTGAAAAACCCGCCGCGTTCCGCGTCATCGACACCCACGCCGGCGCCGGCCGCTACGACCTTGCCGGGCCGGAAGCCGGCAAGACTTTGGAGTGGCGCGACGGCATCGGCCGTCTGCTGAATGCGTCGCTCCCGCCACCTATTCGTGCGCTGCTCGCGCCCTATCTCGATGCCGTCGCGGCCCTCAACCCAGGCGGACGGCTCACCCATTATCCCGGTTCACCGATGCTGTCGCAGGCGTTTCTTCGCCGGCAGGACCGGCTGATTGCCTGCGAGCTCGAGCCGCGCGCGGCAGCCGTCCTCGAACGCGAACTAGTCGGCGACAACCGCGCCAAGGCCATCGCGATCGACGGCTGGACCGCGCTCACCGCTTACGTGCCGCCGACCGAACGACGCGGCGTGGTGCTGATCGATCCGCCGTTCGAGCAACCGGACGAATTCGCCCGATTGGGCGAGCGGCTGGCGGCGGCGCACCGCAAATGGCCGACCGGAATTTACCTGCTCTGGTATCCGATCAAGGGCCCAGCGGAGGTTCAAGCCTTCACCCGCGGGCTGGTTCGGCTCGGCATCGCGAAAATGTTGCGAGTGGAACTGATCCTGCCAACTGCCGGTCCCGACACGGGTTTGCGCGGCAGCGGGCTCATTGCCGTCAACCCGCCATGGACTTTGCATGACGAGCTCGGGCTCGTGCTGCCGGTGCTGGCCGAGGTTTTGTCCCGCGGTGCAACGAGCGCCGTGACGCTGGACTGGCTTGCCGGCGAATCCGCATCCTGACGGCGTTCTGCGCCTTCCACCCGGCCGGCATTGGGTCTAGCCTATCAGTGCTGGCTTAGACGTTCCGCCTCCATCTGGGGGGTCGGCGGAGTGACTGAGGCCTCAGGGGCTGACGCCTTCTACCGATGTGAATGTTTGGCCGAGCCGCCGCGCCGTGGGGGTCGGTGGCGGAGCATTTGCGGGGGAAGGAGTTTGCCGATGGCAAACAGTGGTACGGTCAAGTTCTTCAATGGCGAACGCGGCTACGGTTTCATCAAGCCGGACGACGGCGGACGCGATGTGTTCGTGCACATCACCGCGGTCGAACAGGCCGGATTGAAAGCGCTCAACGAAGGACAGCGGATTCAGTTCGAAGTCGAGCCCGACAAGAAGGGCAAAGGCCCGAAGGCCGTGAATCTGGTCATCACCGGCTGACGACCAGCTCTGCTGCCGCGCCGGTTGCTTTCGTTGGCGACGTGCGTGACGATGCTCTTGCGTGACCGTCGAGGCCCCCACGGCCGCGCCAGTTTTCCTTGCCGCACAAGTCTCACTTGCGATCAGACAATCTCGAGAAACATCCCATGATGATCCTGCGCTCGACGCCGCCCTCGCCCTTTGGCCGCAAAGTCAGGCTGGCCGCCAGCGTGCTCGGCCTTTCCGGCGACATCAAAGTGGAACCGGCCGACCCCAACGACGCCAACGACTCGATCCGTCAGCAGAATGCCTTGGGCAAAATCCCGACACTGGTGCTGGAAGACGGCGGGACGCTTTTCGACTCGCGGGTGATCGTCGAATACCTCGACCACCGCGCCGGCGGCGGCAAGATCATCCCACAGGACCCCAAGGCGCGCTTTGCCGCGCTCCGGCTGCAAGCCTTGGCCGATGGCATGACCGACGCGCAGATCCTGCTGCTGTACGAAGGCCGCTTCCGGCCGCCGGAGCATCACGTCAAGAAGTGGACCGATTACCAGGCCGATAAGATCAAGCGCGGCCTGACGGCGCTGGAGGCCGATTCGCCGTCGCTCGACCCGCTCCCCAATGTCGGCCAGCTTGCGCTGGCGTGCTTCCTCGGTCACCGCGACCTTCGCTTTGCCGGCGACTGGCGCGCCGCGCATCCCAACCTCGTCACCTGGCTCGACCGCTTCGCCGCCAAGGTGCCGGCCTTCGCCGAGACCAAGGTGGCGGCATAAAATTTTTTCGTGAGAGCATGATCTGATGCGATCATGCTCGCTCGCCTTTGACGCGCGTTCGGTGAATACTGCCCGCGCCATGCCAAGCCTCCGCGACATGTTTGTCGGCCCCTGGCGCGCGGTGTCGGTGCTGGGCATCACCCAGATCATCGCTTGGGGCACCATCTTCTATTCGCTGGTGCTGACCGCGCCGCTGATCATGGCGGAGACCGGCTGGTCGCTGTCCTTCATCATGGGCGGCTTTTCGCTGGGCCTGCTGATCGCAGGCCTAGTCGCGCCGTTCGTCGGCCGCTCGATCGACCGTTACGGCGGCCATGTGGTGATGGCGGCCGGCGCGCTGGTCAGCGCGCTCGGGCTGTTCGGTCTCGCTCACGCCCGCAGTCCGGCGGTATACCTCGCAGTCTGGATGGTTCTCGGCGCTGGTCTCGGCGCGTCGCTCTACGATCCGGCCTTCGCTTCGCTCGGGCGCATCTTCGGCGCCGCCGCGCGCCGGCCGATCACGTTTCTGACGTTGGCCGGCGGCTTTGCCTCCACGGCGGGCTGGCCGGCAACGCACTTCCTGATCGGCGCGGTCGGCTGGCGTGGCACCTACATCGTCTATGCAGCGCTGATGGCGCTAGTCTGCGCGCCGCTTTACGCCTTCGCGCTGCCACGGAGCCGCGCCGCTCGCGATGTCGCGGTGGGCGGCCCGACGGCGGCACCGGCCACGCTGCTGCCATCGCGCGGCTGGGCCTTCGTGCTGGTGACGGCGGCCTTCACGGCCTACGCCTTCGTGCCGTCGGCACTGTCCGCGCATCTGCTCGCAATCTTCGGCCGCAGCGGCATCGATTCCGCGACGGTGGTGATGATCGGCGCGCTGTTCGGCCCGGCCCAGGTGGCAGCGCGGCTGACCGAGCTCGCATTCGGCCGCAACCTGCATCCGCTGCTGATCGGGCGCGCGGCGGTTTCGCTTCTGGTTGCAGCCTTCGCGCTGCTGGCGCTGTTTGGGATTTCCGTGCCGCTCGCCGCGGCCTTCGCGCTGATGTTCGGCGCGGCCAACGGTCTTGTCACCATCACGCGGGGGGCACTACCACTTGCGCTATTCGGCGCCGACGGTTACGGCCGGCTGATGGGCCGCATCAGCGGCTTTTGGCTGGTGATGCAGTCGGCGGCCCCACTGGTGATGGCCTTCGTCGCCGAACGGGCGTCGGATGCGACCGCGCTTGCCCTCGCCGCCGGATTTGCCGTTGCCGCACTGGCCTGCTTCGCTGCCATCAGACGCCCCTGATCAGGCGCAGCGGAACATGCCGTCGATGTCATCCTGAGTGGAGTGGCCGCGATCATCGGCGAGCTTCGGGCCGTTGAGAAAGCGGCGATCGTTCTTCGCCCCTGCATCGAGCACGACCGGCGTGAACTGCTCGACGTCATGCCAGATCGCCAGCAGCCGGGCGACGTGCTCCTCGACGAACTTCAGCGTCTCAAGCACATGACTGACGCGCTGGCCGGTCAGGTCCTGGAAATTACAGGCCTCGAAAATCTGCAGCACGCGGTCCTGAACGTCATGGGCCAGCCCCTGTTCGTGGCTGCCCTTGACCGACGCCGACAGCGCGTTGGCGGCCTGGTCGATCTCTTCGGCCGCCTGCAGGATCGACTGCGTCGCCTGCTCGGTGCTGCCGACGATCGCCGCAAGCTCGCGGCTGGCGCGCGCCGTCCGCTCGTTGCTCTGCGCCTCGGCGCCGAGCACGGTCATCTCGGTCCGGGTGCGCTCGACCGCGGCGTAGATCAGACCAAGCTCTTGTTTGTAGGCCTGCGCCTCCGCGATCTGCGCCCGCGCGCGCTCGAGCGCCTCGCGATCGACCTCGGTGCGCGGCCCGATCAGCTCGCGTAGCGACTGCATCTCTGTCATGAACTCACGGTGCTGCAGCGCGCCTTCCGCATCGCCCGCGGCAACGCCATGGGCTGCGCGCAGGCGCGCGCCCTGTTCGATCCGAAACACCTTGCGCTGAACCGGCATCGCCGTCCTCGTTTCCCCCGCGAGGTTTACGACACCGCCGCTTAAAATCGGGTTCATCCGCTGATGTGTTCGCGGAAACGCGCGGTTAACCATGACACTTCAGGCAAAATAAACCGTAATGCGACGAACCACCCCGTGGTGCCCCGCTTGCGCGCCCTTGGCGGCCGCGTTTTTACCGATCAGTACATTTTTCACCATGTAGTGGCGGATCGCGGGAGTAATCCCAAACGACGAAACCAGTGCAGAGTACGTCGATGCAAAGTCATGTGTTCCCGGTGCTCCTAATGAGCACCATCGCCATCGTTTCGGCCCAGGCCGAGCCGCTGTCACTCACGCCCCCTCGCTACACCCAAGATCGCTACGCCCAAGATCGCTACGCCCAAGATCGCTACGCCCAAGGCGCACCGCCCGCCCCCTCCTACGTCGTGCCGCAGGCCGCGCCTGCGCCGATTGCGGCCGAGCGTGAGCCTGCCCGATATGCCGCCGCCAACTCCGAGCCGAATCTCGGCGGGGGCTTCCTCGAGTTCCTGTTCAACGGCGGCCGTCCGGTGGCGCCGCCGCGTCCGTCCTCCGAGATCCTGGCGCGCGGCGAACCCGCCGAGCAGACCGAGGCGGTCGATCCGCGCCGGAACATCGATCCGAAATTCCAGAAGCAGGTCGTCGCGTATCACGGCGCCGAACCGGCCGGCACCGTCGTTATCGACACGCCGAACCGCTTTCTGTTCCTGGTGCAGGACAACGGCACCGCCGTGCGTTACGGCATCGGCGTCGGTAAGCCGGGCTTCACCTGGGCCGGCGAAAAGAAAGTCTCGGCCAAGAAGGAATGGCCGGACTGGACGCCGCCGCCGGAGATGCTGCAACGCCGCCCCGACCTGCCGCACTTCATGGCCGGCGGCCCGGAGAATCCGCTGGGTGCGCGCGCGATGTACCTTGGCTCCTCGCTCTACCGCATCCACGGCTCGAACGAGCCTTGGACGATCGGACAGGCGGTGTCGTCCGGCTGCATCCGCATGCGCAACGAGGACGTCATCGACCTCTACGAGAAGGTCAAGGTCGGCACCAAGGTGGTGGTGATCTAGCCGCGCCTCGCGCAACGCTGAATAAAAAAGGCCGCCGTATCGGCGGCCTTTTGTTTTGTCGCCGGCCTGCGCTCAGGCGCTGTCGCTGCCGCCATCGCCACCGAAATCGCCTCCAACATCAATCTCGCCGCCATCGAAATCGCTGTCCCCGGGCGACGAGTCGAACAGGCCGGCACGCTGCGATCCGTCGTCGGCATCCGCCGAGCGACCGCCGCGGCCGATGTCGTTCACGCCGGCGTCGCGGGCTAGACCGCTGCCGCTCGAATCCGAGCCCCACGGCGCGCGGTCGCCACCATAGCCGGAATCGAACGCGCTCTGTCCCTGATTGTGACCGCCGAACATACCGCGAAAGCTGTTCATCAACAGCGCGCCGCCGACCACGCCCGCAGCGGTCGCGGCGGCGGTGCCGAGAAAGGAACCACCGACAGATCCGGGTGCCTGCGGCGAAGCGCCGTAGCCGCCAGGCTGCGCTGCATAACCCGGCTGCGCCGCGTAACCAGGCTGCGCCGCCGTGCTGCCCCACGGGCTTGCGGCACGGGCCGCATCGGGCCGCACCGTCGGCACCGAACCCTGGGGCTTGCCGAGCAGCGCGTCGCGCATGTTGTCGAGGAAGCCGGGCTGCTTCACCGGTTCGCCCGGTTCAAGCTCGAGTTCTTGTTCGAGCTCGCGTATGCGCGCGTCAGCCCGCTTGAGCGCCTCGTCCTGAACGAGCGTGGTCTGCACCAACGGATAGAGCGCGTTCGGCGCCCGCTGCAGGCCCTCGTTGATCGCGCGCACCGCATCAGGATCGCGCGGATTGCGCTCCAGCGACGCGAGGCGGTCGAACAATTCGTCGATCAGTTTGCGTTCCTGGGGCGTCATGGCGTTCTCCCTGAGCCTCTCGAAAACTTCGGCCCTCATGTAGGGGGCGTACCAGGGCGGCGGTATGGCTGCGGCAAAATATTCACCCGCCGGCTAAGTACCTGTCGGATGACACATTCTCAGGCCTTGCTCAGGCCAGCGCGACGCCGTGCGCCCGCAGCACGCCGGGCAAGTCGTCGCCCGCCAGATAGGCATATTCGCGCTCGCGCTGCGTCGTCAGGGGGTCGAGCCGTTCCAGTTCGGCATCGACAAATCCGGGATGACACATCACGACGCTGCGGGGCGGCAGGTCGCGGAGAAATCCAGGGAACAGCCGCGCGAAGTCCACCTGGTCCGCGGTGAAATCATAGGCTCCGGCGAACGCCGGATTGGTCACGATGTCACGCTTCGCCGCAAGCTTGCGGAACCTTCCGCTCAGACCATTGAGCACCCGCGTCTTGTAGTCCCAGAACGATATCGGCAGCGTCGGCACACCGCCGCATTGGCGCACCCAGGCGTGCGGCGCGCTCTCCTGCATCACGTCGAGCAGCGTCTCGCGCACCTGCGGAAACAGATGCACGTGCTGGTGACCGTCGATGAAGTCCGGCGTCTGCCCGAACCGCGTGACGAATGCCTCGAGCTGCGCCGCGATCTCAACGGTCAGGCGCTTGCGACTGAGCAGACCGAGCCGGCCGCGCACCATCATCTCGGCGAGCGAGAGGAACGTGCCGTGGCGCGTCGGGCGAAAGTCCGGGCTCATCGGCTTGAACTTGCCGGTCAGCGTGACATGCAGGCCGATCGCGACTCGCCGTGCACCGACGTTGAGCATCTTCAGCGCTTCCGCCTCGGCGCGGTCGAAGCTCGGGGCTGCCAACATCACCGAGGTGGCGTTGAGCCGGCCCTGTGCCACGAGCTCGCGGATGGCTTTGCTGACCGCCGGCGAGATGCCGTAATCGTCGGCGCACAGCCAGATCGGCCGAAGCGAGGCGCCGGCGCCGCTCATTCGGCGGCGGTGCGAGCCGGCGCATCGGCACGGGCATGGTCGGTAACGCCCTGAGCCGTGCGCACACTGTGCTCGGCGACGAAATAGACCGGCCGGGCTTTGATCTCGGACAGCACCTTGCCGATGTACTCACCCATGATCCCGATCATGATCAGCTGCACGCCGCCCAGCACCATCAATCCGACCACGAGGGACGGGTAGCCCGGCACGGATTTGCCTTGATACAGCGTCTCCCACAGGATCGACGCGCCGAACAAGAGCGCGATAAAGGCCAGCGTCAGGCCGAGCAGGCTCGCCACCCGCAACGGCGCCACCGAAAACGAGGTCAGGCCTTCGATCGATAGGCCGATAAGCGCGTAGGGACTCCAGGTGGTGGTGCCGTGCGCGCGTTTGGCCGGCTCGTAATCCACCCGGAACTGCTTGAACCCGATCCAGCTCGCCAGCCCCTTGAAGAAACGGTTGCGCTCGGGCAACCGCCGCAGCGCATCGGCGGCGCGCGGCGACAGCAGCCGGAAGTCGCCGGCGTCTTCCGGGATGGCGGCCCGCGTGTTCCAATTGATCAGCCGGTAGAACATCCGCACGGCAAAGCGGCGCAGCCGCGGTTCGTCGGCGCGATGCGCCTTGGCGGTGAACACCACATCGTTGCCACCGTCGAGCCAGTGCCCGACCAGGGTCGGGATCAGCGCCGGTGGATGCTGGCCGTCGCCATCCATGAACAGGACGGCGCCGAGTCGTGCATGATCGAGGCCCGCCAGCAGCGCCGCTTCTTTGCCGAAATTGCGCGACAACGAAACGACCTGAACATCAAGCGCCTCGGCCGGGAGTGTCTGGGCCACCGCCAAGCTGTCGTCGCGGCTGCCGTCATCGACATAGATCACTTCGGTGGCGAGGCCGCGCTGCTGCCGGAGCCCGCGGGCAATCTCGGCTAGCCGGGCGTGAAAGCCGGCGAGGCCGGCGCCCTCGTTGAACACGGGAACCACGATCGACAGGCCGGCCTCGGACGCCGGCCGGGCGGCATTTCCTGCGAATGGGGTCGCTGTCACAGCCATGTCACGCCGTATCTATGCCGGACAATCTATAGCGCAACCAACGGGTTCTGTCGCCGCACGCGGCGCAGGATATCA
>Ga0207701_10003744_pt1 | contig 15560 bp, 4 predicted proteins | sample KBSSwiSSwithPhiX_FD_184294 | JGI IMG/M metagenome (GOLD analysis project Ga0207701, IMG submission 184294) | Switchgrass rhizosphere bulk soil microbial communities from Kellogg Biological Station, Michigan, USA, with PhiX - S5 (SPAdes) (version 2) | ecosystem: Environmental > Terrestrial > Soil... | reverse complement strand
AGTTGCCGTCGCCGTGGGCGTAGGCGATGGGACACCGCCCACTGCTGCCAAGATATCCACCCGGCCCCAGCCATAGACGTTATTTGGCGGGCCGGCGTCGCCGCACTGGGTGGAACTGATGTGCACAGCCGAGTTGTTCAACGCGTCGCGACTGTCCGTAAGCTGGTGGCGCAGACTCGGAATTGCGTTCCATAACAAGGCCATGGCTCCGGCAATATGCGGAGTCGCCATGGATGTGCCGCTGAAATTGCCACTGTAACAACTATCGCACGTGTTGACAGCCGAACGAGTATTCGTACCCGGAGCAGCGATATCGGGCTTTATCCGCCCGCTTCCATCAGTTGTAACCGGACCACGACTGCTAAAGCCAGCTACGGTGTCTGTGCCAGTGTTCAGAGCGCCGACCGAGTAGGTCGCCTCGTAAATTCCTGGCGGATTTTCCACGGTGGAACAACCCGGCCCGGCGTTTTGCGCGGCTGAGCACATCATGATACCAGCAGCGAATTGCGCTTCCACAGCTGCTTGTAACGAGTCAAACGAACAACCTTCTTCTGGCGGACAATGCCAGGAGTTATTGGTGATATCAGGCGCCTTAGTTGGATCGGGTTCGCTGCCGTCGATCCGAGTAGGAGCAAGGAACCATTGCATGCACTCGATGTAACGGGCCGGGGTACCAGTGCCCGCGTCCATGTTACGGCAACCGATGAACTTTGCGCCTGGCGCCATGCCGACCTGGTTACCTGCGCCGTCGTCGCCGACCATGGTGCCAACGGTGTGAGTGCCATGAGAATTATCGTCGCAAGGCTCAGGCGAATCGTTCCCGCAGGGGTTCCCCACGCTGTCGTGAATGGAATCGTGCCAGTTGTAATCATGATCGGCGTTTTGTCCGTCCCAGCCGCGGTAGTGTGGTTTAAGCGCGTCATGTGTCCAACGAATTCCAGTATCAGCGCCAGCAACGACAATGCCCTCCCCTGTAAATCCAAGGTTCCACACGTCAGGCGCATGCGTGTACTGAATCCCGGGCTCGATGGTTGCGGGGCGTTCGGATTGTGGAGGCGCTTGATCGACAGCCTCCGGCTGGGGAAGATCATTTTGGATGCGCGGATTGCCTTCGACGCGTGCCACGTCCGGCCGGGCCGCCAGCGTGTCGGCGATTTGTCGTGTGCCTTTCACCAGGATGGCATTCACGATATAGAAAGATTGATGCTCGATGTTGCGGTCGCGCAGCCATTGCAGAATTGGGCGCTGGGTTCTTTGCGCCTTTTCTGACAGGGTTTGATAAACAAAGCGGGCCTTTTCGGTCTTGGTTGGCAGATTAGCGGCCGCGCTCAGATCAGCCCGGTCGGCGAGGACAACAAAAAACTCGGCCTGCTGTCCGTAGGCCGTGTGTTGGACCACCCATGGCGCGATCTTGTTCGCGATGTTGACTGCGTTGCCGCCAACTCGCTGGCCAACCGCGTCGGAAGAAGCGAGAGCAGAAACGAGCGCTGCAATTGCTGCAACAAGGAACAGCGAACAAAAAACACCCCGCCATGGTGACGCGGCGAAAGTGCGATGAGCATTTTTAATCATAGACTTGGGGATTGGGTTAGTTGACGGGCTGCGGAATGAATGTCGGAGCGACGCTTTTAATCAAAAACCCTGCGGCATGTCAAGAGTTTCCGGAAGTTTTATTTTGGCTTGCTGAAGGCACAGGTGGAACGCGTTGTCCTCAACGCGTTGGCAAAAGCAATTGCGGCCTGCTGCCTATAACTTGCGCCTCCGGCGACTCGGTTACCATCGCCTTCGGAGAAATCGATCCACCACGTAGCAAGGAACTCGCGAGTTGCCACACCCGCAACGCTTCGCGTAGCGATCCGGGCAGGGCCTCGCGAGTTCCCGTTTACTTTGTAACTCTTTTAACCTTCTAGCCCATTCGCTTACGGCGTCGGACGCGGGAACGGCGTAGGCCGCGGCCTTGGCGTCGGCGGAGGCCGGGTGGGGGTCGGCGACGGCGTCAGCGTGGGCGTAGGCGTAGCTGATGGAGGTGGTGTGATGGTGGCGGTTGCCGTAGCCGTCGCAGTCGCTGTCGGTGTAGCTGTTGCGGTAGGTGAAGGCGTGAGGGTCGGAGTAGGCGTTGGCGTTGCGCCCTGGCAATTACGCAGCCAGTTACCCGCATTGACGATCACTCGGCCCCAATCTCCGCTCTGGTCAGATTCCGTCCCGACGTAAGCTGTAACACCCACAGTGGTATGCCCGCCGGTGACAGGACGGAAGGCCACCAGCGACTGACCGAGGTTATTCTGCGCCACCTCTGTCGCTGCCGCATTCGGTGTGACCACATTCTGGAAGTTGCTGTTAAGTGCGGTAACACCAGCCATCAGCGGATGCCCCGCGTCAAAGGTACCGAGCGAGAAGTCAGCAAACTGGAGGTTCGGCGAGTAGTCGTAGGGACTGTAACCGTCAGTTAACCAGCGGCCGAAAATCCCATAAGTGGAATCTTCGAATGCAAATCCATACTGTACCACGATCCCACCTCCATCGACGTAATCGGCCAGGTTGTTACCAAGCGTGACTGGATCGGCAAACGGGAAGTTGCTGTAAGGAACAACAATCTCGTATTGCTGCAGTAGAGTCAGATCAGGCGTCCCCACTTGCCCATCGAAGAGGTCAACCGCTACTACATTGGGTTCAGCCTGGATCTCCAATTGAAGCTGACTGGGCAAACCGTTATCCGAATAGACGATGAGCACGTGGAATTGACATCCCACCGGTGTTGCTGTCGGCGTAGGCGTAGGCGTTGGCGTTGGCGTTGGCGTGGGCGTAGGTAAAGCGGGCGCTGCTGCCAGGCCGGACAATTGTGCGATACCTGTGTTGAACAAGAGCGTTTTGGCCCCGGTGATCGGATCGATCGTGTAGAGATCTCCGGTGGGAGAGCTGCCATAGAGGATACCGTCAGGAGCGAACGCGACATCCGAGATTATGGTCTCCAACGGTCCAAGAGGTGTCAACACACCGGTGACTTGATCAATCAAATCAATATCTTCGTTCCGCGAGCCATTTCCGCGTGACCCATATAAGACATCCAAAGCATCGAAAGCGATTCCGGCACAGAATGAGTCCCCGTCGCCCACTAGCGTCAGCGAAGTGAGGACGTCTCCGTTCGACGGATCGATCGTCAGGAGCTTGCCGACGCTTACGTTATTATCCCACGAGGCTCCATAAAGGATGGCCTGTGAGTTGAATCGGAGCCCGTCAACACCCAGGATGGAATCAGAGATCAACCCGATGACAGTCGCCTGACCGTTCGTCGGGTCGATGGTCAACAAAGTGCTTGGGGGATGAGTGGCTCCTCCGGAAACACCATAAAGCGTACCGCTGCTATCAAACGCGATGCCGCCGAGGCGATCGAAACCAGTGTCCCCAATAAGGCTTGCGCTCTGGTTCGTGACGTCAATCAGCCAGAGTCGCCCACCGCCGGTGGCATTATCGCCGCCGGTAGAGCCATAAAGAAGTGCCCCGCCTCCTCCTGTTGTCCCTACCAGCCGGAATACCTGGTCAGGGTCGTTCGGGACTTCACTAAAACAGATAGGCTTGCGCTCCCAGGTGAGGCAATTCCGCCCATAGGCATTACCTGGCTGCTGCCAGACCGCAGTGTCATTTGATTGTACCGAACGGCCTTGCCAGAACCATGAATTGAACGGGTTGTTGCTTCCGTTGCCCTGCACCATTACCCAGTAGGTACCGGGCGTGAGGATGGCGGCAGGAATGGTGATTACCCAATCGGTCCCGTTAGTGGTATAGGTGCCCTTGTTTGTGCTGTAAACCTGGGTGTCGGGTAGATTGCCCGCTCCATTGGTGTAGAAAGCAACGTTGAAGGTTGCACCACCCACACCGATTTGTAAGCCCATGGCATCAACCTCGGTAATCGTCCAGGTCTCGCCGCCGGGCACCACGAAATCATCAGCCATGTAATCTACAACTTCCGGGGCGTCGGCATGGAAGTTCGACTCGAACGCGGTGCCTGTGTTGTTATCGTACTGATCGTATAGCACGACCGCCGGCGCCTTCGGGGTCGGTAGCTGTGGCGTCTTAATCCTTCCTATTTCCACAAACGCAGGACCGCGCCGAAGCTGGTTCTGAGTGTTCGCCTGCCCTCGGAGAGCGTTGGTGCTGGGAGCAGGTAACTTGTGAAGGCGCGCGCGAGCTATTTCAGAAGCCCGAACGGATTGGTTTGGAACGGCAGACGCGCGACTCAACGCCGCGCCATGCTTGCTCGTGCTTCGCTGCGCCAGCGCGAAGGGAATCACACAGACACCGAGAAGTAAAAGAACGTAAAAAACGCTCCGAATAAGGTGCGCTTTAATGGTGGGGTTTAGTTGTTTTTTCATAGAGGAACATTTGGTGGTTGTGGCTGTGGGGGGGTCCCCTTTTAGTCAGAAAACCGAAGACTAGTCAAGACGCTTTCTTAACGATGTTTTGGGATAATTTTAACCACCCGCCTTCGCCAAGGCTATGGCGTGACAGGTGAAAGGACACGAATAGACACGGATGGGAAGAAATGGCGAAGCACGAATGTCTAATGTCGAAAGAATGACAAAAGATTTAAGCAGCAGCTGATCGCTTCGTCATGGAGGGCGGAGCGCCGCGACGCCGGGGCCAAGGGCTCGCAGAGCTCGCCCCTCCATTTAACTGCACGCGCCCCTTCCCCGAAAAGCAAGGAACTCGCGAGTTGCCTCGCGAGTTCCCGATTACTTTTTAACTCTTTTAGTTTTTTAACCCATTCGCTTACGGCGTCGGTCGAGGGAACGGCGTGGGCCGTGGCCTTGGCGTTGGCGGAGGCCGGGTCGCCGATGGTGTCGGAGTAGGCGTAATTATAGGTGTCGGTGTCACCGTAGGCGTCGGTGTCGGTGTTACCGGCGTTGGCGTTGGCGTCGGTGTTGCCGGCGTCGGTGTAGGAGTCGGGGTTACACCCGCACAACTGCCATTGACGTCAAACACGATGTGCATGTCCGGGAAACCAAGGTCGCCTGTAGGTGTCGGAACGGTTACACCGCAATCGACCGCGCTCAAATAACTCAGCCCACTCTGTGGATCCGGATTCGAACCGACAAAGAACAGATTACCCACAACTGTTCCATCTGGTGTCATCACTTCCATGACCAGCTCAAGCGCTGCCCCAGGTGCCGTTACAATCAAAGGCACGTTGAATATGGTGTCTACCTGATCCGGGATGTTGATCTCCCCTGACGTGGCTATCAAGTTCGACTGCCAATCGCCTCCAGGGAACGCCGAGCCGTGATTGGCATAAAGATTAACCGTCAACGGTTGTCCTGTGCCACCTCCAGAGCTTGCTAGTTCGATTCCGAAGGATACCGACGTGACATTGTAGTCTTGACCGCCAGTGAACGTATTCATGTTAAAGGCGCGCCAGTAATGGTTCTCAGTAGTGCCGAACCCGTTGTTACACGCAACAGAGTTACCATCGACGATCGCCTGGCTTGACGACTGCGTAATTGTCGGCGGACACACAGTGGCCGACGGTGTTGGCGATGAGGTCGGCGTCGGTGTTGGCGTTACTCCGCCTGCGCCGCAGATGGACTTCTCGGCGGTGTTCGTGTCGGCACCGCCGTCGAATCCGCCTACCACAAACGCAGTGTTGGCCCCGATCGCTGTTCCAGCGGTAAAGGAACGCGCATGGTTCAAGGACGGGGTGGTCGCCCAGGTATCACTCGTTGGGTCGTAACTGCGGACGTCAGTGTAGGAGCTCAAAGGCGCATTCGCGTCTTTGCGCGACAAACCGAATCGCTGTGCCATTCGTGTTATCCATGACGAAGAGGTGTGAGGCACCTGCTTGTTCTTTAACCCCCTGAGCCCAGGGAATGCGCTTGTGCTGTCTCCAGCTCCCAGCGACGCATTGCCGCCGCCAATGAGGTAGACCTTGCCCGATATGTCGGCCGTGCCCGGGCAGTAGTAGGGAGCAGGGATAGCGGCTCCAGAGCTCCATGTGTTCGTCCCAATGTCGTATATCTGGTTGAGGGTGCTGCCTGAGCCGCCGTTCCAAGTGCCCATTACATAGATCTTCCCGGTGGCTTCGTCTTCGGTCTGGCCGGCACCGCCGACTGCCGTAGGAATAGGCAAAGCCGTGGCGGTGTCCCACGAATCGGCCACGGGATCATATATCCAGTTGTTGGTTTGTTCGGTGAACGTGAGCCCATCGAACCCGCCGATGACGTATATCTTGCCGCTGGCGTCATCGTAGGAGAGACCCGGGAAGTAACGCCCGGCCACATCCGGCATATCCGTGCCGGTGGTCCAACTATCGCTTACCGGATCGTAGATCTGCGTAGTAGCCGTCACGGCGAAGTTTTCGTCGAGACCGCCGAATACGTAGAACTTGCCGACGTTAGACGCATACACGCCGCGTGTGGCGTAGCGAGGGCCTACCATGGTGGCTTTCGGCGTCCACGTGTCGGATGACGGGTCATAAGTGTATGTAGCGTCCGTAGGGAAACCGTTTAGGAATCCGGCGGCGACGTAGGCTATTGTGCCATCACTGCCAACGCATGGCGCTTCAATCGGGCCACCCGGGTAATTGGCCACGAAATTCCAGTCGCCGAGCGTGCATGGGCCGCCCTGGCAATTAGCCAGCCATCTGCCGGCGTTCACTACCACGCGCCCGAACGGTCCGCTCCATTGGCCAGCAGAATCACCCACATAGGCATTGATGCCGACGCCAGTGTGCCCGTTGTGGACGTTGTAAGCGCACAAGTGCTCGTTGTCCTGATACTCCGCCACCGATACCGCCCCCGCGGTCAGGGCGAGAGTATGGCGGAAGAAGGCGCACAGCGACCCGGGGTCGATGCCTTGCATCAGCGGGTGGGTGTTATCGTAGGTGCCCAGGCAACTGTCGCTGAAGTTAGTCGGGCCCCCGGAGACGAATGGTGTGTACCCATCGGTTATCCAACGCCCGTCCAATCCGAACGGCGCGCCAAACCAGTCAAAGTTGAAGGCTACGACGGTGCCGCCTGCATCGGCGTAGTCGGCCAGCACGTTACCCATCCCCACAGGATCCGCATACGAGCTGTTGGAGAAAGAGACGACGATGTTGTACGGTTTTAACTGCGCGAGCGTGGGGGTGCCAAGAAAGGCGTCGAAGTAGTCCACCGCTACCACGTCCGGTTCAGCCGCTATCTGGTCGTGTAGCATAACCGGGTTCACGTCCAGATCCGAGGATACAATCAGCACATTGAACTGACATCCAGGTGTTGGCGTAGGTGTTGGGCCACCGCAATTCTCGCCCGGTCGGAAATCGTACAGCGCCGGATTTGCCGTCGTGTCTGTTATGACGACGATGTGCGCCGCCCCTGGCAATCCGGTAAACGAAAGGTGACTGGCCGCGCCGCCGGGAATGGGATCAGGCATACCGGTCATCATCGGGCTGGCAGGATCAACGATTGGGTCGTTTTTACCGAAGTCACAACCGGTCCCCGTGCCGCCAAAGGGCATGGGAATCGCGTCGCAGGTCTGAATAGCCGCTGTAATCCAGACGACGCCGCCCGCACTGACATAAGCTTCCAAGGCAGGGATGGCCGCCGTGTAGTCCGCAAGGAAGTCAGGCGCATTCGTGTCGTCCCAGTTAAGGATGACTACGCTATACTGGCTGAAGTCGAACCCAGTCAGGTCTGCGGGCGTAAACTCAGTATAAGTGTGCCCGTTGCCGGTGATGGCGTCCTTAATAACGGTAAAGCCCCATGGATCGTGTGTCTCGAACAGGGCAAACTCGTTTGGCTCTGCCTGGCTATTGCTAAAGGTGTAATTGACCGTGTTGCCAGCCAGAGTCGGCTCCCAGCCGTTTGGCAGGAAGCCGGTTGTCATCCCGGAACCTACCAACAAGCCGCATACGCCTGGTGTCGCGGCCGGTACGGCAGTCAGCGCCTGGCCAGCGCTCACCGGCGGGGCCTGCCCACCGGTCGTATCGCACCCGAACTCTGTGAAGCAGGTATCATCTTGCTTCTGTCCCACCACTAGCTCGCTATCGTTTGGTAAGCCTGCGGCGTCAACGCTGCTGTATATGAACTTGAAAGGTGGATTACCATTTTCATACAGGGCAACTTCGTAGTCCAGCAACGCCGTGCTCTGATTGTAGTACTGAGTCCGCCATTCGATGTAAAAGATGCGGTCAGGCGCGCTGCCTGTTGTGGTGGTAAAGATTCCGCATCCGGCGCAGGATTCTCCACCGCCGCAACCCGCTTCGTTCGTGCACTGGTCGCCCCAATAAGGAGCCAGCGCGTCCGTGGCACTGGAGTCACCGAACGGCGAGCAGGTGATGCCAAAGCCGTTGTAGGGTGTTCCGAAAGTCAGGTGACCGTTCGACCCTGCGGTGACACCCGTGAAGGTCTGGCCATATAGGTTGACCGAGAAAGGCAGGCTGATGAACGTCCCGCCGTCGTCGGTGTGATTGCCGATGTCGTCCACTCCCGGAACAAAGGTATCTGTCCCGACGGTGAGATCGTAGGGGCAGGGCACCGTCCCGCCGGGGCGGGTGATGACCTTCCGAGGTTGCTTCGACACCCCACTTCGCGGGGCGTGACTGAATTGAGTGCCGGTTGTGGCCTTCGAGCGCGGCTGCGCCTGAGGCTCGCCCGGTTTGCGGATACTGGATGGGTGACTGGGAGCTGGACGCGACGATGTCGCCGTTGCGGAGCCAGATGAAGCGCGTTTGACGACGCTTCGCTTGGTTGTGTTTCGCTGCGCCAGCGCGAATGGAATCACGCAGACAGCGAGAAGTAAAAGAACGTAAAAAGCGCTCCGAATAAGGTGCGCCTTAATGGTGGGGTTTATTTGTTTCTTCATAGAGGAGCATTTGGGGTTTGGGTGTGGAGCATCGTTTTTAGTAAAGAGAGGGCCGAAGTGTCAAGACATTTTTCTTAACAATTCTTTTATATTCTGTTACCCCGAATTCACCCGCCTTCGCGCAAGGCTACGGCGCGGCAGGCACGAATAGCTTCGCCACGTTGAAGGGTTGAAGCCTTGACGGCGCTTGTTTCGGCCACGCTTACTCATACTCGCCGGCCCACCCGGCTTGCCCGCCGAAACTTCACGTCAAGGCGGGGGTGCTCATGCTGACGCTGTTGCTCGTAAACGAACCAGACCAGCACTTAGCCGGGGTCAGCGCCCAGCTACGAAAAGCAAGGAACTCGCAAGTTGCCTCGCGAGTTTCCGTTTGCTTTCTAACTTTTGTAATTCGCTTACGGCGTCGGACGAGGGTGTGGCGTGGGCCGCGGCCGCGGCGTTGGCGTTTGCCTCGGCGTAATTGTCGCTGTCGCAGTTGGCGTGGGCGTCACCGTCGGTGATGGTGTCGGTGAACCCCCTCCAGGGCGGCAATCGGATGTCTCCACGATATTGGTGTCGCCGTTCACTCCATCAAAGCCACATGCTACGAGCAGCTTATTGCCTATTGCTGTTCCGCCTGTGAACGAGTGTGCAACGTTCGTGCTCGGTCCGGTTGACCAGCTATCATTCACTGTGTCGTAGATAAACGTGGTGCTGAACGAGGTATCCGGCCTTGCCATTGACCCATGCGGCCCTTTCGATCCCTTCGGGTTCGCGTTGATACTGCCCGGCGCTACGAATGGGTCGCCGCCACCAGTAACGTAGGTGTTGGTCCCGATAGCTGCACCAGCAGCCTCATAACGAGGTGCAGGCAGATCCGCCTTCTGCGTCCACGTGTTATTCACGATGTCGTAAGCGTAGTTCAAATCAGTGGCGCCAGTGCCAAAGGAACCTTGCAGATACATGTTTTGGCCTACCAGGCTGACAGCGCTACCGCCCATTGGCACCGGAATGTTCGGAGCCGTGCTGGCGTCCCAAGTATTAGCAACCGGATCATAGATCCAGGTTGTATCGGTTTCCAGGAAGTTGATATCAATGCCGCCGGCAATGTAAATCAGGCCACTCGTGGGGTAGTATATGGTGGCCGGGAAAAACCGTTCCCCAGGCATGGGTGCGCCTGTGGTCCAAGTGTTCGAGGCAACATCGTAGATGTAAGTTGTATTGGTCGGAAGGAACGTAGTGCCGTCGATACCTCCGAAGAGATAGATCTTGTTCAGGTTAAAGTCATAAACTGAACGCGAATCGTACTGCGTCGTGGGCACCGGAGCCAACGTTGACCAACTATCAGCGACGGGGTCGTATTTGTAGAAGCCATTCGTTGGCAACCCCGCGGCATTGCCGGCTGCGCCATAGGCGAAATTGCCGTCGGTGCATATTGCCGCTGACTCGAGGACCTCGGGATAATTGGCGACTTGGGTCCACGGCTGCAGCGAGCAAGAACCGCCGCCACTGCACAGATTGGAGACGGTGACGGTATAATCCGGGCAACCGGCGTCGGCTGTAACTTCGCTTACCACAATCACAGCAGTCTGCCCGTCGGCAAGCTCGAACGAGAACGGTTCCGGCGGCGCCGAAGGATCCGGACTGCTCCCCTGGTCGGCAAGATAATTAGTGCAGAGGTTGGTGGGATCGAATGACCCCACGTAAGCAACCAGGAAGATGGAGTTCGTGCCTACGCAATCCGTACTCGCGTCCACACTCACGCATTGGGTCGAGCCGGTGGTATTGGTCACGGTGTAGGAATCGTAATGATGCTGCAACCCATCACCAAACGGACCAGGGCATGTCTTGGGAGCGTCGCAGGTGCTGGGAATACCATCGCGGAACATCCGGTCAGTCTGCGTCGGATCGCCGGCCTCGAGGCTGCCTTCAAATACGATCGGTGTGCACGCAGGGGTCGCCGTCGGTGTTGGTGAGGGAGGCGGTCCGCCTGTGCACGTGTAAGTGCGCGAACCGGCGCCGGGTGGATTGGAATCGCAGAAGTCCTCGGTGAACGAAGTGGCATTCTGCTCTACACCCGACACATAAAGCTGGTCACTCCCGGGCTGGACCGTGCCAAAGATGAAGTCGAAACGCAGATTGGGATCGTTCTCATACAGGCGTACTTCAAAGTTTGCCGTCTGGTTCTGATCGTTAAAATACACTGCGCGCCATTCAATGTTAAAGATGCGGTTAGGCGCGCTGCCCGACACCGATGTGAATACTCCGCAGCCGCTGGCGAAGCTTGCGCAGCCCTCGCCCTCAATGTCGGTGCGATAATCGCTCCAGTTAGGGAAGATGGTGTAGTCAAAGGCGCAGATATTGTCCGGCGGCGGTATGCACGCGCCTAGGAAGCCGTCCGGCTCGTTGACGCACACAAAATCGACGCGCCCATTGGAGCTGACGTTTACGCCATTAAAAACCTGATCATACAACTGGAAGGAGAACGGCAGGGCGACAAACGTATCGCCGTCGTCAGTGTGATTGCCAATGTCGGTGTCACCCGGCACGATCGAATCGCTGCCAGTGGCGAAATCATACGAACAAACGACACCGTTTGGACTCGTTCGCCGCTTGTGTAATACTCCGGACTGCGCAACTCGTCCGAAGGCGTTGCTGAAATGAGTTGAAGGCGCTTTCACCGTTCCCTTTAGTGCCGCCTTTGCTGCAGAGGCGTCATTGCGAAGCGCGGATGTTGCAGCCGCGATCTTTGGCTTGGTCACGGCTCGCCGATTCGCGTTTCGCTGCGCCAGCGCGAACGGGATCCCGCAGACGGCCAGCAATAGAAGCACGTAAAACGAGCTTCGGATCAGATGAGCTTTGATGTTGGGGTTAATTTGTTTTTTCATAGACGAGCGTGTGCGGTTTTCAAATGTGGAGGCCCTTTTAGCAAAAAAACACGCAAAAATGTCAAAATATGTTTCTTACGATTTTATAATCAGGTTCGAACCACGGATGACCCGCCTTTTCGCGTGAGGCTACGGCGCGGCAGGAACTAAAAAACGCGAAAATCTCCGGAGATGAAGGAATCTTTCTTTTTCCTATCGTTTGTGTGTTTCGTGGGAAGATCCCAGAAGCAAAGGCGGAACCGTTGACCTCCACGCGTTGGCGAAAAGGCGCTGCGGCTCTGCCGCCTCATATTTGCGCCTTCGGCGATCCATCTGCCATCGTCTTCGGAGAAGCCGATCCACCTTTGTCACAGATGGGGCGTGTTGGCTGCGTGATGTGGCCTTGCCCTGATATGTTTTGGGCATCGGGGCGTCCGTCCATGATCGCCTCGCCGCGGGCAGGCCGATCAAATCTATAAAGCGTGCGATGCTTCCTTAGCGGTTTGGCTATCTTCCTCGGAAGCCTTTCGTAGCCTCGGACCTGGGCCATCGCTGCGCCACCTCGGCTGAACATCGATTTTGTAGTGAACGCGGCGCTTTTTGTTAAAACGCTGCAGGTACGATAGCAAGGAAGGTTGCGAGAGTTGCATCGCCTTTGGTGCTGGCCCCAGCGTTCCTCCCATGGCCAAGATCAACTTGGATATCGGCCATGCACTCTCACGCGAGGACCAGCGCCAAAACCGACGCAACCCCTGTTTTATCTCGCAGTCTTCTTTGTCCTAATTCTTTCTCCGGAAATGGCGCGGCGAAGTTCTCAAAAAAATGAATACCGCCTTCAGTTCATTAGTTTAAGCCGAGATTTGAAGATCTTTCCGCCTGGCCGAGGCAGCGACGGCGGAACGCGTTGCCCTATCCAAGTTGCAACGGTCGCCGCGGCGACTCGTCGACGCGTTGGTCCGGCAGTTGCCGGACGGCGCAGCCGCCTAATTTCTGCGCCTTCGGCGATCCCACCTGGATCGGTGCGAGCCGCAGTGGCATTTTAGGAGGCGCCGATCCACCGGTTACGGACTCGGGCGCGGGTGTGGCGATGGGCGAGTCCTGGGTATCGGCGTACCCCGGGGCGTTGGAGTGGGTCGCGGCGTCGATGTCGCAGTCGCGGTAGGCGTCACCGTTGGAGTTGGTGTTAGTGTTGGTGCAGCTGTCGCCGAAGGCGTTGGCGTGAGTACCGGCGTAGCGCTCGGCGTCGGAGTAGCCATAGGGGTTGCGGTTGGTGTTATTGTAGGCTTGGGCGTAGGGTAACCGTCGGCGTTGGTGTTAGAGTCGCTGTTGGTGTGGGCACGGGAGTGGCTGTTGGTGTCGAGGTTGCCGTTGGTGTAGGTGTAGGTGTAGGTGTCGGACTCACCGGTGGAGTAGAGGTCGCTGTGGCGGTTGGACTAGCTGTTGGTGTAGCGGTAGGGCTACCTGTTGGCGTCGGCGTAGGTGTCGGTGGCCCGCCCGGAATTTTAAAGGCATAGACTTGGTTGTCAGTGCCTATATAGATACGTCCGCGCGCCACAATGCCGGTGGTGTTGTAGGTATGCATCCCTGCCATTTGTTCGTTTGTTCCGCCCCCGGTGAAAACAACTGCACCGCTGTCAGCGTCGTAACCATGAAGCTTCTGATCGCCGGCATTGCCGGCGCCAACCGCCCACACAATCACGTTATTCGTGCCATCAGTTGAGGTGACAAACGGAGAGCCGACACCGCTCTGGGTCACATTCCAAATTTCGGTAATCGTCGGTGGATTCCCTGGGTTGATGCGGAAGGCAGAAAGTGTGCTGCTATTGCCACGGAAAGCAACATAGGTCCCCTGATTAGTCCGGTAGCTGGCCGCAGCCTGGATGATTGCGTTGTTGTTAACATGGGAAGAAGCTACCGGTGCACCGATACCTCCCAGGTTGCTGCGATCAAGCAAGTACGCGTTGCCATCCTTGCCCAGGGCGACGACAAGACTGGAGGGTGTTGCACCGGGCACATCCACCAGCAATGGACCGGAGCCACCGAGATCGGTGTCGCTCATATCGAGTGACTGCCAGTTCGTAGGTGCCCAGTAATCGCTCGAGTGACCGCTAAAGATCGCCCCTGGTTCAAAGCGAATCACCGCCTCTCCACCCCTCCAAAGGTCTCCCGGATTTGTAAAAGTATTCCCGGTGGCAACAAAAAGACCGTCACCATCGCTGGCAACTCCGCCCGTTGCCCATATTCCGCCGCCAACCCACCCCGTCACGCTGGTCGGATCATTCACCGGCATACCGATCACCCAGCCGTGATACATGCCGCAATCACCCGCATGGCCACCATATGGCACATAAAGAATGTTGCCCGCGATAGCCAGCGCGCCACGTTCGCCCTGGACTGACGAGGTAAATGACGCGCCATTGTACGTCACGGTCGCACTGACATCCACTGGCCATCCACGATTGATCGCTCCGGTATCCAGATTGATGGAAAAAATCAGCTGTTTCTTGGTGGTGCCACCGTCGGGTGTCGTCATGGCATTTAAAAAGAGAGAGCGCGAAGCCAGATCGATAACCGGCGTACCGGTAATACCCAGGGGATCGATGTTGCCACAGGGAAGATCCGATAACGACACTGGCGCGCCTACGTTCCGTTGCCAGATAACGCTGCCGTCTACAGCGGCCAACGCGTAAACGTTATTCGATTCAGTGGCCGCGATGATTGTCGGCCTGCCGCCAGGGCCATCATCGATGTACAGCGGCTGGGCGTAAACATTGCCTGCGATGCCAGAATTCAAACATCAGTTGACAGACGGCTCACCCGCCACGGCGGGCGGGCTCTGCCGCTGTTACAACCAATTACTAACTACCTTGATCCCGGAACTGTGTTATCGCGGCGGACGCTGGTGCCGAGGCAGCTCCAGAGGACGCCTTGGTATTCGTGCAGGCGTAGTCGTCGGGGCAGGCGTAGGCGACCCATCGTTATCACAGGAGGGAGCGCACAACTGCCCTTCATTATAATCCTCCAGAGTATCCTTGAGAGCGTTCACGTCTCTCGGTGCCAGGTATCCATCGCCTACAGGGGGCACAACCAAGTCTCCGATCAACGCATCAGCGTCAGCTATTGTCTGCTGGATGCAGCTAGGATCCGCGCCATTAGCGACATTTAGCTTCGCGGTAATTAAGTGGTGTGCCAGCGAAATTAATCCGTTGCCGCGGACTGGTTCGTGCATGATCGCTAGCAACTGGTCCTGGGTATAAGTGACGTTCCCAAGCTGCAATTCGGTGACTGGCCATGCCTGGGGATGGTTCTTCCAATAACCGAATCCGAACACACACTCGCCCGCCGTGGGCGTAGGAGTAGGTGTTGGCGAGCAACTCGCGCCCCGGCGTAGATCATAGAGCACAGGTTTCTGCTCGTCGCCGCCGTTCTCGCCGTCACAGTTCTCGCCGCCGCCTTGTTCGTCGTGGCAATTCACGACGACGATGTGCGCGTCGTCTGGCAGGTCTTCATCCGAAACATGACTGGCAAAGTTGCCCGTAATCGGACTGGGCACGCCAGCAACCATCGGACTGGACGGATCGATGATGGGATCGCTCGAACTGAGATCGAAATTCGATTGGCCGCCAAAAGGTAACGGATAACTGTCTTCCTCGCTCTCCTCGCCTTGAATGGCACCTTGCACCCACACCACACCGCCGCCGGAAATGTAGGCTTCCAACGCCGGGATGGCTGCGGCGTAGTCCGCAAGGAAGTCAGTGACAAAGTGGTCGTCCCAGTTAAGGATGATCACGCGATACTGAGTAAAGTCGAACCCAGCCAAGTCTCCAGGCGTAAACACGCCAAAGGTATGCCCTGCTGCCGTGATGGCAGCCTCGACGA
>Ga0207701_10003741_pt1 | contig 15563 bp, 13 predicted proteins | sample KBSSwiSSwithPhiX_FD_184294 | JGI IMG/M metagenome (GOLD analysis project Ga0207701, IMG submission 184294) | Switchgrass rhizosphere bulk soil microbial communities from Kellogg Biological Station, Michigan, USA, with PhiX - S5 (SPAdes) (version 2) | ecosystem: Environmental > Terrestrial >... | reverse complement strand
GGACGTTCAGGTTTGTGCACATCTGGCAAAAAAAAGATGGCGAATGGAAGATATTTCGGGCCATTAGTTACTCCCATTAACGTGGGGCCTGAGTGAGATTCGTTTCACTCGATTCAGACGAGCCTAACCAAGCGCTGCAGCCAACGGCGAGCCGGCGTAATACTTCACTTTACATGACTAAAAGCGTTCAACGCGCAGCCGCGGGCGCCTTTCGTGAATGCACTGTTCGCAACACGTGCCACCGCCGGAATGGCGGGCAAAAATTCGTCTAGAGCGGTCGGCAGAATGCCCTTAACATTTCCGGCAAATGGAGGATGACGAGAAAAATAAACCGCGTTTGGAGATCGGGCATGTCTTGTTCATCGATATCGTCGGGTATTCGAAGCTGCTGACCGATGAGCAATCAGAAGCGCTTCAGGAGTTGAATCAGATTGTCCGCAATACCGAAGCAGCGCGTGAAGCAGAAGCAGCAGGACAGCTGATTATCCTGCCTACCGGCGACGGTATGGCCCTGGTCTTCACCGGTTCGGTGGAGGGACCTGCCGAGTGCGCTTTAGAAGTCAGCCAGGCGCTGCGCGCGCAGCCGAGCCTGCCGCTAAGAATGGGAATCCACAGCGGGCCGGTCCAATACGTGAGGGACGCTAATCAGCGCGAAAACGTTTCCGGAGTGGGAATCAATGTGGCGCGTCGGGTAATGGATTGCGGTGACGCAGGTCACATTCTGGCAAGCAAACGTTTCGCGGAAGATCTGGCGCAGCATCGTCGTTGGCAGCGGTACCTTCATGAACTAGGCGACGTGGAAGTGAAACACGGAGCTGTTGTTTCGTTGGTCAATCTTTATGCCGAGATGATTGGCAATCCCGCGCCGCCCTCCTGTGTTACCGGAGTCCGACGTACCGAGCCGGGCGTTACTACGCGCAAAGGACTTTCTCCGGCGGCGTGGGCGATCTTTATTATCGCGGCGTTGCTCCTCACACTTGCCATCGTGTCGGTGATTTTTGCCCCAGCGATCATGCGCTCGGTTGACAAGAACAAGGCGATGTTGGCACCTCAACCGAGCGCTACTGCATCGCCTTCCCTGAGCGATACCCTTCAGAACATAGTTAAACAACAAATCACAGATGAGTTAAAGAAGGATTTTTCCGGGAAGCGTAACGCACCTACACCAAAAGTAGTCCCGACCCCGAACAGTCCACCGGCTGCCTCGCAGCAGCCGTAGGTCGCGTGCTGCTTCTAAATCGAAGCTCATCCTCTGCTAAGATGACAACGAGCCTTCGCACCGCTAATTACCCGTTGGGGCATACCGACGCCGAACACGACCGGTTGATCCGGCAGGCCGAGCGTGTCGCTCCCATCACCGAAAGATTCTTTCGTGAGGCAGGCATTGGACGCGGGCAACGCATTCTCGATCTCGGATCGGGGGTCGGAGACGTGGCGATGCTGGTTGCCCGATTGGTTGGTCCTTCGGGCGAGGTTGTGGCGATCGAGCGGGACTCGAACTCCATTGCGAAGGCTCGTGCACGCGTCACGGAGGCCGGTTTTCACAACGTAAGCTTCAATGAGTCGGGTGTGGACGAGATCCTGGACGAGAAACCTTTCGATGCGGCGGTGGGCCGTTTCATTCTGATGTACCTTCCCGATCCGGTGGCAACATTGCGTTCAATTTCACAAGTGGTACGGCGGGGAGGAGTGTTCGTCTTTCAGGAACCAGACTGGGTGCCAGTCCTTGCGCATCTGGCGAAGTTACCTCTTTGGTTCGCAACGGCGTCCCTCATCGACAAGACAATGCGCGCCTCCGCCAATCACGACATGGGAACGGAACTCTACAACACATTCGTAAAAGCTGGATTGCCCGAGCCTACTGTGCGCATGGAAATCCCGTTAGGGAAGGAACCGTACCTGGCGCAATGGTATCACGACACTTTATGCAGTTTACGACCGCAGATCGAGCAGTTGCATCTGTCCACCGACTCGTTAGGTAGTCTCGACACTCTGGTGCAGAGGTTGCAAGCCGAAGTTGCCGAATCGAAGACTGTTGCGTGCTGGTTTGCATCTGTCGGCGCGTGGTGCCGCAAACCTTAGCCTGATTAAACGCGCGGTCTTCTTCGAAGTTTAAAAATTGATCAAAAACGGCAGGATGCGATCAATGCGAAAACAAAGGGAGCAGATCAAACTGCAGCGAGCAAAGCGGCTATGGCAGAAGCAAAGGTCCCCAATTAAAGGCATTGGATTGTTTGCTGCTCTACCGATTAGAGCGGGCACAGCGATCATTGAGTTTAAAGGACGCCTTATCCCGTGGGTAGAAGGTGCAGTCATGCTGTTGCGCGGCGCGAACCATGTTATCAAATTCGATGCCAACCACGACCTGGACGCCAGACCACAATGGAGTCCGGCGGGCCACGTGAACCATGGTTGTTATCCCAATTGCGCAATAAAGAAAAAGCGCGGTGGCCTCTGGTTAATCAGCGTGCGGCCTATCGAACAGGGCGAAGAGCTCTTAATCGATTACGACTTCGATTTGGGCGAGGAATTTGGTCCGTGCAGGTGCGGGCATCCTCGGTGTCGCGGACTGATGCTCAGAAAAAAGGACTGGCCGAAATTACGGAGACTGATGTCCAAGGTTTTGAAGCAAATATAGTGTTAAGCACAAAACTGTTTAACCGACAATCTTTGCTGCTGGTCATCGGTGAAATTAACGACAGGCCGCTGCTGAGATTCACAGATGAAAACAATTACTATGTCTTGCAGCATGTGCGTTGTTTACCACCTGCTACGCGCGTGGTAGAAGTTGCCACAGCCATGCAGCAAACCATCGACAGCATTCTTGACGCCGCGGAGCAGCAGCAGGCCAGCGACGTCTTCCTTCAAGAAAACGAGGTACCGCGGCTCAAGGTTAATGAACAAATCAGTTTGTTTGGCGCGGAACCCTTATCGCTCGAGGACATCGCCGCCTTTTGGCAGGCCTGCGGCGCAAACGCGCAGGCCGACGGCGACATGGATCGCGACACCGGCTTCGTCTCGCGCACGCATACGCGCTACCGCGTTAGCCTGCACCGCACCATGGGCCGCCTCGGTGCTGTCCTGCGCCGCATCAAGACCAACGTGCCTGCATTGAAAGCGCTCGGAGCGCCCGAGTGGCTCCTCACCCGGTGGGGTGCTCGCGGGCACGGCCTGATTCTAATTACGGGACCAACCGGCTCAGGGAAATCCACCACCATCGCGTCCCTCCTTCAATGGATGAACGAGAACCTCGTGCGACACATAGTGACGATCGAGGATCCGGTCGAATATCAGTTCACCAGCCAGCGGTGTCATTTCACCCAGCGACAGGTGGGACGCGACACCAGCACTTTTGCGATCGGGTTACGCAGCGCGCTTCGTCAGGCGCCGGATGTCATTTTTGTCGGCGAGATCCGTGATTACGAGACGGCATTGACGGCTCTCCAGGCTTCGGAAACCGGACACCTCGTTGTTTCGACGATGCATTCGGAGAAGGTTGCTGACACCATGGAGCGCTATTTGAATCTTTTCCCTGCCGCAGACGAGAAGCATGGTGTGAACCTTTTGGCAAACCAGCTCTCTGGCGTCCTCTGCCAAAAACTGGTTGAATCCGCTGATGGAGGTTTGCATTTGTTGGTGGAACACGTCGAAAATGCGGGGGCCATGCGCGACTGGATCGCCAGACGAGAGTTGCAGAACATTGATCAATATATCGCCCGCGGATCGGACCCTGCCGCCGTTTCATTTTTGCAATCGACGCTCCAAGCTCTAAAGGCCAAAGTCATCACGGAAGCGACCGCTCTGGCTTCGGTCAGTAATGAATCTGAATTGCGTCGTGCCATGAGAGGGCTCGGATGAGAGAGCCTGGTATCATTTGAATTCTTATGCAGAAACATGACTTGGTCGATCTTCTGGCGCTTGTGGTCGAGCGGGGAGCTTCTGATCTTCATTTGACGGTCGGCGCGCCACCAACGTTGCGCGTGGCTGGCGTTATCCAGTGGGTGTCTGAAGACGCAGAGGTGCTGACCGCGGAGGATACAAGGAGACTGGTGATCGATGTTTTAAAGGAGGGACAACGGGCGAAGCTTGAAAACGAATGGCAGCTTGACTTCGCGTTGCAGGTGGGCAACCTCGGGCGCTTTCGGGGAAATGCATGCTATGTAACAGGTGCGATTGAGGCCAATTTCCGACTTATTCCTGCTGAGGTCGGCGATCTGCAATCGTTGGGACACTCTCCAGTGGTGGACCGCTGGTGCGACGAGGAACGCGGTTTGATACTGGTGACTGGCGCAAGCGGTGAAGGCAAGAGCACAACGCTGGCGAGCATGGCTCAGACGATAGCCAATCGGCGTTCGGTCAACATCGTCAGCATTGAGGACCCGATCGAATTTGTTCACGAGCAGGGGCGAAGCCTGGTGAACCAGCGCGAGATTGGGTCTGACGCGCGCGACTTCGCGTCAGCGCTCAAGAACGCGTTGAGACAGGATGCGGACGTGATTCTTGTGGGCGAGATGCGGGATACCGACACGATGCAAACTGCGATTACGGCGGCGGAAACAGGGCACCTTGTGATTGGAACCATGCACACCAACGACGCGCCAACCGCCATCGGACGTATTATTGATGCCTTTCCAACGGAGGGCCAGCAATTCGTCAGTGCCCAGCTTGCGTGGTCGCTGCTGGGAGTAGTGTGTCAGTATCTCCTGCCTCGAAGCGGCCAGTCAGGCCTGGTTTTGGCCACGGAATTGTTGACGGTGAACTCTGGAATCGAGGCGTGTATCCGGGCTGGGCGGCTTTCGCAGATACCGGGACTAATTCAAATCGGTGCTAAGGACGGCATGCATACCGTCGACGATAGCCTAATCGAGTTGCTTCTCGCTGAACGCATCAGTCTCATGGACGCTATGGCTCACGCAAGGGACCCGAATTTTGTGAAGGAAGAGTTCCAGAAAGCTTTGAAATCCCAGAGAAAAGGTTGGTTCGCAGGAATGTTTAAGAAATAAATGCGCCCTGGAATGCGATACATCAATCCGCAACTTTCCCGCGAAGAACAGTAATTGAATACGGCGGGAGCTCGTATAAGGATGACGCTTCCCGCGTAAATTGTGCGGGAGGCAGGCTCCGGATTGGATGGCCGTTTTGTCCGTCGGTATGCCAGGCGTACTGTGCTCGCGAGAATTGGATCATTTCCACCTTGCCTTCAAAACTGACGGGTTGCTTTGTGCCGGAAATTTTGAACTGCACACTCAGCTGCGCTGCATCTTTGGGATCCTTGTTAATTACAAGCAAGGCCCACTGGTTGTCCGGCCGTCGCACTGCGTACGCAGTTACGGTTCGACCTGCGGTTCCACGCCTGCCGTTTTTCGCGTCGTTTATGGTGACCAGAAATATTCCGTGCTGCTGCCTTACCGGTTGCATCCATTCTCTGGTTAGCAACTGGGAGGCATAATACGCGGAGAGACGGTTCAGTTGATCAGTTTTGGGCTGCAGCTGAAGCATCATCAGATTACCCCAGGAGCATTTGAGCTCGTCCTGCAGATAGTTTGGCTCGTAGCCGTACAGGTATGGCTTGGCGCCGCCTAACGACAAGAATGCTCCGACCGCATCCGCGTTGAAGAGCGCGCCTTCGATGTCCACTTCGGGACGTCCGCCAAAAACAGAATAGCCGTACTCGGTCATGAGCCATGGAATGTCTGGAGACACTCCGTCTTTCCGTAAGCTGGTCATCATCGCGCCGAGACGCGTCGGGATTTGCAACAGATGCGGTGCAGCGTCAACGCAGACGTTATCGAATGGGTAAAACTCGAATGACAGAAAATCGAACGGGACTTTCGCGGCTCGAATGTATTCCAGAAATCTGTTCATCCACGAACGGTTTCCGGACGGGTTCGCCCATGTGAGCAGTTGGTCTTCGAAATTTTGCAGGCTCGGACCTCCGATCTTCAACGGCGCCTGGAGTTTGGTTAAACGCCGGGCAACGCCGGCGTACAGCGCAGCGTAATCCTCTGGTGATGCCCATTGACCATCGGGTTCTTCACCCAGTTCAATCCCTTCTAAACTGTAATTTCGACGCTGCAGGTACTGGATCTCGGCGACAGCGTTCTCAGGCGTGTCGTATAAAACACCGACCGGAACGAGCACTGGCAGATTGTTAGCGAGCTTGCTGCGCAAAATGAAATCCAATCCCGGCTGCTCGGTGCTGGGATCAAGATCTTCGGCGCGATGCCAGGGATCGGTGGACGAGGTGTAAATAATTGTCTGGCGATGTCGATCAGCGGCGTGACGAATTTGATCGTGGAAACGTCCATCCTTACCGATTTTCCCGAGATCGATCTCGCGAATGGCGAAGCCTAACGAGTCGCGAATATCGTCTGAGCTTTGCCCGCTGGTATGCGAACTGTTGCTCATTACGATTCGCACAAATCGAAGTGAGCGCGGGCGATCAGCGAGCCGAGTGAGTTCATCACCGCCATGAGCATTCTCGATCGTTCCGTGCGCGAATAGTAGCCAATTGTCGTCATCATCGGGATCCAAGTGCATCGGATCGTCGCCCGGCCAGTACTCGATGCGATATCGTGTGGCGTACGGCGTTCCCCAATGAATTCGGATGGCATTGACCAGTTTTGATTCGCCAAGATCGATCACCACCCACTGCGGATGAGCATCTTCGGTTTCGCTGGTGAAATGTGAGTCGAGATACGGATCACTCTTCCAAAATGAATTTGGATCGCCGTCTGCGATGCGGGAATAACCATCATCGTTTGCCTGATCGATCGTATTGCCGCGGCGTGGCAATCGGTAGCCATACGAAACTGTGATCGGTTCGCGGAGCGAGTTGTCGGAGGTCCAGTATCCGCAGTTGTGAACGGGATCGCTCCACGTCCCGCGTGGGTTCCAATGCCACACTTCGTCGCCCAGTTCGGTTCGCAGTCGATAGGTCAACGGTCCGAGCCCGGCAGATAACATTTCTGCGATGTTCTTGTCCGTGAACATTTGGGCGCATTCGTCTTTCTCGTGTCCATCGACACCGGCACCCAATGCCTCGGTTGGGACCAATCGATTTACTGGATGCTCGGCAGACACAACGGCCGACGCTGAAAACCGCTTTTGTGCGCTGGTTGTTTCTGCTGCCGACACTAAATGGAAATGCGCCGAAACGATGGCGACACAAGACAGCCAAATTCCTCTTGCGCACGATGCCTTGTTCACGGCGCCCAACATGGATGCGTATCAGCAACAACGAAAGCGACCCGGGGACGCCTGCGCACTCCAAAAGCTTTGCGAAACCGACTTATCGCCTTTTCTGGTTTCGCACTGCCTGCCCACTGGGGCGGGAAGTGCCTTGGGAGTGCGACGCGTCCTCGCGTAGCTCTTTCGTTTATCGCTGCGCTTTCTCGAGTTGCTTTTTAACCTCGGTCTTTTCGTGACGAACATCCTTCAGATGGCTCTCGAGAAATGGCAGCTGAGATTTTTTGGGGTTTGGATGGTGCAGCAAGGTTCTGTTGTTCTTGCCGCCGTAATATACTGGTCCGGGTTGCTTCGCCTGCCCGATCTGGAGTAGCAAGTCGTCCTCCTGTTTCTGAAGCTCGCCGTAGCGTGCTTGCAGGGTTTGGGAACGGTTTGTGGCCGCCTGTTGTTCCGCTAATGCCGCCTTACTCTTTGCGTCGGCCGCCTGTTGTTGCCGCTGTATTTCGTCCTGCTGTTTTTGATATGCGGTGTAATTGGTGGCCTGCTCGGCCGAATATGAGGCGGCTTTCGCGGAATCGTAATCGAAACGTTCCTGAACGTCTTTTGGCAGTTCAGTGAAATAAATCTTTGTGACTCCCGAGTTTGTTTTGACAACGATGCCATCTGGTTCGACCCGCGTGATCGTTGCGTCTTTGTATTCTTTGCCGCCAACTGTTTTGAAGTCTTCCGCGAACGCAGCTGATATCGAACATAGGATTAAGAGCATGAGAACTTTTGTGCTCATTTCTCGCTCCAACGGGAGGTCGCTTTTTTCTCTTGTGATATTTTGGAATTAACAGGTCAAGGACAATCCGGTGGGATGGAACTCCTCGCATCAGTGGGCTGTCATTGAGCGAAGCGCAACGTCGCTGGTCTAATTCGCCAAAACTGGAGCGGTTTTGAAATCAAGCAGAGATTATTCTCACCCGATCGTGGGCATAATGAGAGCATGAAGTCGTTTGTTGTCGCATTGAGTCTCGCAGTCTTCGTCGCCGGATGCAGCAAGCCCGCGCACACCGTGCAAGTCGATCCTAACGGCCCGGTCGAGGTTGTGATTCCAGATCACGGCCTTTACACCGGCGCGTTCATGGATTTTGGCGATGCGGAGGACGATGTGACGCTTGAGACGATCGAAGATTTCGAGCAAATGGTGGGAAAACATCAGGCCATCATTGTTTCGTCGAGCTACTGGGGGGAACAAAATTTTCCTACCGATAATCTCAACGTCATTTGGCGCCACGGCTCCTTACCATTGGTTTTCTGGTCGCCGTGGGACAAGCCGTACGAAGAAGATCACGGGCCGGACAAGTTCGGTTTAACTGAGATCCTTGCTGGAAAGTGGGATGCATACATCGACAAATGGGCTGACGCCGCGCGAGATTTCGGACACCCAATGATTGTCGTGTTCGGCGTCGAAATGAACGGGACGTGGTTTCCCTGGTCGGGCGCTTACTACGGCGGTGGGCAATGGGTCCCGGAATACAATAACTGGAAAGGCCCTGAAACGTTTCGGCGAGCGTACCGATACGTTGTGGACCGTGTCCGTGCGCGCGGAGCATCAAACATCAAATGGATGTTTCACACCAACAACTATCCCTATCCGTACGAGACGTGGAATGGCGCCCCGACGTATTATCCCGGGTCCGATTATGTCGACTGGCTTGGGCTGAGCGTGTATGGGCAACAATACAGGGACGAGCCGAATCCCGATATTCCTTCGTTGGTCGACTGGCCGTACGAGGAAATGAGTCGTCTCGATCCGAAGAAGCCCATTATGATTGCGGAGTGGGCGACCGGCGAATTTCCGCTCGTCGCGGCCCCACCTAGCGCTATGCGCAAACCAGCGTGGATTAAGCAAGGACTGGAGCTGTTTCGCACCCGTTATCCGCGAGTCAAAGCCGCGCTTTACTGGCATGAGCGCTGGCAAAACGCCGACGGCTCTTACAGCAATCTCCGCGTAAATTCTTCCGTAGAATCGCTCCGAGCGTATCGTGAGGGGGTTGCGCATCCAGATTGGATCGGAGATTTAATTCTGCGCTCAATCCCAAAAAAATAATGATGCAGTTCAAGGGTCTTGTAGTCGTCGCCCTGCGAGCGACGCATGCGCTTCGCTGCTCCGCAACGCTCCCCACAAGGAAGCGGCTACAGAAAAAACCGCTTTGAATTAGACAAAATGTCCACTTGGCGACGTCTTGAAAGTAAAGACCGTGAATGGGTCATGGAGTCCGTCGCCAGCCATGAGAATTGGAGGAACTGCTTTTCTGAAGTTGCGCCCGGGTTGCTTCTTTTCGCCCGTCAATGGGTGCAATCAGCGGCCGACGCGGAAGACATTGTTCAGGATGCTTTCGTCAAGTTTTGGCGTCGCGACCACGACATCGATAATCGCGGGATGCTCTACGCTGCGGTTCGTTCCCTCGCGCTCGATTTCATCCGTCGCGATGCCCGGCGTGCACGACGTGAGGCCACGGCTTTGGCTGATGTCGAGCCTGCCATTGAGCCGGCCTTTGAATTGGAAGATGACACGCAGTCGGCCCTTGCCGCGGCAGTGGAATCTTTGCCATGCGAGCAACGGGAGGTTCTCGTCTTGAAAATCTGGAACGATCTTACATTCAGCGAAATTGCCGGCGCGCTTGGAATTTCGCAGAACACAGCCGCATCGCGGTACCGATACGCCTTGACCAATTTGAAGAAGACTTTGCAACCGCAATGAACGATTTCTCCGACCTTGAAAAGGAATTGAGAAAGTTGCGACCGGCGCCGCCGTCGCCGGTCTTATTCGAGCGGATAGGGGAAGCTCTCGAAAATTCCACGGCGAGCCCTTCGGCCGTCAAGCAACCAGCGCGATTATCATACAATTGGTGGTCGTTAGGCTTTGGCCTCGCTGCTGCCGCTGTTTTGATTTTGTTCGCGGTATTGACGATGGAACGTCGGTCGGAGCACCAACAAACCCTCGCCCAAAGCTCGCCTGCGCCCGAAACGCAACCGGTTCCGCTGGGGACGGAACGCTCCTTGTCGCCCAACAAGTTCGTTCCTGCCGGTGGAACTAATGTTGTCTACAATGCTCGCGACGAAGGATTGCATTTCGCTGACGGGTCAGAACGACCGGTTAGACGTGTTCGCTACAACACACAACAAACGTGGCGGTGGCGTAATCCGGAAACGGGTGCATCCCTCCGCGTCTCCTATCCCAGCGAGGAGATCGTGCTCATTCCAGTTTCAGGTCAATGATTCAACAAAATGAACTATGAAAATGAAATCCATACTGAGTATCACAGCTAGTGCGTTGCTGCCGATCGCAGCATCGGCACAAACACCACCTACGCCGCCACAGCCGCCACAACCACCGCGTCCGCCCCATGGACCAGGAATGCACGAACCAGGAATGCCGGGCCATCGCGACAATGGGCCAAAGGTTCCGATCACGTATCTTGGAGTCGACACGTCGCAAGTGCCAACTGTCGTGAGCGAACAGCTTGGTTTGGCGAAAGGATTTGGCCTGGTCGTGGACTATGTTGAGCCCAACAGCCCTGCAGCTACTGCCGGCGTTCAACAGAACGACATTCTCAAAATGCTGAACGACCAAATTCTAATCGAGCCCAGTCAACTGCGGAAACTGCTGCAAACTTTCCCCGAAGGAACAGAAGTGACGCTCACTGTCTTGCGCAAGGGACAAGAGCAAAAGCTCACTGCCAAACTCGCTAAAAAGCAAGTGTCGCAACGGCATTCGATGTTTCCCGGAGGCAACCACGACTGGCATTGGGATTTCGATGCCACAGGCGATTTGAACGAGCAAATGAAAGACCTCAAGGAACAACTCAAGGAGCAACTTGGCAATCAACGCGGTATAATTCGCGAAGCGGTGACACAGGCCCATGAAGCAGCCAGACGCGCGCGCGACGATGCCCGGCGCGCAGCTGACGAGCTTCGGATTTTCTCTGATGACAACGGCGCGGTCAAGGCCAGCAAGATCGACCTGGGCAAAGCGCAGATTGTTTTCTCAGACGATAAGGGCGAGCTCAAATTGGCGAACGTAGACGGAAGAAAACTGCTCACGGTGAAAGATCCGCACGGCAAACTGGTTTTCAGTGGTCCAGCCGAAACCAACGAAGACCTCGCGAAAATGCCGGCCGACGTGCGTGAACGCTACGACCGTTTACAGCAAAATGATTTGCCCACAGTCTCGCCGCGATCCGACACAGAAAGCGCGGACGGAACTGATGCTGACGATGGAGATGATGAGGACGATGATGACGACAACGACGAGGCTGATGAACCGGTATCGCAGCAGGTATCATTTCAATCGTCTACTCGCGAGATGATTCCAAATTCAATCTCGTTTTGACGCAGGCGTCTGATATAGACGCGCCGCAAACCAATCTCCTGAGGACCACACACGCCGCAGCGTGTGGGCTGTAAGAATTGTGTTCGTATTTTCTTGCCGCTAAAAGTCGGCGTGCCTATAACGGACACGCGTGATGCTACGGGTTTTGTTGCTCACCGGAATCATTGCGCTCGTATCTCCGCTATTTGGTCAAACATCGTCGCCTTCGGCTGCACCGTCGCTTGAGCAACGCGTAGCTGATCTTGAAGCGTACGTAACCAATTCGCCGCGCGGAGCGGATATCAATTCGGACAGCAGTTCGAACATCGCTGCGCCCGGGCCGAGTTACAACGCGTGGATGATGACGTGCGCCGCGCTGGTGCTTTTCATGACGTTGCCAGGCTTGGCGCTTTTTTACGGTGGGCTTGTGCGAGCAAAAAACGTGCTCTCCGTGCTGGCGCAATGTCTCGGCATAGCTGGGCTAGTCACCATTCTCTGGTGGGCGATAGGTTACTCGCTCGTGTTTTCGCGAGGGTGTCCCTTCATCGGCGGATTGAAATTCGCGTTCCTGCACGGAGTGGATGCGCGACCGAATTCTGACTATTCGTACTGGGTTTCGCAAAATGTCTTTGCGATGTATCAACTGATGTTCGCCATCATCACGCCGGCTCTAATCATCGGGGCAGTGGCGGAGCGCATGAAGTTCGCGGCAGTGCTCGTTTTCGTCGGGGTCTGGATGTTCGCGGTTTATTTCCCAATCGCGCACATGGTGTGGGGAATCGATGGCTGCATGAACGGCGTCTGGAATCCGACCGCAAAAATTACCGCAATCGATTTCGCCGGTGGAACAGTGGTCCACATGACTTCAGGCTGGTCGGCGCTAGTCCTGTGCATCCTTCTAGGGCACAGGCTCGGATTTAAGAGAGAAATCATGGCACCCCACAGCATGGTACTTTGCATGGTGGGAACCGGTTTGCTTTGGGTGGGGTGGTACGGTTTCAACGCGGGGAGCGCGCTTGCGCCCGATGGAATCGCCGCGAACGCGTTCATGAGTACGACGCTGGCCACGGCGGTCGCTTCGTTTACGTGGGCTATGCTCGAGTACGCCCTGCGTGGTAAACCAAGTGTGCTCGGATTTTGCTCCGGCGCTGTAGGCGGACTCGTGGTGATCACGCCGGCTTGCGGATACGTCTCTCCGACCGGGGCAGTCGTTATCGGAATCGCGGCGGGAATCGTCCCATTCTTCGCCTGCACAAAATTGAAATCATGGTTTGGTTACGACGATGCACTGGACACTTTTGGCATCCACGCTGTAGGCGGAACACTCGGCGCGTTTCTCACGGGCTTTCTCGCGACTGCGAGTGTAAATCAGAATCTTTTATTAAGTGTCGCTGGGACGCCTAATCCGGCCACGCAAAACGGTCTGGCAAAGATTGTGGGGCACACGCTTTGGTTGGAACAATTAAAAGCAATCGGGATTACGATCGTGTTCGCGATGATTGGAAGCGCGATTATCGGTCTCGTTGTGCGAAGGCTAATTGGCTTGCGCATTGCACCAGAAATCGAGCGACAGGGGCTCGACATCAACGAACACGGGGAGGAAGGCTATATGAAGGCGGGTTGAGAAGACATGAATCGCGATACGGAACAGCTTAATCTCCTGGTGATTTTTCATTAAGTTGTTGGCGGGCTGGCCGTGCTCTTCTCGTTTTTCCCGCTGTTGTATTCCGTGATCGGTGGGTTCTTGATTTATGCTGCCCAACATCCGGGCGTAAATAATCAGGAACCGCCGCCTGCCTTTTTTTGGCTGGCTATTCATTCTGCTGCGCAGTTTTTTTCCTCGCAGGCGTGACAATAGCAATCTGCATCCTGATGGCGGGGCGGTGCCTTTCTCGTCGCAAAAAGCTACTCGTTCGCGCTGGTGATCGCTTGCATCGAATGTCTTTTCGTTCCGTTCGGGACGATTCTCGGAGTCTTTATGATCGTTGCGCTTTCGCGTGAGTTAGTGAGGGCATTGTTCGAGGCCGTCCAGACGGCGGCACCGGTATAACGTCCAGGTACGGCAGTGTTGGAATTTCCTGCACAGCGTGCCGTCAAGGGGCGCAGTTATGGCACGTTAGATGACTGCCAACGCTACTGACCGCCGCCGGTCCCCGGCAGGCTCTGTGGTCCCTGGCTGTTCTGCATCTGTTGCTGCCTCACCGCTTCGGCGCTGCCTCTCTTAACGTTCAAAGCGCCAGCTCCTGCGGAGCCGTTATCATCAACTTCAACCCAACGGCCACCCGTATGACTGCCTGTGCTCGGGGGCATCCAGACCATGTGCTTTTTTTTCGCCTGGCCTGCGTTGACTGGAGAAGCCACCGTTGGTTTCAGATTAAAGTTCAGTTGCGTTGCCTGATCTGCCTTGGTGCTCGTGTTCATGATGGACGCTTTCACGCCGCCATTCACTACCAGCGAAACGCGGTAAACGCCCGGCTTTAGCCCCTGTGAAATATAATGGCCCTTTCCGTCGGTCTTCACCGTATTGAAGACCTGCTTGCCATCGCGGGACTCAACGCGAACGTCCGCGTTCTTAATCGGTTGGCCTTTCGCATCCTTGACAATCCCCTGAATGGAAGCTGGTCCAGCCCACGCGGTCGCAACACAGAGGAACAATCCCATAAACCCAAGCTGCAGTGATTTAATAAACATAGATAAATAAGATATATTGGTTCATCAATTCCTACAGGAAAAAGGCGGCGAAGTTCCCAAATAACTTGCTGAATAACGAAAAAAGCGACGCCTCCGCGAGTGGACTGATGCTCTAGCCGCGCCACTGTGAGGCGCGGATACACGGCCGTGGCTACAAATCAGAAAGGTTTCTTAGATCGACTTTCGAAGTACGACGCTCTGCGGTTGTCGCTTCGTAGTCGTTTTCAGAATTACCATCTACGAGCGGTGTATGTCTGAATGTTGGACTCGGCATGCTCATTTCCCTTGTCGTCAACTTCGACCCAAGTGCCTCCGATATGGCTCCCGGTACGATTTGGCACCCATACCATGTTCTTTCGACGTTTTGCAGTACTAGCTACTTGGGACGTCGGCTTGAAATCGAAATTGAGCTGAGTCGGTTGGTTCGCCTTGGTTTGGGTGTTCATGATCGACGCCTTGACCGCACCGTTCACAAGCAACGTTACACGGTAAACGCCCGGTTTTAGTCCCTGTGAAATATAGCGACCCTTTGAGTCGGTCTTAACTGTGTTGAACACCTGTTTGCCGTCTCGCGATTCGATCCGAACGTCTGTGCCTTTCATTGGTTCGCCTTTCGCATCTTTGACAAACCCCTGAATAGACCCTCCTCGGTTCGCTGTAATTTTGTTCGTTTGCAAATCCACTTCCGATGCGCGATCGCGCACACTGGTATTGGATTCCGTCCGCTGAGGCGCAGCGCTTCCGTCCGCTATAATTTTGTTCGTTCGGGGACCGACTTCCGATCCGCGATCACGCGCACTGCTAGTGACTGTCGTCGCTGGAGGCGCAAGCGTCACGGCCTCGGTAATTTTGCTCGTTTGCACACCGCCTTCCAATGCGCGATCACGAACATTTGTAGAGACTGTCGCTGGAGGCGCAGCGATCACGTCCGCTGTAATTTTGTTCGTTCGCAGATCGGTTTCCAAGCCGCGATCATCAACCGTGGTACTGATTCCAGTCGCCGGAGGCGCAACGGTGACTGGAGTGTCCGGGCGATCCGGTTCAAAATCTCCCGGAGGTTTGTAATCCGGAACTGTGAATGGGTTAGGTGGATTTTGTACGGGCACACTAGCGGCGATGCGGTTTGTTTTTATTGGATGACTAACATCCGTGGACAGTCGCTGTAGATAACGGTCGTCGCCGCGAAATAACCAAACCGAAGTGGCGCCTAAAAGGAGACCGGCAGTCGCCGCTCCAACTAGTTTGGGGTTACGCTGTGACCAGCGCCACATCCGCGCTGGAGGCGATACTGGACGGGCGACGATTGGATGGCCGCCGAGCCAGC
>Ga0207701_10003739_pt1 | contig 15564 bp, 11 predicted proteins | sample KBSSwiSSwithPhiX_FD_184294 | JGI IMG/M metagenome (GOLD analysis project Ga0207701, IMG submission 184294) | Switchgrass rhizosphere bulk soil microbial communities from Kellogg Biological Station, Michigan, USA, with PhiX - S5 (SPAdes) (version 2) | ecosystem: Environmental > Terrestrial >... | reverse complement strand
TTCAGGCTGACGTTGTGATGATGTGGTCTGAACAGCCGGAGTTGTATAACCCTGTGTCTGTTCCCTTGTTGTTTGAGGCTTTCCTGATTTTCTTCCCGATACAAAATCGAGTATATCTTTTTTAGTAACTCTTCCTTCATTTCCTGTGCCTGGAATTTTTTCCAGTTCACTCATGGATATCCCTTCACTGGCAGCAATATTCAACACAAGTGGCGAATAAAACCGAACTGAGGAAGCTGGCTTATTAATAGAAATGCCGGAAGGCTGGTAAGGTAGATCCGGAATTTCTTCTGCTTCTACTTCCTGGTTATTTCCATTTTGCATTTCCCTTGAACTGAGAGAAGGGGAAACCTGTTCACGTGATGTAGGGGAGGGAGCAGTTTGTTGGACATTTGTTGCAGATGCACTACCGGAACGTATCCTGGCAATAACAGCACCTATTGGTACCACGTCGTTCTCCTGGAATAATAATTCGTCAATGGTTCCCTCTGCTGTGGAAGGCACTTCTGTATCTACTTTGTCGGTGGCTATTTCAAGTACAGTTTCATCCTGCTTCACGGGATCACCAGGTCTTTTGTGCCATTTTAAAATGGTCGCTTCCATTATGCTTTCACCCATCTTAGGCATTACCAGGTCTACAACTGACATATGCAAAACTTTTTTATAATAAATCGGCCCGTAAATTATCTGCGGGTCCAACTAACAATCGTTTGAAATCATTTCAAAGGTAAACAAATAGATATAATGCCGCTTACTGGTCCTGAAGCACAAACTTCCTCAATATATTGAGTGCATTGGTGGCAGTTAGTTCCATATTCCGCTGCCTGTCGAACCGGAAATGAAAATGATGTGTTTCTGTTCTTTGAGCATTGCCAACACCGATCCAGACCGTGCCTGAAGGTTTTTCCGGGCTTCCGCCATTTGGCCCCATAATACCCGTGGTAACGAGTACAAAATCAGTTTTTAATAAACGTAAAGCACCTTTTACCATCATGGAGGCAGTTTCTTTACTGACCGCGCCATACTGCTTAATGACTTGCGGATCAATACCCAGTAATTCTTCTTTGATCTCATTTGAATAACTCACCAGGGATCCCCTGTAATAAGCACTGCTGCCGGGAACCGAAGTAATCAGGTGGGCTACATAACCGCCTGTGCAGCTTTCTGCCGTGGCTATGGTTTTTTGTTGCTGAACAAGGATTTTCCCAATTACTTCCTGCATGGAAAGGTCTTCATCAACCACCATAACATCCTGCACTTTTTGCTTCAGCATATCAAATTCTGCTTCCAGTTCTGCCAACATTTTTTCACTTCTGCCCCTGGCAGTTAACCTGAGTTTTACCATCCCATAATTAGGAAGATAGGCCAGCTTGATATTTGATGGTAGTGTAGTTTCAAAATCGTTTATACGTTCTGCAAGAAAAGATTCGCCGATACCCGCGGTCAGAACTGTACGATGTATAATAGGAGGGAGTTCAAACTTCTGTTTTAATTTGGATAGCACTGATGCAGTCATCATACCCTTCATTTCGTGTGGAACACCCGGGAGACTGATATAGATTTTTTCATCTTTTTCAAACCACATTCCGGGAGCTGTGCCACGTTTATTTTGAAATACCTGGCAGGTATCCGGAACTTCAGCCTGTTTCAAATTTCTTTCCAGTAGCGGACGCTTCAGGATATTTTCAAAAATGTTTGTTACATTATTGAGGGCATCTTCATTTACAATTAGTTTTCCTTCAAAATATTGGCAAAGCAAAGGTTTGGTAATATCATCTGCAGTTGGTCCCAGTCCACCAGTGATCAATATCACCTGGCTAACCCTGCTTTCTTCTTCAAGAGATTTCCAGATATCTTCCCATACATCACCAACGGCAACACGGCGATGCACCCATATACCAATTTTATTCAGCTCTTGTGCGATATATGCACTATTAGTATCAATCGTCTGCCCAATGAGTAATTCATCTCCAATAGTAATGATAGATGCATAAACCTGTGGGCTTGCCATAATCAAAAATTGAAAGGGTTCACTATTTTCCCAGGATACCATCGAGGCTTGCCCTTCCGGGACCAAGCAGAACAATCGCTAAATATCCTGTAAGATAAAGCATACCGTGCTCACCTTCACCAAAAACCTGCGCGTGGTGTTTGCTGAAAACAACTACCATCATTTCAATCGCCAAAATAGTGGCAATTACACGGGTAAATAATCCCATGATCAGAAAAACAGAACAAAAAAATTCCGCAAAAACCACAATGGCCAATGAAATGGTAGAACCCATCCCGAGTAAATTGTAAAAGTCTTTTTTATACGGCATGAAGTGGACCAGTTTGTCATAACCATGTGGGATCATCAACACACCCAGACCAACGCGAAGTATAAACGTTGCCAGGTTAAATGAAAAATCATTATACCCGGTGCTAATCAGTTTTTTCATGACTACAAATTTACAATGCTTCTGTTTCAAAATTGTTTTTAACAAAAAATTATTCACTCTAATCACTTATTATTCGATTTTGGTGCAGTTTTTATCCACAAGAGTTTATAACCTGCATTTGAGCGCTCTGAACCCATTAATTTTAGTTCATTTAGTTTTTTCATAACATCCGTTAGTAGACATTTGATAATATGTTTAGAATAACCCTATCATTTTTGATCCTGCTGGCCGCTTCTCAACAAGCCATCTCACAGCAAACAAGGATCTATACAGATCCGCTTAGAACATTCTATGATGCTAAAGATCTTTACCAGAAGGAACAATACAGTCTGGCCTACCCGATTTTTCGCCAGCTTCAGGAAAACCGGCGGGAAACGGATTATATCAATTACCGCATTCCCTTCGAAGAAGTGGATTTTTATACCGTCGTATGCGGATTGAAACAAAATGAAGTCACCGCCGAAGAACAGGCAAAATCTTTTGTAGCTACTCAGGCGAATATGCCGCTTCAACAAAAAATGGCTTTCCAGTTGGGCGAATATTATTTCCGCAAACAGGATTACACCAACGCCATTCTCATGTATGAACAGTCTAACGTAGAGAATCTCAGTAACAGGGAGTTGGCCGACATGAAATTTCACCAGGGCTATGGATATTTTACCCTGAAGCAATTTGATAAGGCGAAACCGGAACTGAATGCAATACGGCTGATACCTGAAGACCCTAATTATCTTGATGCGAATTATTATTACGGTTTTATAGCTTTCAACGACAGAAATTATAACGATGCCCTGGACGCTTTTAAAAAAGTAGAGAACCATCCTGAATATGGAAAAGTGGTTCCCTTTTATATCGCCAATATTTATTACGAGCAGGGCAAACGTGATGAAGCTCTCCAATATGCCGAAGCTGCAATAAAAAAATCTCCTTCATCTTACTATGACAAGGAAATGAAGAGGTTGATAGGTCATGCATATTTCGATAAAAGACAATTTTCCAAAGCACTTCCATACCTGGAAGCATATGCTGCAAAAACGCCCCGTTTATCAAGAGAGGATCAGTATGAACTTAGTTATTCCTATTATGATGCGAAACAATATCCGAAAGCCATTGAAGGATTCAAACAACTGGCAGACGGAAAAGATTCGTTGAGCCAGAGTGCAATGTATCTTCTTGGTGATGCTTACCTGAAAGCAGGACAGAAAGCAAATGCCAGGAATGCATTTTCCTTGTCTGCAGCTAACAGCAGCAATATGCAGCAACACGAAGTGTCGATGTTCAACTACGGAAAACTTTCCTATGAACTTGGCTACCAGGATATCGCCCTCAATGAATTAAAAGTGTTTCTGGAAGAATTTCCGAGTTCAAACTATAGTAATGAGGCCAGGGAATTGTTGGTGAGTATAATGACCGGTACTAATAATTACCGCGATGCTCTTACACTTTTAGAAGGATTGAAGAATCCGTCTGATGCAGCTAAAAAATTATATCCCCGTGTACTCTATGGCAGGGCCATGGAGTTGATCAATGACGATGATCTGGTTCAGGCTGATGCATTGCTGAGCAAAATATTGAAAGACCCAAATAATGCACCTGTACTACCTGCTGCGCAATTCTGGAAAGGTGAAATAGCCTACCGGCAAAACAGGATTGATGATGCAATTACTTTTTACAACAATTTCCTGGCTTCACCGGGCTACCAATCAGGTGAAGTAACCATTGCGGATGCCAGGTATAATCTTGGATATTGTTATTTGCGCAAGGAGAATTACAAAGTGGCCCAGGGATTTTTTGATCAGGTAGCCAGGCCCGTAGCTTTAAATTCACCAGAACTTGTACAGGATGCTTATCTGAGGAGTGCGGATTGTGCATTTATGAATCGTGAATTTGATAAAGCAAAATCGATGTATACCACTGCGGTGAATTATTCCTGGAGGGCAAGTGATTATGCTACCTACCAGTTGGCAATGATCGCAGGAGTAAAATCCGGGGCAGAAAAAATCAGGATACTGGAATCGTTCGACAGAAAACATCCTTCTTCTGAACTTATTCCAAATGTGGACATGGAGATAGCCAATACTTTTCTTGCTGATGAAAAATTCAGGGAAGCGATTCCTTACCTGAATAAAGTTGTAAAAGGAACAGATAATGGTAGTGACCTTAAACCAAGGGCATATCTCAGGCTTGGAATTGCCTATTATAACCTCGATAACAATCGCGAAGCACTGAATAACTATAAAAAGCTGGTCTCCGATTTTCCCAATTCACCGGAAGTAGAAGCGGCGCTCGAAAGTGCACGTGCTATTTATGTTGAAGAAGGCAAAACAGGCGAATATGTAGATTTTGTGAAATCCACCGGAAGGTCAGTCAGTCGGAACCAACAGGATTCCCTGGCTTATTCAGCGGCAGAAACTAAATATGCAAACGGAGACCTGAATGCTGCAATCACAGGCTTTAATAATTACCTGCAACAGTTTCCAGGCGGGGAATTTGAGATCAATGCACTTTATTTCAGGAGTGAGATCTACAATAAACGGAAAGACTGGGCCAATGCAATTACCGGGTATTCACAAGTGGCCGACAAGGCTCCCAATAAATACGCGGAACAATCGGCACAGCAGGCAGCAAGGATCAGCTATTTTGAATTGAAGGATTATACTGTTTCAGAAAAATATTTTTCGCTACTGAAATCGGTTACCAGTAACCGTGAGGTTAGGCTGGATGCAATGAGAGGGTTACTGCGTAGTCAGTTCCAGTTAAAGAAATGGGATGAGGCAGCAGGAAATGCAAAAGAACTGTTGAACGAAAAGTCGATCAGTACAGATGATAAAGTATTGGCAGAAATGGTATTGGCAAAAGAAAATCAAAACAAAGCAGAATTTACAGAAGCCATCCAGCACTATCGCAATGTTATCAGTCTCAGTAAGGCGGCTTATGCTGCTGAAGCGAGATATGAAATTGCTGCCAGTTATATGATGCTCGATGATCTTAAGAATGCAGAGAAGGCAGCATTTGAAACGATCAACAAATCCGGCTCTTACGATTTCTGGATCACCAAAGCTTATATACTCCTGGGAGAAGTATTTTATCGTCAGAAAGATTATTTCAATGCAAAAGCTACCCTGCAGAGCGTAATTGAAAACAGCAAGATCACAGAACTAAAAAAAGAGGCGCAGGAAAAACTGGATAAGGTAGTGGCAGAAGAAAAATCAGTGGGTAAGTCTGAACAATAATTAACTATTGTCAGAAAATACCTGTGATAAGGACAATGTGAGGAAGATAATATTTACATTAATAAAAGGCAAGAATGAATAGTCAGCAGAAAATTATATTGTTGGTGGTCATGTTACTACCGGGTGTTTACCTGGCAGCACAAGACACCAGTAAAAGAACAATTGAAATCACATCATCCTTTAAACCTGTGTTGAGGAATGCAGCAAAAATAAATTTCAACGCAACACCACCTCCTTCGGATACTGCAAAACCACGATTAACATATTCCATTCCTGCTCAAAATGTTTTTCCCGGATTATTACCAGTAGCATTGAATCCGCTGGCACTTACAGTAGATTCCAATGGTGCATGGGTGAATAGTAATTTTGTGAAAGCGGGTTATGGTAATCTGCAGACGCCGTTTGTACAGGCTGGACTAAGCTTTCCTCTGGGCAAAGCAAAATTCAACATTCTTGCGGATCATGTTTCTTCAAATGGAAAACTTCCGGACCAGGACTACAGTAAAACCGGAGCAAAAGCATTTGTTTTTACGCCATTGAACGAACAGGTTGAATTTCATGCCAGCCTTGGTTTTGCATCTGATAAATATTATCAGTATGGTTATGACCATACAAAATATACTTATGACCGCGATGACCTGTTGCAAAGATTTTCCACTATCAGTGGTGAAGCCGGAATAAGAAATCCTGTTCCCACAGAATTTGGTCTCACTTATCATCCACGTTTGAAAGTGGATGTTTTTAGTGACAATAGAAATAACAACGAAAGCAATGCTGTGTTGGAATTGCCGCTGGAAAAATTCGTCGGCAAATCATTTAGTTTAAAGCTTGGATTTGTAGCGGATGTTACCCGGTTTTCTCCGGAAAATCAGGATGCCATTACCAGCAATGTTTTTACCATACCAGTAGCCTTGGCTTTTCGCTCGACAAAATTCAAAGTTAACGCCGGCATGACACCCTCATGGGACAATGGCAGTTTTAAATTGCTTCCCAATATCCTGGTCGATATCCCCGTAGCGGGAGACAAATGGATAATTCAGGGTGGATGGATCAGTTATTATAATAAAGGATCTTACCAGCGTTTTGCTTCCATAAATCCTTACCTCGCAGTGCCTCAGCAATTGCTTAATAACCGCATGATCGAGAGATTTGTTGGATTTAAAGGAACTGTCGCTAACCATTTTAATTATAATGCAAAACTTGGTTATACCGAGTTTCGCAACGTGCCCCTTTTTGTGAATGATACCATTAGCGGAAAATCATTCAACATTGCTTTCGAAGAACAATTAAAAGCATTCCAGCTCCAGGGTGAACTGGGTATAGTGGAAGCTGAACGTTTTTCCCTTACCGGAAGGTTCAACTGGTATAAATTCAATGATCAGGAAACCGAAGATCGTCCATGGGGATTGATACCACTTGAATTATCAGCGAACCTCCGCTGGAATGTCTACAAAGACCTTTGGGTGACCAGTGATTTTTATCTTTGGGATGGAGCGTTATACCAGAACAAAAACGGGACTGACGGCAGGTCTGCCGGGGCCATTGATTTTAATGCTGGTCTTGAATTCAGGATCACCAGGCAGATCTCTCTATGGTCGCAATTCAACAATATCTTCAATTCAAAATATCAGCGTTGGAACCAGTATGATAACTACGGATTTAATATGCTGGTTGGAGGAATTTTCAAGTTCGATCAATAGGGGAAACCTATATCTTTGAAAAATGACAGAATTGTCTGACATAGCTGAATTACTCCATCTTTTTTTTATCCAGAATAAATCTGTTAGCCTGCCTGGAATTGGCAGTTTCAGTTTATTAAGGATTTCAGCGCAAAGTGATTTCGCAACTCGTAAAATACTGGCGCCCAGTTATACCATCAGTTTCAGTAAAGAAAAGGATTCGCCATCACGTGAAATGTTCAATTATCTTTCGAGGAAAAAAAATATCTCTGAATGGGAAGCAGTCAGACTGGTAAATGAATTTTCCTTTGAGTTAAATGGTAAGCTGAAAAAAGGGGAAAAAGTGCAGTGGCAGGGAATTGGTTTCCTGGAAACCGGTTCAGCCGGGCAATTGCTTTTCGAACCTGAGAGAATTAAATACAGTTTTATTCCTTCCGTTCAGGCCGAAAGAGTGATCAGAAAAGAGAATGATCATGCTGTTTTGGTGGGAGAACAGGAAATGCATAAAAGCGAAATGCAGGAATGGCTGGAACATGAAGCCTATGTAGAAGAAAAAGCAGGATGGTGGATTCCCGCTGCCATTATTGGTGCTGCTGTTTTATTAGTACTATTCTTTAGCCTGCTAAATCAAAATGCCTCCAACTATGGTGGCCGACAAACAAAAATTGTTCCCTCCAATGCACCTGTTCAGAGCGAACATTAAAATGCGGTTTTCAGCATGATCAATTATCAGCAGTGTCCGATATGCAGCAGCTCAGAAATATATGAAGTGCTGAAAGCAAAAGACTATACTGTTAGCCAGGAAATTTTTTCTATCTGGGAATGCAAACATTGCAGTTTAAGATTTACACAATCAATTCCTGACGCAAAAGATATCGGACGTTATTACCAGTCCGGTGATTATATCTCACATTCCGATACAAAAAAAGGATTGGTTAATAACCTTTATCATATCGTTCGAAATTATACGCTGCAACAAAAAAAGAAACTCATTACTCAATATACCGGTTTGAACAGTGGAAGGCTGCTGGATGTTGGATGCGGTACCGGTTCATTTTTATCTGTGATGAAAACTGCAGGCTGGCAGGTTAATGGACTTGAACCTGATGAAGAAGCAAGAGCATTGGCATTACAGAAAAATATCACGGTAGATCCGGTTGATCATCTTTATTCATTTACGCCGGCATCATTTAATGCGATCACATTATGGCATGTACTCGAACACGTACACGAATTACATCGATATATGGATCAGCTGAAAAAATTATTGACGACAAACGGTGTCATTTTTATTGCAGTGCCCAATTACACTTCAGCAGATGCACGTCATTATAAAGAAAGCTGGGCAGCATATGATGTTCCCCGTCACCTCTATCATTTTTCCCCGGCTTCTATGTCGACCCTTCTTTCTCTCCATGGCTTAAAAGAAGTGAAAACATTGCCGATGTGGTTCGACAGTTTTTATGTGAGTATGCTCAGTGAAAAATATCGCGGTGGAAATATTGTTTCTGCTATGGTAGAGGGAACAAAATCCAATGTAAACACAGCCTCAAGTCATAATGAATGCAGTTCATTGATCTATGTGATCAAAGCGATATAAAATCTTATTGCAACAGGGTATCAGCTTTCCGTATCACCGGATCAGAGGCATTGATAACTTCATAAAAACCTTCAGTGCGCCATTTTTGTCTGGCCAATAATGATTTAATTCTTTTTTCTACGAATACACGGTCCTTCGGTGAGAGGTTGCTGATATCGACAGAATCTTGTTTTGAAAATGCTATGAACTGTTGGTATAAATTATTATCCACCGTAAATTTTTGCATATATTCTTCCGGCGTTTCATAGGAATTAAATTCCTGCAGGTGACTCATATAATAACGGTACACAAATTTTCCAATGGTGTTGATCCGATACAGATCCGTGATCAGTGTATCAATTGATGTAGAATCAAACGCAACAAATACATCTGGTGTTATTCCCCCACCACCATATACAGTTTTGCCTCCATTAGTGGTAAATGCTTTGCCCAACGCAACCTTATTGCTATCTGCACTAAACATGTCACCATGTTGATAACGGTTCAATATCTCTCCATTATAATCCATCAAACCTTTTTCATAAGATTTCTGGATACTTCTTCCAAGTGGAGTATAGTATCGCGCAACGGTTAATCTCAATGCTGCACCATCGCGAAGGGTATATTGTTCCTGCACAAGGCCTTTACCAAAACTTCTTCTTCCTATTATCGTTGCCCTATCCCAATCCTGCAAAGCTCCTGCCAGCACTTCACTTGCTGAAGCTGAACCTTCATTCATCAGCAGTATCAGTTCACCTTCTTCAAAAAGACCTTTTCTCCTTGCTTTGTAATCACGACGCGGACTGTTTTTCCCTTCTGTATACACGATCAATTTTTCACCATCCAGGAATTCATCTGCTATTTCAACTGCTTCATCAAGTATTCCTCCACCATTATCCCTGAGATCGAGCACCAGTTTTTTCATCCCAAGCGCTTTGAGTTTTTCCAGCGAAGCCATGAATTCCTCGTAGGTGCTTTCGGAAAATTTGTTAAGCCTGATATAACCAGTGCCTGGTGACATCATATAAGCTGCATCCAGCGAATACAATGGAATAAAGCCCCGGGTTATTACAAAAGGAAGGGATGCTGTATCCCTTCTGATGATGATATTGACCTTGCTTCCACCCGGACCACGCAAAAGACTCCTGATCTTATCACCAGTGATAGCGTTTCCAGCAACTATTTGTTGTTCCACTTTAATAATTCTGTCACCAACTTTTAAACCTGCTTTATCACTGGGTCCACCTTCCAAAACATTCAACACGTGAACAGTATCTTCAAATATGTTGAATTCCACGCCAATGCCTTCAAATTTTCCGGCCAGGTCTTCATTCACCTCCATTAGTCTTGAAGCAGGAATATATATTGTGTGTGGGTCAAGATGCGTTAGCACTTCTTCAATAGCCTGTTCACTTAATGAGTCTGTATTCACACCATCAACATAACGGTTACGAATCAGGGATATCACTTCCTGTAACTGTGAGCCTGGCGAGGATCTAAGGATATTTGACGCATATGGCATTTTATCCCGAAGTTTATACCCGAAAAACATACCGATCACCATAGCGAGCGAAAAGAAGACGGGGAACCAGACTTGTAATTTTTTATTATTCATTCCTTAGTTTGTACCTTGATATAAGAAACACGAATTTCCCGAAATAAGTTGAATTAATTATGCCGGCTGTAAAATTGATTGCTGACAGTGGTTCTACGAAGACGGAATGGTGCATTTCAGGGGCAAGAAAAAATAATTCTTTCTTTACAGATGGCATCAGTCCTTATTTCCTGGATACCGCGCAGATCAGCTCCCTGATCTCCACACAACTATTACCACAGATCAAAAAATATGAGGTCAGTGAGGTACATTATTACGGCACCGGATGCCTTAATATTGAGAATCAAAAATCGGTGACCAAAGCGCTTCGTAAAAATTTTCCTGATGCTGATATAGAAGTTACCCATGACCTGATGGGTGCAGCAAGGGCTGTATGCGGACATGAGAAAGGACTTGCCTGTATTTTAGGGACGGGTTCTAACTCCTGTTATTATAATGGAAAGAAAATTATAAAAAATTCGCCCGGACTGGGATATGTTTTGGGGGATGAAGGTAGTGGAGCATACCTGGGTAAAAAAGTATTGCAATACTATTTGTACAATACTTATGATGAAGATCTCAGATCAAGATTCGATGCAAAATATGTTACCAATGCATCTGAGATCCTCGACAACATTTATAAAAAACCAATGGCCAACAGATACCTGGCATCTTTCGCACTATTTCTTGCGGAAAACAGGGGACATTATATGATTGAAAATATCATTGAGGATGGACTTAATGATTTCTTCTTCAACCATATTTATAAATATGGTGAAAGCTGGAAATATCCAATCCATTTTATTGGTAGTGTTGCATTCGGATTCAGGGATGTACTCCTTGACCTTGCCAGTGGGTATGAATTATCTATCGGCAAGATCATGAAAACCCCTATGGAAGGACTTGCTGCTTTCCACCGATAGGATTTTTCACGTCAATTGAAAACATGAAGGAATTTATCAGAACTACAGAGCAGGATTCAGCCTACAGGCACCTGGATAAAATGTCGGTACTTGAATTACTTGTCAATATAAACAAAGAAGATAAAGTAGTACCCCGCGCAGTAGAAAAAGCCATCCCACAAATAGAAAAACTGGTATCAGTAATATCTGATAAAATGCTGGCAGGCGGAAGGCTTTTTTATATTGGTGCCGGAACCAGCGGGCGACTGGGCGTTGTAGATGCCAGTGAATGTCCGCCCACATTTGGTGTTGAACACGGTCTGGTGATCGGAATAATTGCCGGCGGGGATAACGCTATGTTTAAGGCGGTTGAATTTGCAGAAGACAGCACAGAAGACGGATGGCTTGATCTGCAGGAATATGAAGTAAATAACAAAGATATTGTTGTAGGTATTGCTGCCAGTGGTACCACACCTTATGTGATCGCGGCACTTCAGCAATGCCGGACAGCAGGTATTTCAACAGGTTCAATTTCCTGCAATGCCAACTCACCGGTTTCTAAAGCAGCGGATTATCCGATAGAAGTTGTAGTGGGCCCTGAATTTGTAACCGGTAGTACAAGGATGAAAAGTGGAACAGCACAAAAACTGGTCCTGAATATGATCTCTACATCTGTCATGATCCAATTGGGCAGGGTAGAAGATAACAAGATGGTGAATATGTTACTCAGTAATGAAAAACTGGTTGACCGGGGCGTTCGCATGGTGATGGAAGCTCTTTCCATGACCCGGTACGATGAAGCAAAATCTTTGTTGTTAAAATATGGAAGTGTAAAAAAAGCAGTGCTCTCCCGGAACAACTGACATTCACTCATGTTGTATCTTTGTAATGTAGCGGGTTCTTTTTATGCATGACATTGAACCATATTATAACTGGCGTCATCTCTATACCGCAGAAGAAGATGAAAAATCTCCTTTTTTTGGAAGGGAGCATAGTGAGTTTGAATTTAGCCAGACCGTATACAACTACTATATACATCCCCAATGGGATGAGTTTGGATCCCGCACATTATACCTGAAAATTCTTTTTGCAGATTATGATCTTGATTTTGCCATCATTGAACTGATCGGTGAGTGGAATGATGCCATTGAAAATGACATCATGACTTTGAAAAGAGATGTGATCGACAAAATGATCGCTGTAGGGATCAGGAAATTTATCCTGGTAGGAGAGAATGTCCTCAATTTTCATAGCAGCGATAGTTGCTATTATGAAGAATGGATAGAAGACATAGCGGATGATGGTGGATGGGTGGTGATCATGGATATGCCTGAACAATCGCAATATGATTTTCGTAAAGCCCATCTGGATTACTACGTTGAACTGATCAATTTCCCCGGCTGGCGAACGGTTTTACCTCAGCATTTGTTTGCTGCGATAGATAATAAAATGCTTCGAAGGGTAAACAATGTCTAGAAAAACTACAGCCTGTTAGCAGACTGCTAAGTCATTTACTGCCTTTGATAATATGAACAATAAAAAAAACTTTGCCATACCGCATGCTGGAGTATTTTTGTGTGACTTTTCAAAACCCGCAACTTATATAATATGAAGTGGAACCAGGCGCTTACTTCTTCCATCGGCCGAAAATACGTAATGGCCTTAACTGGTCTGTTCCTCATCATTTTCCTTTTGGTACATGCTTACGTGAATATCAATGTACTTTTTGTTGACGGTGAAGAAAATTTTAACCGTGCTGCTAATTTTATGAGCACGAATGTCCTGGTAAGAACAGCTGAGATCGGGTTATTTGCCGGTATCATCATACATATCGTTCAGGGCTATGCGCTGGAGTTACAAAATCGCAGAGCCAGAAGCACTAAATATGCGGTTTCGGGAATTCCTAAAACAAGTACATGGTATTCCAGGTCAATGGCTTTATTGGGTACATTGATACTTCTTTTCCTGGTGGTACACCTGGCTAATTTCTGGGTGCCTTCAAGGTTTGGCGGATTGGAGGAAGTAAGGTATGATAATCTTGAAACCCATAACATGTATGCCAAGATGAAGACCGTGTTTTCAAATGGATGGATCGTGCTGATATATTTACTGGGTTGCTTTTCTTTAGCCTGGCATCTGCTGCATGGTTTTCAGAGTGCTTTCCAGACAGTTGGATGGAAACAAAAAAAATATGCAGGAATTATAGAAACATCAGGTATTTTATTTTCCATCATCGTGCCATTGATATTTGCCCTGATGCCGGTGTTTATGTATTTCGGCTGGGAACTTCCCATTGGCAACCTTTCATTTTTATTCTAAACACTTAATCACATCTTCCCAATGTTTGACGCTAAAATACCATCGGGTCCTCTTGAAGACAAGTGGAACAATTACAAAGGAACGGTGCGGCTGGTAAACCCTGCCAACAAACGAAAACTGGAAGTAATCGTTGTGGGAACCGGACTCGCGGGTGCATCTGCAGCTGCAGCACTGGGCGAAATGGGATATAAAGTAAAGGCATTTTGTTTTCAGGATTCACCCCGGAGGGCGCATTCTATTGCTGCACAGGGTGGGATCAATGCTGCCAAAAATTACCAGAATGACGGCGACTCCGTTCACCGTTTATTTTACGATACTATCAAAGGTGGAGACTATCGTGCACGTGAAGCCAACGTACACAGGTTAGCCGAAGTCAGCAATGCAATTATCGATCAGTGTGTTGCACAGGGTGTGCCTTTTGCCCGCGAATACGGAGGCTTACTTAGCAATCGTTCTTTTGGTGGAACACAAGTGCAACGTACATTTTATGCAGCCGGACAAACAGGCCAGCAATTGCTGATTGGTGCATATCAGGCTATGGAAAGACAGGTAGCCCTTGGAAATGTTGAAGTATTCAGCAGACATGAGATGCTGGACATTGTTATGATCGATGGAAAGACCAGGGGTATTATTGCAAGAGACCTCGTGAGCGGTGAACTGGAACGACATTTCGGTCATGCGGTGCTGTTATGTACAGGTGGGTATGGCAACGTGTTTTATTTGTCGACCAATGCCATGGGATGCAATGTTACTGCTATTTGGAAAGCACATAAAAAAGGCGCCTATTTTGGAAACCCCTGTTTCACTCAAATACATCCAACCTGTATTCCGGTAAGTGGAGATCACCAGTCCAAACTTACCCTGATGTCGGAATCACTTCGAAACGATGGAAGGATCTGGGTTCCCAAAAAACAGGCTGATAGCCGTCCGGCAAATCAAATTCCGGAAGACGAAAGGGATTATTTCCTGGAAAGAAGATATCCTGCCTTCGGTAATCTTGTTCCCCGTGACGTCGCATCAAGAGCAGCAAAAGAAAGATGTGATGCGGGATATGGAGTGGGTACTTCGAAGCAGGCTGTTTACCTGGATTATGCGGCTGCGATTGAAAGATATGGTAAAGGTGAAGTAGGCAAAAAGCAACTTACGAATGTTAGTCAGGACAGAGTGATTGAATTGGGAAAAGAAGTAGTGAAAGAAAAATATGGCAATCTTTTCGACATGTACGAAAAGATCACCGGCGAAAATCCTTATGAAATTCCAATGCGCATTTATCCTGCCGTGCATTATACCATGGGAGGATTATGGGTGGATTATGAACTCATGACAACCGTTCCGGGATTGTTTGCTTTAGGAGAATGTAATTTCAGCGATCACGGTGCCAATAGACTCGGTGCATCTGCACTTATGCAGGGACTGGCCGATGGTTATTTCGTGATACCTTATACAGTTGGTAATTACCTGGCCGATGAAATCAGGACAGCCGCTATACCTACCAGTCATCCAGCCTTTGAAGAAACAGAAAAAGCCGTTGCCGGAAGGATCAACCAACTTAAAGGAATCAATGGCAAACAATCTGTAGAAAGTTTCCACAAGCGCCTTGGAAAAATTATGTGGGATAAATGCGGTATGGCGCGAAACGCGGCAGGATTGGCAAAAGCCATTGAAGAAATAAGAGCATTAAAAAAAGAATTCTGGTCAGATGTTCGGATACCCGGTGGCGTTAGTGAAATGAATCTTGAACTTGACAAAGCGGGAAGGGTTGCAGATTTTATAGAGCTTGGAGAACTAATGTGTATGGATGCATTGGAAAGGAATGA
>Ga0207701_10003733_pt1 | contig 15576 bp, 12 predicted proteins | sample KBSSwiSSwithPhiX_FD_184294 | JGI IMG/M metagenome (GOLD analysis project Ga0207701, IMG submission 184294) | Switchgrass rhizosphere bulk soil microbial communities from Kellogg Biological Station, Michigan, USA, with PhiX - S5 (SPAdes) (version 2) | ecosystem: Environmental > Terrestrial >... | reverse complement strand
GCCATTCGTGCTGGCGCTTGCAACAGCGTCGAATATCGGCAGCGCGGCCGCCATTACCGGGAACCCTCAGAACATCCTGATCGGCAGTGTTTCGGGCATCGGATTTTCCCGTTTCTTCGCCGCGCTGGGACCGGTATCGCTGGCCGGCCTGGCGGTCGATGCCTTGCTGCTGTGGGTGATGTTCAGGCGCGACCTGCGCTACACCGGAGCCGCGGCCCCGCCAATAGAGACGGCTCGGATCCACGCCGCGGTGCTCTGGAAGACCCTCGCCGTGATGTCGCTCGTCGTGGCCGGGTTCCTCGCTGGTTATGACACCGCCCTGGTTGCGGCGGCTGGTGCGGCTGCGCTGCTTGTGACGAGGCGTGTCCGGCCGCGCAAGGTGTACGCAGCCATCGACTGGGATCTCCTCATGCTGTTCGTCGGTCTGTTCGTCGTCGTGGGCGCGGGCGAGCGGGCCGGTCTCGATCGCCGGCTGCTCGAGTGGCTGGCCCCGCTCGGGATCGCGACCACGGCTGGCCTGAGCGCGACGACGGCCGTCATCTCGAATGCGATCAGCAACGTGCCAGCCGTGATGCTGTTGGCGCCGGTGGTGCCGCATCTGCCCGACCCACCCGCCTCGTGGCTTGCCCTTGCGATGTCCAGCACGCTGGCCGGGAACCTGACGGTATCGGGATCGATCGCCAATTTGATCGTCATCGAAGGGGCACGACGCCGCGGCCTGAGGATTGGGTTTTTCGAATACGTTCGGGTCGGCGTACCGCTGACACTGGTGACGCTGGTCTTCGGCGTATGGTGGTTGTCGCTGCGGCTATACTGACCGCATGCGTGTTGTGTCAGCCCTGCTGATCAGCTGCGCGGTCCTGTCGCCGGCGATGTCGTCTGCGCAGGCGCGTCGTGCTCCCGCCAAGCCGCCGGCGCCGCCGCCCGCCAAGACGGAAGCGCCGGAGATGCAGTGCCGGACTCCGCTCGGAATGGGCGTGAAGACGAACCGCAGGTACTGCGACGTGCTGACGGGACGCGATCCGGCTGCCGGCGTCATCATCTCGATACCGCCTCACAAAGGCAACGTGACGCTGACCTTCGATCTGCACAACCGCCACACCTATTCAGAAGAGCAGATGAAAGACAAGCGCGCGGCGTTCGCGCGCTACACCGCCGTGATCGGCGTGCTGACGGCCGACAACACGCTGGTCAGCCGCGCCGTGGTGCAGAACGAGTTCCGTTCGGCGAAGGATCTCGTCGACCGCATTTCCGGCGGCGCCGGCCCGGCCGGGGTGAAGGCCGTGGCGCCTACCGGGGCGGAATCGATCACAATCGCTATCCCCGAATCCGAGAACCAGGTGTCGCTGCTGGGCGAGAAGCTGATCGTCGAGCGCGCGGACGGGACGCAGACCTTCTCGTCGGAAGGGCGTCCGATCGCGATCGTCAGCAACGTGATGATTGAATACCGGCCCGCGCCGCCGAAACCCGCGCCAAGGGCGCCCGTTAAGGCCCCCCCTCGGCCGGCGTCGAGCAATCCCGGCCGGTAACCATGGGGCCCCCGGCGGGCAGCTGCGATCAGAACGCAGCGATTGCCAGGGCCACCCAGCCTGCCAGGAACGCCAGACCGCCTATCGGTGTGATGGCACCGAGCATCGTGACGCCGGTCAGCGCCAGCGCGTAGAGGCTTCCCGAGAAGATCAGAATGCCGGCGATGAAACTCCAGCCGGCGATCAGCACCGCGCGGCCTTCGGCCCGGGAGATCAGGGCTGCGACCGCGAGCAGGGCGATCGCGTGGTACATCTGGTAGCGGACGCCCGTTTCGAAGATTGCCAGCATGTCCGGCGACAGCCTCCCGCGGAGCGCGTGCGCCCCGAACGCTCCGAGGCCAACGCCGACAAACCCCATGAGCGCGCCGACGAACATGAAAGTGCGGTCCATGAAGGGATCTTAGCCTTCAGGCGACCGGCGGAAAGATCCGATCGAAGTTTCCCGAAAAAACCCGGCGCGTCACCTCGGGCTCGCAGCCGATCTCGTCGAGGATGGTCCGTTGCGCGCCGCAAATGGTCTGGCGCCAGCCCCGCGGGAAAAACGAGGAGTCGGTACCGAACAGCAACCGGTCGGGCCCGGCGACGGCCAGCGCACGGCGGAAGACTTCGACCAGTGTCAGTCCGGGCACGAACCTGATCCAGCTGTTGGAACTCGATGTGTCGAAGACGATGTTGGGGCACGCCTCTGCCGCCATCAGCGCTTCACGGAAGAACCCGCCGCCAAAGTGCGGAATGATCACGGTCACCCGCGGGAACGCGGCCGCCACGGTGGCAAGCGCCAGCGGGTCGCCTCGCCGGAAATCCCAGGATCCTTTCAGCCCGAAGCGCGCGCGCATTTCTATCGAGAGAAAGCCGCAGTGCGCGAACACCGCTCCGCCGTGTGCATCTGCGACCTCGAGCACCCGCACGGTCCGCTCGTCGTCCAGCCCGTAGCGATGCATGGCCGGAAACAGGCAGGCGCACCGCAGCGACAACTCGCCGTAGGCACGGCGCGCTCGATCCACTGCGTCCGGTGCGGCGGCGTTGAGCGCGAAGAAGCCGACGAGCCTCGCCGGGTGCCGCCGCACGGCAACGGCGACCGACTCCTCGTCACCGGGAATGCTGCCGATCAGGGCGGCGCGCGAGACGTGGTGGCGATCGAGTTCGGCTATCCACCGGTCGGCGAGCGATTCGGCCGAACCGGGCGCCTCCATCGCAAGCTCGGTCGCAACCTCCGAGGCCGACACGGGGCGCGTTCCCTTGACCTTCTCATGGCCCAGCGCCTCGAAAAAGCGGTTCGACAGGAAGTGGCAGTGGACGTCGTTCACCGTCTTGGAATGCATCGTCGGGCTCAGAAGCTGTACTGGAGTCCCAGCATCGGTGTCACGCGGTCGCGCACGCCGTGATCGTCGAGGCTGAAGAGGATGTTGCCGGTGAGCAGCAGTTTGTCCGCCAGCATCGCCTTCATCCCCATCGAGCCGCTCAACGCGTTGTAGGAGTCCACGGCAAAACCGATGTTCGGGAACGTGGAATGTCCGTCCAGCGCGTGAAACTCCTGCTGCTGGAGCCGTTCTGCGTTGATCGTGTATCGCCCGATGACATCGAACGCGATGGTGAGGCGGGGGTTGGCGCTCAGGTCGGCGCCGAGCGCGTAGCCCAGGTCGTCCGGGAAATCGCCGGATTCGCCCGTCGCAGGGTTGCCGGCGAGGATACTGCTGCCGTTCCAGCGGTAGCCGACGTTGACGTGTGGGGACACCTGGCGGTAGGTGCCGGACCAGATGACAAACGGCTGGATGCCTGGAGTGCCGCTGCCCAGCAGGTTCATGGCGTCGCCCGTTGGAATCCGAAGGTCGACGCCAGCCGCCAGACCGCTGGTCGGGCTCTTGCGAAGCGTGTGCTTCATCCGTACGACGACATCGCCGACGCCGGCTGCGGAACCCTGTGCGTTGAAAACCCGCACCTCGCCGACCTCGCCGTCAGCCTGGCGAAAGAAGTGGGTCAGCGGATTGGTCGTCCCGATACGCTGGATGCTGGCGGTGGAGACGACCTTCACGCTGTTGCTGATGAAGGGAACAGCGATGGAGAGATCGAACTGCTCCGTGACGCCAAGCGTGAGATAGGCGGTGGTCTGGTTGACGAGTACGTCGATCGCGTTGGTGGTCGTGACCACGTCCTCCCGTCCCCCCAGGAGTTGCGCGTTGTCGTGCGTGAACACGGCCGGCACGGTGTGGAGGTCGAGCCCTTCCACCGAGTCGAACGTAAATCGCTGGAACGCAAATCCGACCGACACGCGGCGGGCGCCGAGGGTGTCCGCCCTGTCAGCGAGAATCGGACCGAAGCTCCGTGTCGTGCGTTGAAAGATGCCCAGGCTCGGATCGAACTGATATGTGAATCCTGAAGTGGGCGACGGCAGCGGAAGACTGACGAACTGGTCGACGAGCGCGGTGCCGAACTGGCTGAAGTCCGACTGGAAGTCACTGTTGAAGTGTGCCGAGTGCGGCTGCTCGCCCGGCAATGTTGCCAGGCTGTCCACCTTCAGCCCGGTTGGACCGTACAGATCGGTGAAGATCGTCGCCAGGTGCTCGACCGGCGACGAGAGGACGTAGGGTTGCGCCTCGGCGCTGGAGGCGACGAGGAGCGCAGACAAGGCCAGTGCGGCGCGTAGGTGTCGCATGCGATTCGTCTCTCAGGGTTCAGCGGATGTCGGTAATCACCCAACCGGAAGCGGCGCGGGTCAGCCTGAACGTCTGCCGGCTCTCGACGGTCTGTCGGCGGCCTCCCGCATCGATGATGTCGCGTCGCTGGGCAACGACGGTGGCATCCTGCCCGTGGATCTCGACGGAGGTGGGAGTGATACGCACCTGCTGGGACGCGACGGTGCGGAACCCCTCCTGGAGCCTTCGCTCTTCCTCGCCCGAGAGGTTTGGCTTGACCGAACGGAAAAGCGCCACGTCCTTGCTTTCGATCGCGCGCGCATAGGAGGCAACGACGCGGCGAACCGCGGTTTCATCCGTTTCCGCGGAAGCGGCTTGAGGCGGCGTCGTTCCGCGGTCGGCCGACGCGGCTGGCGAGGCCGGCGGAACGGGGCGCGGCGGGGGCGTACGTTCTACTGGCGCCGTGTTGTCCGGCGCTGGAGTACTCGACGTGCCCGCACTCGGGGCAGCGGTCGCTGGCGGTGCGACCGGCGCCGGCACCGAGGCAGCAGCCGGTGGAGGCTGGGGAGGCACAGGCGTTGGTGCGACCGCTTCGGCCGCACGAGTTGCCGACCCGGAAGGGGCCTGGGCAGGCGAGCGTCCCGGTTCGGCGGCCGCCGAACGCCCGCGAGGTGCGAGAGCCTGCCCTGGTTCCCGCGCGCGCTGTGACAGCACCGAGGTGAGCTCGCTCACGATCGGTGACGTGGGATCGATTTCGCGAGCATCGGCAACGGCGCGCGCCGCTCCCTGAACATCGTTGGCTGCGAGCCGTTGTCGCGCAAGAGCGATGGCCTGCTCGAACCGATCGAGTGCCGCCGCTGATTCCCGCAGGATGTTCTGCGCGTCAGCGTGGTTCGGCTGGGAAGCCAGCACTTCGGACGCGTAGGACTGCGCCGCCCGGTAGTTGCCCGCCGCGAAGCTGGATCTGGCAAGAGCCAGCCGGCCCTCAATGACGTCGTTGGCGGCCGCGGCCGTGTCAGCCGCACTGCTCGAGGAAATTGCAGGCGCCTGAGGCGCGGCTCCCTGGCGGCCCCGATTCCACAGCGCAAAGCCGCCGGCAGCGCCCACTGCCAACAGGGCGATCAACCCGCCGGCAACGAGCGGCACGCGCGAGCGCGCCGATTCCTGGTTCGCAGGCAGCCCAGCCGATGCTGTGCCAGGCGCCGCGTGAACACGTGAGGCCACTGACGCATCGCCGGCGAGTTCTTGCACCGGACCCGCCACGAGTGTCTGGGTGGCACCTGTAGCGAGATGACCGGACTCCAGGTCGCGTCGAACGCGCTTCAGATCGGCGCGCAGGTCCGCGGCGCTTTGATAGCGCAGCTCGCGGTCCTTTTCGAGGCAGGCCAGGATGATCTCCTGCAGCCGCAGCGGAAGCTCGTGGTTCAGCGTCGTCGGTGCCGCCGGCGCCCGGTTCAGGATCGCGGACAGGACCAGCGCATGGGTCTTGCCCTCGAAGGGCGGTCGCCCTGTGGCGCATTCGTACAGGACGACACCGAGCGAGAACAGGTCGGTACGCCCGTCCAGGTCCTCACCTGCCGCCTGCTCCGGCGACATGTAGGTCACGGTGCCGAGCGTGGTTCCAGCAACAGTGAGGTCCGCGGTCGCGAGCGTCGTGGCGCTGTCGGGTCCCGGGTGGACAGCGGTCAGCTTCGCCAGGCCGAAGTCGAGGAGCTTCACATGTGCCCGGCTGGTGAGGAAAATGTTCGCCGGTTTGATGTCGCGGTGAATGATGCCGGCGGAGTGCGCCGCCTGCAGGGCGTCGGCGACCTGGATGCCCAGGTCGACGAGTTCGTGCACCTTGAGATGTCCGCGCCCGAGCCGATCGCGCAGCGTCTGGCCCTCCATCAACTCCATCACGATGAAGGGATGTCCTTCCTCGGTGCCGATGTCGTGAATGGTGCAGATGTTCGGATGATTCAGCGCTGATGCCGCGCGTGCTTCGGCTCGCAGACGCGCGACCGCCTGCGTGTCGTCCGCGAAGTCGTCGGCAACGAACTTGATGGCCACCGGCCGCCCGAGCCTGACGTCCTCTCCGCGATACACCACGCCCATGCCGCCGGTGCCGAGCGCAGCAATGACGCGGTAGTGCGAGATCGTCCGTCCGATCAGACGGCCGCCTCCTCCGGAGTCGATCATTCGGCGGCCATTTTACCCCTCGGACGCGGCCACCAACGAGCACCGGGACGAAGCGCGGGGACCAGCTGAAGAGTGAGGAAGGGCCTGGAGCCGGTTGATCGAGCCCCGCGATGGCTTCGCCCGGGCCCAAAGAATCCCTGGCGTCGATTTTTTATTCCCGCGAAGACTCCGAACCGAACCATCCCGCCATCCAGCGGAATGTCATGGCATCCAGGCAGCGCTCGCGGGTCTGCAGCACGCCGCCGAGGTGAAGCCGTGCATCGCGCAGCGCCTCTGAGCGGGGCAGACCCTGTCGAATCCGGTCGGCGGCGTGGAGCGCGATGTGCGCGTCGAGTTCCGCCGCCAGCGAGCGCGCATACTCATCACGCTGCCAGGAGCGGAGTAGTCGCATGGCCAGGACGCGGACACTTCCGACTGAGAAGAGGCGAATCATCTGTTGTCCTCAGCTGTCCCGCAGTGCATCCGTCGGTGCCAGCCGCGTCGCACGCCACGCCGGGATCGAGCAAGCAGCCGTGGTCACCGCTAGAAGGAGCGCCGTCGACGCAGCCATGACGGCAGGATCGCGTGGCAACACGCCGTACAGCTGACTGCGCAGCAGCTGCGAAAGGGCCAGCGCGCCGGCCAGGCCGACCGCGATGCCGAACGCGACCCGGCGGAGGCCTTGTCCCAGGACCAACGACAAAATGGCCGGCCGGCCCGCACCAAGCGCGCGCCGGATCCCAAACTCACGGGTGCGTTGGGATACGCCGAATCCCAGCACCCCGTAAGTGCCAATCGCCGCCAGGAGCAACGCCACGCCACCGAACGTCGCGAACAAAAGCATGGGGGCGCGGCGTGTCACCATCGAGCGGGCCATCCACTCTTCCATCGTTCGCACGGTGGCGATCGGCTGCTCGGGATCGATCTCATGGACGGCCTGTCGTAGTGGGGCGACGACCGTTGCCGGCTCGCCTCCCGTCTTCAGCACGACGGCCATCGTCGCGGAGGATTGCTGCGTGATCGGATAGTAGAGCCGCTCCTTGTCCACGGGCTGCGCGAGATCGATGGCGTTGATGGTGCCGACGACTCCGACGATGGTGATTGCGGGACTGTTTGGACCGCCCCTGCGGATCTGCCGACCAAGCGGTGAGCGGCCCTGAAAGTAGCGCTTCACCAGAAAATCGTCGACGACAACCACCGGCGGCGCGTCGGGACCGTCGCGCTGGTCGAACACGCGTCCCTCGCGCAACGGTATCTGCATGGCCTGGAAGTAATCGCCGCCGACGACCTCCTGGCGCCCATGTGGCGCCGCTTCGCCGGGACCCGGCGTGTAGCCGACGATGCTGTAGGAACCGGAGCCGACGTTGCCGCTGAGCGGGATATTCGACGTCAAACCAGTCGCCGTCACGCCAGGAATCGCGCGCGCATTCTCCAGCAGCCGGTTCCAGAAGCGGGTCCGATCCTCAGGCGTCGCGTAGGTCGCGGTTGGGAGTGAAAGCGTTGCCGTCATCACGCCGGCCGGGGAGAAGCCCGGGTGCGTTCCCTGGAGGCTGGCGACGCTCTTGATGAGCAGCCCCGCCCCCACGAGCAGCGTCAGCGCGAGACCCGTCTCGACGATGACCAGCGCGCTATGCACGCGCGCCGATCGCCGGCTCCCCGCTGTGCGCCCTCCGTCCTCGTTCAACGGGCCCAGCACGTCGCCTCTGAGAATGGCCAATGCCGGGACGATGCCGGCGAACAGTCCGATGATGAGGGCGAGGCCCGCGGCGGCCAGCAGCATCGGCAGGTGCGGTGCCGCGTCGGCCGTAGTCGGCAACTGATCGCCGACGAGCGTCACCAGCCCGGGAAGGGCGGTAAGCGCAAGCACGATGCCGCTCAGCGCGCCGGCGAAGGAGATCACCATTCCTTCGACCAGGAGCTGTCGCACCAGGTCGCCTCGCCCGGCGCCGAGCGCAAGGCGCAGCGCCAGCTCGCGGTGCCGTTCGGATGCGCGCATCAGCATCAGGTTGGCGACGTTGACGCATGCGATGAGCAGCACGAGAAATACGCCGGCCTGCAGGAGGTAGAGAGGAGTGCGGACGTCGCCGACAAGCTGGTCGCGAATCGGCACGACGTACGCGCGGAACCCCGATTGCTCCACGAACGGCCGCCGCTGCGGCAGACGCTCGAGATTCCGCTGGATGATCGTGCTCATTTCCGCTTCGACGCCCGCAATGGACGCGCCCGGCCTGAGCCGCGCGATCATTTGGCTGAACTCGCGACCGCGCTCCTGATCGCTTTTTTGCTCTGGCGAGAAAGCGAACGGGACGAGAAGCCCCACGTCCACCGCCGGCAGCTCGAAATCCGCCGGAAGAACGCCCATCACTCGATACATCTCACCGCTCAACCGGATGTCGCGCCCGATCACTGATGGGTCCGAAGCGAAACGTGAGCGCCATAACGCGTGAGACAGGATGGCGACATGGTCTGCGCCGGGTTGGGCGTCGGCGTCGGCGAATCCGCGGCCCTGTTCCGGTGTGCGCCCGAGCGTGTCGAAAAACGAAGGCGTGACAGCCAGCGCGCGGAGCTGCTCGGGCCGGTCAACTCCACCAAGGCCGAGATTCCTCAGGGTCAGCAGTGCGGCAGTTTCGATCGAAGGCGCGTGCTCGACGCGATCGAGAAAGTCGGGAATGGACACGGCTGCCTGGGGCAGCGCCATCTTCGGATAGCTGTTCCACACGAACACGAGCCGCCCGGCGTCGCGGTAGGGCAGCGGCCGAAGGAGCAGCTGATACACCAGGCTGAAGATGGCGGTGGTGCCGCCGACGCCGAGCGCGATGGTGAGCACCGACACCAAGGCAAACACCGGCTGCCGCCGCAGACGCCGGATGGCGAGGCGCAACTCGGGCATGACCGTGAATACTCCCGGGAGCGCGAATGGTTACTGACCGAAGCGGGATATGGCTCTGGGCTCTGGGCTGTAGGCTCTGGGCGCCGCAAGATCACGCGAGGCCGGGTGGAACACCGCCGACGATCGGCGAGGCGGATCGATTTCACGAGCATCGGCAACGGCGCGTGCCGCTCCTTGAACGTCATTGGAGGCGAGATCGTCCGTCCGATCAGACGACCTCTCCTCCCGAGTCGATCATTCGGCGGCGACTCTACCCCTCGGACGCGGCTACCTACGAGCGCCGGGACGAAGCGAGGGGGACCAGCTGAAGAGTGAGTTCCGCGGGCCTGACGGGCGCTACCGTCCGCGGCCCTGGGTCGGCTCGAGCGACGTCGTCTTGACCGGACCCATGCCGATGATCTCGACGACGGCCTCTTCGTCCTTCGCCATGTCGTAGTGATGGCCCTCGGGCGGTTCATAGATGAAAGTGCCGGCTTTGACCGGCGTCATCGTCTCCGGCTTGTAGACGTCGGCGGCCGGGCCCGTGGCCACGTACCACGTGCCCTTCAGCACGGTGATGTACCGTGCCTGGTCGTGGAAGTGGGGGCGGCTGCCGGTGTGCGGGGCCCACGTGATGCGCTGGACGTAAATGCCCGGCTTGCTCGGGTCGCCGACGATCGTGACGGACCGTCCGCCCTCGGCCGGCTTGATGTCCTCCGGCGCGGCAATGAGGAAGCCATGCGCGTCGGGCTTGAGGGCCTGGCTCGACGCCATTTGACCCGTGACGATCAACGCGACAACACCCAATCCGATCCGCCTCATCGCCCGTGACCGCACCATGACAGCCTCCTCTCCAGTTGTTCGAGGCAGTCAGTATAGCGACCAAGTGCGTCCAGGTCTCGTCCTGACGGCCCTTTGTGTGTGATCTTGCAGAGCCTGTAGCCCAGCGCCCAAAGCCTGAAGCCGTAGCCCGCTCGGCGCGCCATCAGGCCCGCTGGGCGGCGGATCATCGGCAATCGATTCCCCTTGAGGCGCGCAGGTGGCTGGTGTATGGTCCCGCCGATCCCGAACCCGTGGGACGCGAGTCCGGACCGCTGTGGAGGCAGACTGATGCGCTCGTCCAGCCGGTGGATATTGGCGTTCGCGTCACTGCTCCTGGCGGTGCCGGCTGCAGCCCAGCCTCCCACGTCGAATCCCCCAACCGAAGAAGGCATCCCGATCCGCAGCGAGCTGGTCCGCTCCAGGTGTGGCGGCTGTCACCGCACCGACGCGGCCGGGCGCATGTCGCGCATCTCATATCGTCGAGCGAGTCCCGAGAATTGGGAACTGACGATCAAGCGGATGGTCAGCCTCAACGACGTCCGCCTCGAACCGGCTGACGCGCGCGACATCCTGAAATACCTTGCCGACGATCACGGACTCGCGCCTGAAGAAGTGCGTCCCGCGGCGTTCGAAGCCGAGCGCCGCGTCGTGGAGTTTCAGTACACCGCGGACAAGGACACCTCCGACGCGTGCACCTCATGCCACTCACCGGGCCGGTTTCTGCTGGAGCGGCGAACGAAGGAGGAGTGGGAGTTGCTGGTCGCGATGCACCGCGGGTACTACCCGCTGGTTGACAACCAGCCCATGAACGGCGGCCAGGGGTTCCGGCGCACGCGGCCGCCCGAGACGGAGCCGGGGCCCGATGGCCGTCCGCCTGACAATCGCCATCCGATGGACAAAGCGCTCGAGCACCTGACGAAGACCTTTCCGCTGACCACCCCCGAATGGGCCGCATGGTCTGCCGGGAAGCAGGCGCCGAAGCTGGCCGGCCGTTGGGCCCTGACCGGCTACATGGCCGGTAGAGGTCCCATCGTCGGAGAGGTCGTCATCACGGCCGATCCTGCAGCACCCGATGCATTCACGACGTCGACGCGATTCACCGTGGCACGCACGGGCGAGACGGCCTCGCGCACCGGCCGGGCGATCGTCTACACGGGGTTCCAGTGGCGTGGGCGGACCGATGGTCCATCGTGGCGTGAAGTGCTCCTGATCGATCGCGGGTGGCGCGAGATGACAGGGCGCTGGTTCAGCGGTGCGTACGACGAGACTGGCATCGACGTCACGTTGCGTCGCCTGGGCGCTGACCCGGTCGTGCTTGGCACGAGTGTGACCGCGGCGAGAACCGGTGCCAGTCAGTCGGTGCGCATCCTGGGCGCCAACCTCCCGGCTTCGGTGACCGCGTCCGAGATCGGCATGGGTCCGGGCATCACGGTCCGACGGGTGACGAGCGCAAGCCCTGACGCGATCGCCGTCGACATCGATGTCGACGCCACCGCCACGATAGGCCCGCGCGACGTCTCGGTCGGAGGCGCCATCAGTGCTCGCGCCTTCGTCGTCTACGACAGGATCGACGGCGTGAAGGTCACGCCGCAGTCTGGGCTCGCCCGTGTCGGCGCAGATGTGTTCCCCAAACAGTTCCAGCAGTTCGAAGCGCTTGGTCTCAACAATGGGCCCGATCGCAAACCGGGTACTGCCGACGATCTGACACTCGGGCCAGTCGAAGTCACGTGGAAGCTCGAGGAATACGCCGCTACGTTCGACGACGATGACGTGCAATTCGTGGGGACGATCGACGGCAACGGACTCTTCACGCCAGGCGTGGATGGACCGAACCCGAAGCGCTCCGGCAACCGCAACAACATCGGCGATGTCTGGGTGGTTGCGGAACTCGCGCAACAAGGCGCGAAGGCCCAGCCGATTCGAGCGCGCGCGCATCTGCTCGTCACGGTGCCGCTCTACATGAACTGGTCCAACGCAGGAGCATCGAGATGAGTGTGTGGGCCGCTCGAGATCATCACCGCTTCGAGGCTGCGGGCCGGCCGTTCGTCTACCTTGCGCCGAGCGCAGCGGTTTTCGCACTCGACGATCCGGCTGACAAAGTTCTCGCCAGCCTGAGCCAGGCCCCGGCAACCAGCGAGGAGCTGGTCACGCGGCTTTCTGAACACATGAGCGGTACTGCAGTCGAGCAGACACTGGCGGAACTGGCGCGCGTGCAGGCCGTCGGGATGCTTGCGCCGGCGCGGGCGGAGCCGCAGCCAACAGGCGGCACGCGGCCGAAGGTGATCCCGCTCGCGCAGTTCCCGTTGAGCACGATGGTGCTCAATGTCACGAACCAGTGCAACTTGAGCTGCACCTACTGTTACGAGTACGGCGAGGACAAGATCGTCGACACGCAGAACGGCCGCAAGCCGAAGTTCATGTCCGAGGAAACGGCGCGGCAGAGCGTGGACTTCATGCTGAAAGAGTCGAGGTCCAATCCTGTCGCGCATCTGACTTTCTTCGGTGGCGAGACGCTGCTCAACTTCCCGGTGCTGCGCAAGACAATCGACTACGCTCGCCGGCGAGCCGCGGAACTCGGCAAGCAGGTGGACTTCAGCCTGACCACGAACGCGACGCTGCTCAAGCCGGAGATCATCGAGTTCCTGGCTGACGAGCAGGTCGGGGTGACGATCTCCATCGATGGTCCGCGGGAAGTGCAGGACAGGTTCCGCGTCTTCCACAACGGTTCCGGCAGCTATGACGTCGTCGAGCCGAAGATACGCGAACTTCTCGCGCGGCACCGCTCGCGTCCCATCGGCGCACGCGTCACCCTCACGTCGGCGGGGATGGACGTCCACCGCATTTTTCATCATCTGCGAGACGAGATCGGATTCTGGGAGGTTGGATTCGCACCGGTCACCACCGCCCCGAATCGCGAGCACGCGATCTCGAGCGACGGCTACGATCTCATGCTCGACAAGTTCCGCGACCTTGGTGACGAGTTCCTCCAATTCTCACTGGAGAATCGCCATCACGGCTTCTCGAACGTCAAGGAGACGCTCGCGGAGATCCACCGCGGCATGAGCAAGGCATTTCCTTGTGGCGCAGGCCTCGGATTGCTGGGAGTCGCGACCGATGGCGACGTTGGGCTCTGCCACCGCTTCGCCGGGTCCGACGCGCACCGGTTCGGTACGGTTCGCGACGGCATCGACGCCCAGGTGCGCCAACGCTTTCTGGAGTCGCACCACATCGACAACAAGACCGACTGCCATGTGTGCTGGGCCCGGCCTTTGTGCTCAGGCGGCTGCTATCACGAGGCCTACGTCCGGCACGGGAACACGAACCGGCCCAACCTGCACTACTGCGAGTGGATTCGGGGGTGGACCGACACCTGCCTCCGCATCTACGGTGAGCTCTCCGAACGGAACCCGGCGTATCTGCGGCAGTTCGACGACCAGCCCGCCGAAGCCGAACCTGTGAGCTGACTTCGCCAACGGAGACACGGCATGAAGCATGTGACACCGATCAACCAGAAGGCCGCGCGGATCGAGCGGGAGACCGCCGCACCGGACGACGTGGTCGCCTTGCAGAGAACCCCGGTTCCCCAGCAGCCGCACTTCCCGCTGGGCTGCTCGTTGGTGTTCTCCCCGGGATGGGAGGCCGACCGGAACGGCGGCACCGCGGGACTGTGTCAGCCGGTGGAGCGCGACCTGTTCGACTGCCACATCGGCTGTTACTGGCCGGCCCACGTGCCCGACCAGCTCAATCACGCGCCGAGCTGGACTTCATCGTGCGCCGCCGCACAGAAGGACTGGCGGAAGATCGACCTCGTGTTTCCATAGGACGCCACCGATGCACGCGAAGACGACGCTCGCCGCGATCGCCCTGGCGGCACTCAGTGCCGCCACCGTTCACGGGCTCGCCGCGCAGGCCGCGAAGGTGACGGCCGGCACCGGCACGCTAATCATCGGGACATACCCGAGCCAGTACTGGATCGTGGACGAAGCCACTGAGAAGGTCGTGGGCAAAATCCCGTTCACGTCGGGCATACCGCGCCGCACGACCCTGTCGCGCGATCGCCACCGTTTCTACACGATTGAGGCGGCGATGGAGAAAGTCGAGATCATCGACATCGCCAGCCGCCGTACGCTGGACACGTTTACGCTCAGCGAAGGCCGCAAGAGGGTCCGCATTCGCAGCCTGGAACCCGACCCGCTGCACCGATTCATCGTCATGCTGACGGCCTCCGCCGAGAAGCTGGCCGATCGCTTCGAGATCGGGACGCCGACGCTCGTGCAGTACGACCTCGCCTCGCACAAGGTGGTGCGGACCATTCCCTGGCCGAACAACGAAGAGCGTCAGAACGCGCAGGTGCAGTTCTCTCCGGACGGGAAGCTGATGTACCTGTTCAGCGACCAGGACATCCTGATCTACGACACCGCCAACTTCACGCAGGTGGACAAGTGGGAGCTGTCGAAGCCGATCGAAGACGGCTTCGGGCGCCTCGAGTTCGGGTCAACCGACGTCATCAACGACGAGCCAGGCTTCTACACGGCCATCTTCAACGTCACCGATCCCGTGCAGCACCGGAGAACGATGGGCATCGGCCGCGTCGACCTCGCGGGAAAACAGGTCGATTTCTTCACGCTGGGGCCGTCTACGCCAATGGCCTTCACGCTGGCGCCTGGACGCAAGGTGGCGTTTGGCCTGTTCTCCGAGATCGGTCGCTACGAGTTCTGGAAGTTTGATCTCGAGAAGCGCCGGCTCGCCGGCCGTACCGAGTTCAAGGGGCGCCCGCGGATGTCTTTGAAGACGAGCTCGAACGGACGCGTGTTGTACATATACAACGCCGGCAACACGATCGACCTGTATGACGCCGCGAGCTACCAGTACCTCCGCACGATCACGCTCGACGGCGACATGACGTCGGAACTGTTCGTCTTCGCGTCGAATCCAACGCGGGCAACGCAGTAGCGATACGGTGCGCCGGCACAGCAGCATGTTCTGGAAACGCGTGCGCAAAGGCTCCTAGGGCCGTGGGACTTCGACGTGCGCTCCGCTACGTCGTCGCGTACTGGCGGCAACTCGCGCTCGTCATGGCCCTCAGTGCCGCGAGCACCGCCGGCTCGTTGTACCAACCGCTCATCTCGCGCGATATCTTCGATGGTGCGCTGGTCGCGCACGATGCACGCCGCCTCATCGTCCTGGTGGGCCTCTTCGCACTCATTGCGGTTGCCGCCTTTGCCGTCAACGCCGTGAGCGGCCTGCTCTACACGCGAGTGTCGGCCGCAGTGCTGTTCGACATGCGCCTCGACCTGTACCGCCACCTGCAACAGCTCTCGCCACGCTTCTACGCGCGCACCCGGCTCGGTGACATCCTGTCGCGGCTCAACAACGACATCAGCGAGATCCAGCGGATCGCCGCCGAGACGACGCTCGCCTGGGTGGGGAACGTCCTGTTCCTCGCTGGCACCGTGGTGATGCTCGCGTGGCTCGACCTGCGGCTGTTCCTCATCAGCATCATCACAGCGCCGGTCGGCCTGTGGGCGCTCGTGCATTACCGTCGCCGCCTCGAGCCCAGGGTGGC
>Ga0207701_10003730_pt1 | contig 15585 bp, 21 predicted proteins | sample KBSSwiSSwithPhiX_FD_184294 | JGI IMG/M metagenome (GOLD analysis project Ga0207701, IMG submission 184294) | Switchgrass rhizosphere bulk soil microbial communities from Kellogg Biological Station, Michigan, USA, with PhiX - S5 (SPAdes) (version 2) | ecosystem: Environmental > Terrestrial >... | reverse complement strand
GGCCGATGAAGGACGGCGTCATCGCCGACTTCACGGTGACCGAGCAGATGTTGAAGCAGTTCATCAAGAAGGTGCTGGAGTCGCGGCTCTTTTCGCCGTCGCCCAGGATCATCATCTGCGTGCCCTGTGGCTCGACGCAGGTCGAGCGCCGCGCCATTCGCGAGTCCGCGCTGGGCGCGGGCGCATCGAAGGTGTATCTGATCGAGGAACCGATGGCCGCGGCCATCGGCGCCGATATGCCGATTTCCGACGCGACGGGATCGATGGTGGTCGACATCGGCGGCGGCACGACGGAAGTCGGCGTGATTTCTCTGGGCGGCATGGTGTATTCGGGAAGCGTGCGCGTCGGCGGCGACAAGTTCGATGAAGCGATCGTCAACTACATCCGGCGCAACTACGGCATGCTGATCGGCGAGCCGACGGCGGAGATCATCAAGAAGACCATCGGTTCCGGGTTTCCGGGATCGGAAGTGAAGGAGATGGAAGTCAAGGGCCGCAATCTCGCGGAAGGCATTCCGCGCAGCTTCACAGTGTCGTCAAACGAAATTCTGGAAGCGCTCACCGATCCCCTGAACAGCATCGTGTCGGCAGTCAAAAGCGCGCTCGAGCGCACGCCGCCCGAGCTCGGCGCCGACATCGCAGAGCGTGGAATGGTGCTGACGGGCGGCGGCGCGCTGCTCCGCGACGTCGACCGCTTGTTGATGGAAGAGACGGGGTTGCCGGTGATCGTCGCCGACGATCCGCTCACGTGCGTCGTCCGCGGTTGCGGCAAGGCGCTCGAGAACATGGACAAGCTGCAAACCATCTTCACGTCGGACTGATCGCCAGGAGCGCGGGATGCACTACATTCCCGTCGAGCCGCCTCCGTTTTTCCGCCGCGGCCCATCGCCGCTGGCGCGCCTCGCGTTTTTCGGCCTCATCTCGATCGCGCTGCTGTTCGTCGATACGCGCTATCACTACCTCGAAGGCGTCCGGCAAGTTGCGGCGACGGTGCTCTATCCGCTGCAGCGCGCGGCCCAGTTGCCCGGCGACGTGCTGGGCTGGGTGGGCGGCTACTTCACTTCGCTGCGCTCGCTCGCGGAGGAAAACACGACGCTGAAGCAGCAGTCGGTCGAGCAGGCGGCGGCAGCGCAGGCGTTTGCCGCGACGCAGGAGGAGAATGGGCGGTTGCGCGCGCTGCTCGAGGCCCGCAAGCGCTCCACGACTGCGGCGAAGACGGTAGAAGTGTTGTATACGGGGCGCGATCCCTTCGTGCAGAAACTCTTCGTCGACAGGGGCATGGACGCCGACATCCAACCAGGCGAGGCGGTGATCGACGGCGATGGCGTCGTCGGACAGGTCACGCGCGTCTATCCGTACATGGCGGAAGTGACGCTCGTCACCGACAAGGACCACGCGGTGCCGGTGCAGGTGCAGAGGAGCGGCGTGCGTTCGGTGCTCTATGGCTCGGGCGCGGGGCGTCCCCCGGAGCTTCGATTCATGGCACCCTCCGCCGACATCCAGGTCGGCGATGTGCTCGTGACTTCGGGGCTCGACGGCACGTATCCGCCAGGCCTCGCCGTGGCGCGCATCGCGACGCTCGAGCGCGACACCGGGCAGATATTCGCGCGTATCACGTGCACGCCGCTCGCCGGAGTCGATCGCAGCGAGCACCTGCTCGTGATTGGCCGCACGGCTGCCGCGATGCCGCGCCCCGAGGAGCCGACAGTGCAGGATCCCGCGAAGAAAATGGGCAAGGGCAAGCGGCGCGGCGGGGCGAATCCATGATGGTGCTGCCGAGCATCGGCCAACTTTCGACGGCCGGACCCGACGAGATCCTGCGGCCGGTCAAGCCGTGGTTCATCGTGGCTACGCTCTTCGCGGCGCTCGCGGGAAACCTCCTGCCGCTCACGGGCGTGAGCCTCGCGCTTCGCCCGGATTTCATCGCGCTCGTGCTGCTGTACTGGTGCATCCAGGAGCCGCGCTACGTCGGCGTCGGCGTCGCCTGGACCGTCGGCCTGATGATGGACGTCGGCGATGCCACGCTCTTCGGACAGCACGCGCTCGCTTACGCCTTCCTCGCGTACGCCGCTGAATATTTCCGTCGCCGCGTGCTGCGCTTTCCGCTCTGGCAGCAAGCCGCGCAGGTGGCCGTGCTGCTGGGCTTGTGCGCAGGGCTCGTGCTGCTCGTTCGCGTCGTCGGGGGGGCGCCGCTGCCGCGCTGGACCTACGCGGTGCCGCCGCTCGTCGGCGCGCTTCTCTGGCCCGCCGTGACGATGGTGTTGCAGTGGCCGCAGCGGCCGCAGCATTCGCCGGTGGAATTGTGACGCCGCACGCCGCATCGCGCTGACCCGGCCATGGCCCGCTTCATCTTCACTTCGCGCGGACGCAGCGACAATGGCGCGCTTGCCTCGCTCGAGCTCAAGAACCCGGGTCGCGAGGCGTTCCTGTTCCAGCGTCGGCTCACGATCGCCGCCGTGTTGATCACCATGGGCGTCATCGGTCTGCTCGGACGCTTCTTCTATTTGCAAGTCGTGAAGCACCGCCATTACCAGACGCTCGCCGAAACAAACCGGATCGCAATCGTTCCCATCGTGCCCAACCGCGGCGTGATTCGCGACCGCAACGGCATCGTCCTCGCCCAGAGCTACTCGGCGTACACGCTCGAGATCCAGCCGGCGCGCGTCAAGGATCTGGAGCAGACGATCGATGCGCTGGCCGAGGTCATCGACATTCAGCCGCGCGACCGCAGGCGCTTCAAGAAGCTCATGGACGAATCGAAGAGCTTCGAGAGCCTGCCGATACGCACGCGCCTTACCGACAACGAAGTCGCGCGCTTCGCCGTCAATCGCTACCGCTTCCCGGGCGTGGAGATCAAGGCGCGGCTCTTCCGGCAGTACCCGTATGCGGAGCTCGCGTCGCACGTGGTCGGCTACATCGGGCGCATCAACGACCGCGACGTCGCGCGCATCGAGGAATGGGGCGAAAGCGCCAACTACAAGGGCTCCGATTACATCGGCAAGGTCGGCATCGAGCTCTCGTACGAGCGCGAACTGCACGGCACGACAGGCGTCGAGGAAGTCGAGGTCGATGCGGGCGGCCGCGCGGTGCGCACGCTCTCGAGGGTGGCGCCGGCGTCGGGGAACGACCTCACGCTCACGCTCGACATCAAGCTGCAGGAGGTGGCGGAAGCCGCGTTCGGGACGAGGCGCGGTGCATTGGTGGCGCTCGACCCGGCAACCGGCGAAGTTCTCGCGATGGTTTCGAAGCCCGGCTACGATCCCAACCTCTTCGTCGACGGCATCGACACCGCGAACTGGGAGCTCTTGAACGAGTCGCCGGACAAGCCGCTCCTGAATCGCCCGTTGCGCGGCGCGTATCCACCCGGCTCGACGATCAAGCCGTTCCTCGCGCTCTCTGCGCTGACGTCAGGCAAGCGCACGCCGGCGCAGACGATCTTCGATCCCGGCTACTTCCAGCTCCCGGGAGCCGCGCATCGGTTCAACGACGACAAGAAGGGCGGCCACGGCACCGTGGACATGTACAAGTCCATCGTGGCTTCGTGCGACACGTACTACTACATACTGGCGAGCGAGACCGACATCGACGACACGTACCGCTTCATGTCGCAGTTCGGTTTCGGCCGCAAGACCGGGATCGACGTCGAAGGCGAGCTTCCCGGCATACTGCCTTCGAGAGAGTGGAAGCGGCAGCGCTTTTCGGGGAAGGAGTTTCGCGAAGAGCACCGCAAGTGGTACCTGGGCGACAGCATCTCCGCCGGCATCGGCCAGGGCTACAACGCGTTCACGCCGATCCAGCTCGCGCAGGCGATCGCGATGATCGCGAACGACGGCGTCTCGTTTCCGCCGCATCTCGTGCAGTCGATCCGGACGATCGGCAGCGACGTGCAGCGACCGGTCGCGGCGCAACCGCCGCACACGCTGGGGGTGAAGCCCGAGCATCTCGCGGTAATCAAGAATGCGCTCGTCGGCGTGGCGAAGGAAGGCACGAGCGCCGCGGCGTTCCTCAAGTCGGCGTATGTGAGCGGGGGCAAGACGGGCACCGCGCAGCTTTATTCGCTCAAGGGCGAGAAGTACACGGCGAGCCAGGTCGACGAGCGCCTGCGCGATCACGCATGGTATATCGCCTACGCGCCGGCGGACCATCCGCGCATCGCCCTCGCCGTGCTGGTCGAGAATGGCGGGTTCGGCGCCCAGGCGGCGGCGCCGATCGCGCGGCAGGTGTTCGATTACGTCCTTGCCGGCGAGAAGAAGCCTGGTCCGGCGCCCGCCTTCACCGTGCCGGAAACCGAAGATCAGAGCGACTGATGGGTCAATTCCTGGCGCGAGTGTGGGAGGTGCTGTCGCGGCGTGTCGACAGCTTCCTCTTCGGCGTCGCGCTGACGATTGCCGGCGTCGGGCTCATCACGCTGTTTTCCGCCGCCGACCAGAGCCTCGCCCGCGTATGGAGCCAGGTGACGAGCCTCGCTTTCGCGCTGGTGCTGATGTGGGTCGTCGCGAACATCCCGCCGCAGACGATCGCGCGTGGGGCGCTGCCGCTGTATGCGGTGGGTATCGTGCTGCTCATCGCTGTCGCCCTATGGGGCGTGAGCGTCAACGGCTCGCGGCGCTGGCTCAACCTGGGCTTCGGACGGTTTCAGCCGTCAGAGCTCATGAAAGTCGCAGTGCCGCTCATGCTCGCCTGGTATTTCCAGAAGTTCGAAGGCCGAATCGGCTGGAAGGACTTCGTGCTCGCGGCGGTGCTGATCGCGGTGCCCGTGTATCTCATCAAGCGGCAGCCCGATCTCGGCACTTCGCTCCTGATCGCGGCGTCGGGATTCTACGTGCTCTATTTCGCTGGTCTTTCGTGGAAGGTGATCGCAGGTCTCGTCGCGGCCGCCGGCGCCGCCGCGCCGCTCATCTGGCCGCACCTTCGGGACTATCAGCGCGAGCGGATACTCACCTTCATCGATCCCACGCGCGACCCGCTCGGCGCCGGCTACCATTCGTCGCAGGCATCGATTGCACTCGGCTCGGGCGGCGTGGTCGGAAAGGGATGGCTCAACGGCACGCAGACGCACCTCGATTTTCTTCCGGAACGGCACACCGACTTCATTTTCGCCGTGTTCGGCGAGGAGTTCGGGCTGATCGGCAATGCGGTGCTGCTCGTGCTCTACCTCATGCTGATCGGGCGCGGGCTCATGATCACGGCCGGCGCCTCGACGCTCTTCACCCGGCTCATCGCCGGCGCCATCACGCTGATGTTCTTCACCTACGCATTCGTGAACATGGGCATGGTGAGCGGCGTGCTGCCGGTCGTGGGCGTGCCGCTGCCGCTCGTCTCCTACGGCGGGACGGCGCTCACGTCGCTTTTCATCGGGCTTGGCATCCTGATGAGCGTCCAGGCCCACCGCAAGCTGGTCAATACGTAGAACCGAGCGCAGGCCGCATGGCGGCGCTGCGGGAGGGGACGCCGTCGGGCTTAGGATGAGGCATGCGCCCTCCCGGCGCCCCCTCCCACAACGCAGTCATGGCGCGCGGGCCTAAGGATCCTCGGCGAGCCTGGCCGCGGCGAGACCCGCATCGGAGCGGTCGGGCGGCTGCTTGATCGCAATCAGTTCCTTGACCCGATCGAGCGCGGACTGGTTGCACGGCCGCAGCTCGAGGTCCGTCGTGGCGATCGGCGTGGTGCGTGCGCCCCAGCGGACGAGATGCGAGCACCAGGTGAGGCCCGCGCCGAAGGCCGGCATCAGGATCAGCGCGCCGGGCTTGACGCGCCCCTCTTCCAGCGCGTCGACCAGCGCGACGGGAATCGTCGCCGACGACATGTTGCCGTAACGCTGGACGGTGACATAGACGCGCTCCATCGGCGAGCCGATGCGCTTCGCCACCGACTCGATGATCCGGAGGTTGGCCTGATGCGGAATCACGAGGTCGATCTCGTCGACCGTATGTCCCGATTTCACCAGCACGTCGTGCGATGCCTGCGCCATCGCGACGACGGCGCGCTTGAAGATCTCCTGGCCGTCGAAGTTCCACCCGGTGTCGCCCAGCATCACGCCGTGATGCGCGTACGCGGTACCCATGCCGCGCACGCGCAGGATGCCGCGAACGTCGGCGCTGCAGCCGAGCTTCTCGCCGATCAACCCTTCGGGCCGGTCGGACGCCTGCAGCACGACGGCGGCCGCGCCGTCGCCGAACAGCACGGCGACGCCGCGATTGGTCCAGTCCATGAATTGCGAAATGAGCTCGACGCCGATCACGATCGCATTCCGCACGACGCCGGTGCGAATCATCGCGGTCGCCGTCGACAATCCGTAGAGGAAGCTCGTGCACGCGGTGTTCACGTCCATCGAGGCCGCGTTGAGGGCGCCCAGCCGGAGCTGGACGCCGGACGCCGAGTTGGGCACCGTCTCGTCGTTGGAGCAGCTGCCGTAGACGATGAGATCGACGTCCTTGGCGTCGAGCCCCGCGCACGCGAGCGCGCGGGCGGCGGCGACGTGCGAAAGCTCGATCCCCGTGACGTGCGAAACGCGCCGCTCGCGGATGCCGGTGCGCGACGTGATCCATTCGTCGTCGGTCTCCATGATCGACGCGAGATCGGCATTGCTGAGGACCGCGGGGGGCATGCATTTGCCCCAACCCGTGATGGCGGCGTAGGTCATGCGATCCGCGGCTCCGGAACCCGTGCGCGATCCGCTCCCGGGGGCGCTTTTCTTCCGCGCAATTCGTCGAGCCCCACTACTTGCGCGTCTTCGCCGAAGACCGCGTCTTGCGGGACGCCGCGCGTTTCGGCGGCGGCTCGTCCTTCACATAGTCGCCGATCACGCCCTTGACCGGGCAAGCCGCGAAAATCGGACACTTCTTGCAACCGATGGCAAGGGCGATGGGGCAGAGCGTCATGCGGCGTCTCCTGGATACGGGGCGGGGATTGTGGTGCCCGGGTCGGAGGGGTCATGCCCCGCCAGTCAATCGTGGCCGCGAAGGATCGGATCCCGAGCCCCGAAGCGTACGCCATTGTACGGTCGGCGTCATGTCGATCCGGTGCAGGCAGATGGCGGTGCCTGCGGGCTTCATAACCCAGGCGCCCGCAGCCCTTCCTCGAAGGCGATACACGCTCACTGCGAAGCGTCGCGTCTCCCCGGCCGGTCGTGCCGCCATCGGCGAAACGCGAGCGCATACACGGGCGCATTGACAAACAGCACGACGAGGCCGAGCACCAGCTGCACTCGAGGCGTGAGCGCGGCGGGGTAGATCAGCGGGACCAGATAGTGCTCGATGAAGCTCCCCTCATACCCTGTCGATCCCGCGGCGCGCCGCAGCGAATTTTCCAGCGGAGTCAGGGGACACACGGTTCCGGTGAGCTCGGCGAATGCGCCCCATGCTACGGCCGGGAGATGAACCGCCACCCAGATCCGACGATGCAGCACCAGCAATCCTCCCGCAAGGACGAACACGATGAATGCGAGGTGCGCGATCAGCAGCGCGTCGGCGGCGAGGCGCGGAATCACGGGGAACCGCCGGGAGCTCGGTCAGTTTGCTCGCTAGGGATCGCTGCTGCCGCTGCCCTTCAACCGTTTCGCGAGGTCGGCGAAGGGTCGGTAGGTCGCATTCGGTGTCCGGTCGCCGTCGTCGCTCGTGCGTCCTGCTGCGGCTTCGAGCTCGCGCGAATGCTCGTTGTCGTGGCAGTACACGCACAGGAGCTCCCAGTTGCTGCCGTCCGGCGGATTGTTGTCGTGATTGTGATCGCGATGGTGCACCGTCAGCTGATGGACGTTGGTCCGGTCGAATTCGCGGGCGCACCGTCCGCAAATCCAGGGGTAGAGCTTGAGCGCGCGCTCGCGATAGGTCTTCGCGCGCTCGTCGCTGGCGCGGCGCGCCTCGGCCACGATCTTGTCGAGCCGTGCTGCGTCCGGCGGGCGGGGTCGGGCGGGCAACGGCGGCTCCTACGCTTCCACCCGCGCGTACGTGATGACGTGATGCGCCACGAGCCGCCCGTCGGCGCCGCGGCACTCGGCGGTGCCGTACATCGTTCGCCGCCCGGATTTGAGAATCCGCGCGCTGCACGCGATGTCCTCCTCGCGCGCGCTGCGCAGGAAGGCGGTCTTCATGTCCGACGTCACCCAGTGCTCGGCGACGCCGCGCAATGTCATGATCGCGAGCCACATCGCGACATCGGCGGCACCCATCAGCGTCATTCCGCTGACGATTCCACCAGGTCGTTCAAGCGCATCAACGAACGGAACCCGGAGCGTGCATTCGCCCGGCCCGGTCGATTCGACGCGAAAGTCGTACGCCTTCAGGAACGGCGTGTCCTCCAGGACCTGGTTGAGATCGGAAAGCGTCGGCGTCGGGGCAGTCATCGGCGAAGCGCGCCGGGCGCGCGCCTGCATTCCGTTCCCGTCTCGCGCCATCGCATGGCTGCAACCCGCACGGTGCTCCGATGAGCTCTCGCGTTCCTACTCGGCAGTGGTCGGGTCGATGATCCGCTTGACCGCAGATATCCTGTTGGCGGGAAAGCCACCCTGGCTCGCATGCTCGCGCACGGCGGCCTCGTTCGGCGCGATATAGATGCAGTAGAGCTTGTCGTCGGTCGCGTAGCTTTCGACCCATTGAATCGACGGGCCCATCTTCTCGAGGACGGCGCACGATTTCTGCGCGAGCTTGCGCACGGACTCGGCCGGCAGCCTTCCTATGCCGGGGATTTCGCGTTCGATCACGTATTTCGGCATTGCTTGACTCCTGGCATCGTCAACTGCTTGGTAGGTGTCTTGCGGCCGCCCGCGCACGTGCTGCCGCCCGGGAATGATCCTCCGGCGCCGCGCCCGTTACAAGCACCCTGCCGTCATCGATCGAGCACCTTTTCGATGCGCCGATCCGGAACGAGCCACATGACCGCCACGGCGACATACAAGGCGAGCGACAGCCAGCGGTTGACGAATGCGAGCGCGATGGCCGCGACATACAGCACGACGGAAACCCTTCCCTTGAAGTCGCCGCCCAGCGCCCTCGCGAGCGTCGATGCGTCGCCGTCATGGCGGATCAACGCGCGGCTCAGGATAAAGTAAGCGATGGCCGACAAGAGCAGCACGGCGCCGTACAAGGCGACTGTCATCGACGCGAAATGGTTTTCGCCCATCCAGCCCGTGACGAACGGAATGAGCGACAGCCAGAACAGCAAATGGAGGTTCGCCCAGAGGATTGCGCCATTCACTTTCCCGGCCGCGTGCAGCATGTGGTGATGGTTGTTCCAGTAAATCCCGACGTAGACGAAGCTCAATGCATAGCTGACGAAGATCGGGATAACGGGCTGCAGTGCGTCGAGCTCGACGCCGTGCGGCACCTTCATCTCGAGCACCATGATGGTGATGATGACGGCGATGACGCCGTCGCTGAAGGCCTCGAGCCTGGCTTTGCCCATGAGATCGTCCGTGTCGCGGCGGCCGCGTTTTCAGGTGAGTGGCGACATCACGACCTTGCGATAGGCCGGACGCTCCGCTAGCCGCTCAAACCACCGTACGACGTTGGGCCGGGCAGGGCGATCGATCGGCATCTCCAGCCAGCGCCAGATCGCGCAACCGGCCGGAATGTCGCCGATGGTGAACTCGTCTCCTGCGAGATAGGGACGCGCGGCGAGATGCAGGTCGACGAGCTGCAGCAGCTCGTCGGTCTTGCGCAGCGCTTCCGCGATGGCGGCCTCGTTGCGCTTTTCCGGAGGCGTGCGAATCAGCCCCAAAAATACCGGGCGAAGTGCTGCCCACAGCGTGTGGCTCCAGTCCATCCACTGGTCGGCTTCCGCCCGCATCCGCGGCAGCGCCGGCCACAGGTTCGACTGAAGCTTGGCCGCGAGGTAGCGCACGATCGCGTTCGACTCCCACAGAATGAAGCCGTCGTCGTCGATCGTCGGCACAAGACCGTTGGGGTTGCGCCGGCGATACTCCGTTGTATCGACCACGCCGAATGGACCGCCCGCATCGATGCGCTCGTATTCGACGTTCAGTTCTTCGCAGAACCACAACACTTTCTGCACGTTGACCGAGTTGGCCCGGCCCCATATCTTCAGCATTGGTGATCTCCCGGTGCTGCGGACGTACGTGAAATTAGAAGTTCCTCGCGAACAGCAGGCTCGTCCCGCCGTCGCCGTGGAGCTCGAGCGTTTGTTCGCGGACCATGCCCAGCCGCTCCAGCATGCGGATCGACCGCCGATTGCCGGGCGACGTGATCGCGACGATGCGCTTGATAGCGAACTCGCGCTCGCCATAGGCAAGCACGGACGAAGCCGCCTCGTATCCGTACCCGTGGCCCCAATGCTCGGGAACGAAGGCAAACCCGACGTCGACGTCCGGCAGAGAATCCCTCTTGATGAGGCCGCAGATCCCGATCGGTATGGCGCCGTCGCGGAGCTCTGTCAGGTACAAGCCGTAGCCCAGGCGGGCGTACATGTCGAGCGGACCCCTGGCGAGGTATCCGCGCGCGTCCTCGAGCGTGCGCACGCCCTTGTCGCCGATGAACTCGAGCCACGACGGCTCGTTGACGAGACGCAGGATGAACGGTGCATCGTCGAGAGTAAGGCGGCGAAGCTCCAGCCGCTCGGTCGTGAGGACAGACATCGGGGCGCCGCGCCGGACCGCGTGCTTCGGTCGCGATGGGTTAAGGCTTCACGAACTTGAGCACGAACTCGTCCTTGGGCTGCGGCGGATCGGGCGTGTTCTTGTCGCGCGGATCCGACGGATTGCGCATGAAGTCGCCTTCGGCGACGAGCTTGAAGCCGGCAGCTTCCACTTCCTTGCGCAGGAAGGCCTCCTCGACCCGATGCAGCGTGCCCGATTCCGAAATCCCGGTGCCAGGCCTGCCCGAGTGGTCGGCGATGACGTACATTCCGCCGGGCTTGAGCGCAGCGAACACCGCCTTGTTCATCTGAGCGCGGTCGACGCCCATGTGGCCGAGATCGTGATAGTTGAACATCAGTGTCACGAGATCGACGCCGTTCGAAGCGATCGCGGGAGGAAACGGATCCTCGAACTTCTGCACGACGGCGACGATGTTTCCGGCCGCCGGGTTCTTCGCGCGCTCGGCGAGACGCATCGGCGTCGTCGGCGTGGCGGACGGCGCGGTTGCGGCGGGCGCGGAGGGCGCCGGGGCGGCCGGAGTGGCGGCGCCTTCGGGTGCTGCAGGAGGCGTGGGTGCGCGGGCCGGATCGCGCGGCGCGCTTTGACCGTACGCGCGACCGGTCGGACCGACTGCGCGGGCGATGAGTTCGGTGGTGTAGCCTCCGCCCGAGCTCAGGTCGACGGCGACCATCCCGGGCACGATTCCAATGAACGCCAACATCTGCGCGGGCTTGCGGCGGATGTCGTTGGTCCGGTCGGCGGCGCTGCGATCGGGGCTCGCCAGGATTTCGGCTATCCGTTCCGGCGACAGCTTCGCCGCGCCCGATGGGGATTGGGCGGTGGCCTCGACAGCGACGTTCGCAGCCAGCGTGATCAACAGGCCAGCCATTGTGGCCATGCGGAGCCACGGCAGCGGCATGCGGGAATCATTGCGGGAGTTCACGGGATTCCTCGTTTGCGTGAGCGAGAGAAGCTTCATGCGTGAATGATGCGTCCGCCGCCGAACGCCCAGTTTTCCCAGGTGGTTTCCTTGAACACCACCATGACGTTGTCGGGATGCAGGCCCGGCGATTTGGCGATGCCGGCGACAATGTCGGCGAGAACCTTTCGCTTCACCTTTACGCTGCGGCCAACCGACCAGAGGATCTCTACCAGCACGAAATCGTCGGTGCGCGAGGCCGCGAGATCGGGGTATTCGCCATCGAAGCGGAAGTCGTCCGGCCCGAGCTCCAGCACACGCTGGAAGCGATCCTTCTCGGGCACGCCGGAAGCGACCAGCGCGCTGTGCACGGCGGAAAGAATCGCGAGCTTGAAGTCCTTCGGCTTGCCTGGGCGCAGCGTGAGCGTGACGAGCGGCATGAATGCTCCTTGTGGACGATGGACAGCGCCGAAGCGGCGCCCTGCTCCTCTAGGCGGCCCACGGCGCGGGCGAGCCCGGCATCAGCCTGCTTCCACGACTACGGCCGTACCGTAGCACAGGACTTCGGTGACGCCGCTCATGATCTCGGTTGCGTCGTACCGCACGCCGATCACGGCGTTGGCGCCGAGCTCGTCCGCGTGCGCAAGCATGAGCTCGAAGGCCTCGGCGCGGGTCTTCTCGCAAAGACTGCTGAAGAGCGAGATGTTGCCGCCGACGAGCGTTTGCAGCGATCCGCCAATGGTGCCGAATATCGACCTCGACCGGACGGTGATGCCCCGGACGACGCCGAGGCTGCGAACGATCCGGTGACCGTCGATCGTGAAGGCAGTGCTGGTGAGCGCGGCTATCATGGTCACGGCTTCGGACAATCGCAGACGTCGTTGCCTTTGTCGAAGATGATCCGCCAGGTGCCCGGAGCTTCGAGCCGCCAGATCGATGTGAAGGTCGCGACGAGCTTGCCCTGCGGATCCCGCACGGGGCCTGATGAAAGTGCGAGGTCGCCCGAATCCAGCACTTCGACGGTTTCGGGCTGCCACGAGAACGGCGGCGTCGGACCCTCGTAGAACCGTTTCCAGAAGTCGGTCACCTGCGCCTTGCCGCGCAGGGCTCGGGTCGACGTGAAGAAGACAGTGTCCTCGGCCAGCAACGACGCGAACGCCGCGAGGTTGCGATCGGCCATGGACTTCGCAAACGCCCGTTCGGTGTCGGCCACCTGGCGTTGCAGCTCGGCGTTCGACAGCTTCGGGGTCACGGTTGCGCAACCGGAAAGAGCGAGGAGGCAAAGCGCGGCGACGACGAATGCATTTCGCATGGGTTGGAGTCCCTTTCGGCTGTTCCGCAACGACGTGAATGCAGCGGGGTCATGACATCAATGCCGTTCGATTTCGAGGATCATCAGTGCTTCGTCGGGCTCGACGCCGCGCTCCCCGCGAAGCTTCGGGTCCGCAGGCGTGAAGCCGAGTCGCATGAGCAAGCCGATGGATCGGAGATTGCGTCCTTTCGCCACCGCGAAAACCGTCGTGATGCCGTAATGATGAACCAGTTCGCGCAGCAGTGCTTCGGTCGCACGACGGCCGAGTCCGCGGCCCCACGAGGCGCTCGACATCTCGTAGGCGATGGCGGCGCTGCCGTCGGCATGCAGCGTGGCCTGGACATAACCGATGAGTCCGGCGCCGTTCAGCCGGATCACCCAATTGAGCCATTGCTCGCTGCCGTCGGCGGAACGGCGGGTCTCGAGCTTCACGTACCGCGCGCGCAGCCATTCGACCGACGCGGGCGGCCCGTTCTCGTATTCGTAGATCGCAGGATCGCTCAGCACGGCGAACATCTCGGCGGCATGCGCTGCCGTTTGCGGTTCGAGCGTTAGCGGGCCGGCGTCGAGAGTGCGCATGGTCAAGAAGGCGCCATACAAATTTGTCGAGCGTGGATGCTTCGCGGCCGGCTACTTCTTCGCCGGCTCGCCGCAGGGCGGTCCGCCGGCGTCGCACTGCGGGACCGAGTCGCCTGGCTTGAACACCGGCCCCCCGAGATAGCTGAAATAGAGCTTGCGCTGGCTGTGGGCGACCAGCACCCGGTGCGAACGCAGGAAGTCGACGCCCAGGAACATCTCCGCAGTTCCCTCGACAGGCCGGGGAACGCGGCTGCCGGTCTCGGTGTAGGTCGCATCCTGGAACATGCTGCCGAAGAGCATCGCGGTATCGCGAATGGTCTGGTTGCCGATCGTGAAACTGGCGATCGGACCGATCCAGATATCGACTGACTTGGCGCCGAGCCCCGTCATCTGTCCCGCGCCCACCACGCCGGGCGAATCCGGCGTCAGCCCCGCTGCTGCGGCTTCCCGCTTCGTCAGAATCGACGCCGCCGCCCCGGAATCGAGGACCGCCTCCAGGGGTCGCCCATTGATCTTCACCGGAACGACGATCTGAGGCTGGCTGCCATTGATTGCATCAATTGCGACTTCGCCGGTGATCTCGGTCGTCCAATAGGCGAGCGATACGCCGTCGCAATTCTTTGCCTGGAAGAGACGGACCGCATTGTGGGCAAGGTCGAATTCGACATCGACGCTGCGGAAGAAATCCTCGCCCAGGATGACGTCGACCCCCTGCCCCAACTCCTGCGTGCCCGAGACGAAGAGCTGCAAACCGTTCAGGACCGATGAGCCGATGCTGAAGCTCTCCACCCGGGCGACTTCGACCGGCGATTCGCCGCCGATGCCGAACATGCGATAGTTCCTCGCCGGCCGCAGAGGCAGGTCGAGTCGGCGCGCTGCCGAGCTCAGGATCAGACTGCGCATCGACCCCGTGTCGAGCAGGATGCCGATCGGATGGCCGTTGAGGGAGCCCTCGACAACCGGATGGCGATGGCCGGACTTGAGGGTCCACTCGTCGAGCCGTGCCAGTGAGCACTTCGGCGTCGCCGCACCGATGCCGCTCGCCACCGCAACGCCGAAGGCGAGGATGAAGCCCTGCAATGTCCGCTGCCGATTCAAGCCTGGGACCACCGATTTGTATCCGACCTGCCGCCTATCGGCATTTGATCGGCAGATAGGGCGCGGGCACAGTCGTGTTGTTCGTGCCCTTGATCGTCATCTTGTCAGGCGCAGTGGCGTAGCCGCAAACCCACGTGATCGGGACGACGGGCGCGTCTTCGACCACGGCTGGCCGAAGCGTCAGCATCTTGCCCTTGAGGATGCCGTTCGCACGGTTGCCGAACTTGATGTCGATGGCGCCCGATCGCACTGTCACTGAGGTGACGACGTAGCTGACGAACTTGTCCGGAGCAGGCAACGTGGCGGCCGCATTGTCGGCCGGAAAGGTCTGCGTGCCGGCCCATGCCGCAGCGATCGGGCCCTTTGCTGCGTCGGCCAAGGGAAGCGCCTCGACGACCTGGTCGCGGATGATCTTGTCGAGATAGGTGGGCACGGCCAGAGTGGCGAGGATCGCGACGATGCCGATGAGGATCATCGCCTCGATAAGACTGAAGCCGCACTGCCGCAACCTTCCGGGCCGTGGCGTGCGGCCGGTCGAACCCACGCTACTGTCCACGTATGCGCTTGACCACGTCTTCCGCCAGCGCGTTGGGGACGGGGATGGTCAAATGGTATTGCTCGATCCTCCAGTCACCGCGCACGCGCCGCAGCACCCCTGTGCCGCGGCATCGGCCAAGGTCCGCGTTGTCCAGCAATTCATCGAACGAGGCATGGCGATCGTCGGCGGACACGTTGACGTGCCGCTCGGCCACTGTGTAGGTCCAGCCGCGGCCCTTGTCGAAGTGCGGCTTGGCGTAGGCCTTGAACTCCGCGACCGTCCAGCGTTCGGTCGCATCGGTGCCGATGAAGATGCCGTCGGGCGCGAACATGCCGAAGTATTCGTCGAACTTGGCACCGGAGGCTGCCCGATGGAACGCGTCGAGCAACGCGTTGATGTCTTCCTTGGAGTTGCCGTGATGCGCCAGCGCGACATCTGGCAGGAGCAGGAGCAGCGGCAGGGACAGCACCAGGCGGCGAAGCGCGTTCATGGTGCGATTATCGCTTTTCCGGCGGCAAGCCGCTTATCGCGGCGGCGATCGCCGCGTGCGC
>Ga0207701_10003728_pt1 | contig 15594 bp, 12 predicted proteins | sample KBSSwiSSwithPhiX_FD_184294 | JGI IMG/M metagenome (GOLD analysis project Ga0207701, IMG submission 184294) | Switchgrass rhizosphere bulk soil microbial communities from Kellogg Biological Station, Michigan, USA, with PhiX - S5 (SPAdes) (version 2) | ecosystem: Environmental > Terrestrial >... | reverse complement strand
CCTTCGACAGCGTGAGGCGCAATGGTGGTCAGTGCGTGGCTCTGTTTCGACCGCGCCTCGTGCAGAACGTGCGCCAGGGCGTGCATCTGCGCTATGCGTGGGACGGCAACGCCATCTCCGAGGTCTACGAGATCCGTGTGGTCAACCTGTAGCGCCCAAGACCTTGGTTTTCAGTCGCTTCCGGGGGTCCCCCGCTATACTGCGCGCCGGCCAAAACGCGACTGAATCATGCCTTCGACACTTGCCGACATGCCGCTGGGCACCCCGCCCCGCACCTTCCAGGAACTGATCTTCGCGCTCCAGAAATACTGGGCCGATCAAGGCTGCATCATCCTTCAGCCTTACGACATGGAGATGGGCGCCGGCACGTTTCACACCGCCACGTTTCTGCGGTCCATCGGTCCCGAGCCCTGGTCAGCAGCGTACGTTCAGCCCTCCCGGCGTCCCACTGACGGCCGGTATGGCGACAATCCGTTTCGCCTGCAGCACTACTACCAGTTCCAGGTAGTCATCAAACCTTCGCCGCTGCCGATTCTCGACCTGTATCTCGGATCACTGCGTGCGCTGGGCTTCGACACTCTCGTACACGATGTGCGATTCGTGGAGGACAACTGGGAATCGCCCACTCTCGGCGCGTGGGGCTTGGGGTGGGAAGTCTGGTTGAACGGAATGGAAGTCACGCAGTTCACCTACTTCCAACAGGTCGGAGGCCTCGACTGCAAACCCGTGACGGGCGAAATCACCTACGGTCTCGAGCGCCTCGCGATGTACCTCCAGGGTGTCGAGAGCATTTTCGACATCGTCTGGACTGACGGACCGCTTGGCCGCGTCACCTATCGCGACGTGTTCCACCAGAACGAGGTCGAGCAGTCGGCGTACAACTTCGAGTACGCCGATACCGCCGTTCTGCTGCGTCACTTTGACGAACATGAAGCCGCCTGCGGCAAATTGCTCGAGGCGAAGCTCGCCTTGCCGGCATACGAGCAGGTGATGAAGGCGTCGCACACATTCAATCTGCTGGATGCGCGCAAGGCGATTTCCGTGACCGAGCGTCAGCGCTACATCCTGCGCGTGCGCACGTTGGCACGAGCCGTGGCGCAGGCCTACTACGACAGTCGCGAAGCGCTCGGCTTTCCGATGCTCAAGTCCAAAGACAAGCCGGTGTCGCCATGAACGCGCGTGCCAGCGATTTTCTCGTGGAGTTGGGCACCGAAGAGTTGCCTCCGCTCGCACTGCCGGAACTCGAAAAGGCTTTTGCCGCTGGAATCCGTCAGGGGCTCGCCGAAGCTGGCCTGCCGCACGGCGAGCTGCGGTCGTTTGCCACACCGCGGCGACTGGCAGTGCTGGTGCGCGACCTCGCCGTGATGCAGCCGGCCCAGGCCATCAAGCTCAAGGGTCCGCCGGTGAGTGCCGCCTTCGACAAGGAGGGCAAGCCCACGGCGGCCGCCACGAAGTTCGCGGAAAAGTGTGGAACCGACGTAAGTACGCTCACGCGGGTTTCCGAAGGCAAGGGTGAATTCCTTTTCTTCGCCGGTTCAAAGCCAGGTCTTGCGACGTCAGGCCTGTTGCCAGGCATCGTGCAGCGCTCACTCGATCAACTGCCGATCCCCAAACGCATGCGTTGGGGCGCATCCGCCGCGGAGTTCGTGCGGCCGGTGCACTGGCTGACGCTGTTGTTCGGCGTCGATGTCATACCCGCGCGCATCCTGGACACCAATTCGGGACGAACGACGCGCGGGCATCGATTCATGGCGCCGCAGGAATTCGCGCTCGACGGCGCCTGCGACTACGAGACCGTGCTGCGCGAGAAAGGCAAGGTAATTCCTGATTTCGGCGAGCGTCGCACGCGAATCGGTGCGCAAGTCCTGGCTGCCGCGGAGTCGCTGTCCGGCGAGGCTTTGCTGAGCGATTCGCTGCTCGATGAAGTGACCGCGCTGGTCGAATGGCCGAGCGCAGTTGCGGGTTCGTTCGAACCGCGATTCCTCGAACTGCCGCGCGAGGTACTGATCTCGACGTTGCAACAGCACCAGCGTTACTTCCCGCTCCAGGACGCTGGCGGCAAACTGCTTCCGCACTTCATCACGGTCAGCAACATCGAGAGCCGGGATCCTTCCAGGGTGCGAGCCGGCAACGAGCGCGTCGTGCGCCCGCGCCTGTCCGACGCTGCCTTCTTCTGGAGTCAGGATCGCAAGCAACCGCTGGCGGCGCGCCTTCCCGGCCTCGACGCCGTGACATTCCAGGCGAAGCTCGGCTCCATCGGCGACAAAGTACGGCGAGTCGTGACCCTCGCGGGAGAGATCGCCCTGCTGATCGACGCGGATCGCGCCAAGGCGGAACGTGCTGCGCAGCTCGCGAAGTGCGATCTGCTGTCATCCATGGTCGGCGAATTCCCCGAGCTTCAGGGAATCATGGGCCGTTACTACGCACTCGCCGACGGCGAACCCGCCGATGTGGCGGCGGCCATCGATGAGCACTATCTACCGCGCGGCGCCGGCGGTGCGCTGCCCGCGACGGGTGCCGGTGTGGCCGTGGCTCTCGCCGACAAGCTCGACACGCTGGCCGGTATCTTTGCCATCGGCCAGAAGCCAAGCGGCACCAAGGATCCGTTCGGTCTGCGTCGGGCAGCCATTGGCGCCCTGCGCATCGTCACCGAGAAGAAGCTTCCGATCGACCTTCGCGCGCTCGTGACGCGCGCCTGCGCGCTGCAGCCCGTGCAGAATGCCGGTGCAGCCGAAGAGCTCTGGGAATACATGATCGAACGCCTGCGCGCGTACTTCCTGGACAGCGAAAGCGCCGGCGGGGTCGCAGGCGTGACCACCGAAATGTTCGACGCGGTGCGCGCCAGCTCGCCGGTCTCCCCGCCGGATTTCGCAGCCCGGCTCGCGGCGCTCGCGAAATTCCTCAAGCTGGCCGAAGCAACCAGTCTCACCGCCGCCAACAAGCGCATCTCCAACATCCTGAAGAAGGCGGACGCTGGTACAGCGGGCGACGTCGACGTCGCGGCGCTGCGCGAGCCTGCCGAGAAGGCATTGCACGAAGCACTGGCGGGCATCGTCGTCGAGGTCGAGCGCGCCCTCGCCAGGCGCGACTACACCGAAGCGCTCGCGCGTCTCGCGACCCTGCGCCCCGCAGTCGACGGCTTTTTCGACAACGTCATGGTCAATGCCGAAGACCTGGTACTGCGCCGCAATCGCCTCGCATTGCTGGCGCAGCTGCGCCACCACTTTGCACGGATCGCGGACCTGTCCTGCCTGCCGGGTTGATGACGAGCGACTAAAACATGCAGATGCTCGGGTCGCTGATCTTCAACGTGTTCCTGTACCTGTGGATGCTGGTATTCGGGTTCAGCTACTGCGTGATCACTCCGTTCCTGTCGTTTCGCGGCCGCTTCTGGTTGGCAGGAGTGATGACGCACGTGGTGTTCTTCGCCGCGCGGATTTTGTGCGGCATCCGTTACACGGTCGAGGGCCGCGAGAATCTTCCGCCCGGCAATCACGTCATTTTCATGAAGCACTCTTCGACCTGGGAGACCTTCGGAATCATGATCCTGTTCCCACCGCTGGTGTGGGTCATGAAGCGCGAGATCCTCTGGATCCCCTTCGTCGGCTGGGGCTGTCTGCTCGCGAGCTGCATCGCCATCGATCGCAAGGCCGGCGCTTCGGCCGTCAACCAGGTGCTCGCGCAGGGCAAGGACCGAATGGCACACGGGGCCTGGATACTGGTGTTTCCCGAAGGCACGCGCATGGCCGCGGGCGAGACGCGCCGCTATGGCTCGAGTGGAACTTTGTTAGCCGCGCAGGAAAATCGCAAGATCGTTCCGGTGGCCCACAACGCGGGATATTTCTGGCCACGCCGTGGCGTTCTCAAGAAGCGCGGCACCATTCGCGTCATCATCGGCCCGCCGATCGAGGCCGCCGGACGCGATGCACGCGAAGTGAACAATGAAGCGCAGGCCTGGATAGAGAGTCACGTGATGCCACCGGACGGCAAGGCCGACTGAGCATTTCCGGCCGCTGTCAGACAGCGGCATGCGTGCAGTCGAACTCCACCAGCAGATCGGAGCGGCACACGTCGCCCTGCAGGACCAGCCATGAAACGCCATCCGGCAGAAGCGTGCGCAGCCTGTCTTCGACAACCTGCAGGTCCACGCGGTTTCGCAGATACACCTTGAACAGCGAGCCGCGGCCAAAGGTCGCCGGCAGTACCGGTGACTGGGCATGCGCGCCCTGCAGGAGACTGCCGAGGTTGGCGACGATCTCGTCGACCTGCGCCGCGACGCTATCGGCGTGTTGCGAAGCGTGACCCACGATGCTGGCGGTGCCGGAGATCATCAGCGAGTCAGGCGTCACGAGCATCGCGCGCGAAAAGCTCGGGGGTGTTTGCCCATACTGCCTCGGGTAGTGATACGCGGAGAGTTGCCGCGGATTTTCCAGCGCGATGCCAGGGCATCGGCCCGCGAGCCAGTACACCTGCAACCTCGAGTCGCCGTCGCGTCTGCCGATTACTGTTGCCGCCGGATACTGCGCCTGCGTCTTGCCGTCGAATCCCGCCACGCGCCCCGAACAGAACTCGCGATAACGTTCCGAGTCGCCTTCACCGCGATTGATGGCGTCGAAGTAGTTCCAGGTGCGCAGCAAATGCGGGAACCTCGAGTTCGCCTGGAAGCGCGCGATGGATCGATAGGCAAACGCGGTGGCGGCCAGGATACCGCCATGTTCGCGTTCGTCGACTTCGATGACGGCCGACAGGAAATGCTCGTCGGCGGCATGACGAATTGCGCCATCGACGCCGCTCACCACGTCGCCGTTGGCGTACCAGACCTCCACGAGATCAGCGCCGGACAGCATTTCGAGATTCACCCGTACGGCGCGCTGCAACGCGATCGGTGGCCGATCCCCGAAAGTCACTGCAAACAGCACGTTTGCGGGCAGCTCGTTGCCCGGCGGCACGCGGATGTATGAGGTGCGCGGCGCAACGGGATTCAAAGATGTATTTGAACGGGGGCCGTGCGCGGGGATTGCTGATGTCGTCATGTGCAGATGCTGGCGGTTCGCAGTGGCAATCATATATGCGTCGTTCGCCGGGCAGGATCTGCGCGAAAAAAAGGGCCGGAAATCCTTCCGGCCCTTTTTGATCGGTCGTAGTTAGTCCACAACGATGAAAGCCACCCCTCCTGCAAGAGAGTCTGCTGCCGAAACACGCTGTTCGCGCGTCGTGAGCCGCAAGTCGTTCTGTTTCCTGGACGGCCGGAGCATAACAATCGCAACAAAAAATGGAACCGCCGGCCGGATTGTCAGTCCGACTGACGCTGGCCCGATTTAGGACTGTCGCCGAAAGGCAAATGGTTGCCGTTGCAGCGCTGTGCGAGGAACATGCATCGTCCGATGGGGAAATGGCCGCCGCCGCCGGGGGTCCGAAATAAAGCGCCCCCTGCTCGGGTCTGGATACCCGGTTGATCACATATTTTCAAAGACAACAACTCCGGAGGAGTCTCATGAACCTGAAGACCATCGCCATTGCTTCGGCAGTCGGCAGCCTGCTGGCGCTCGGCAGCGCAACCGTTTCGGCTGAAGACGCCCCCAAGGAAAAGTGCATGGGAATCGCCGAAGCCGGCAAGAACGATTGCGGCACGGCCAAACATTCCTGTGCTGGGCAAGCGACCGTGGACAAGTCGCCAGACGACTGGAAGTACGTACCGAAAGGCCAGTGCGAGAAGATGGGCGGCAAGCTGCCCGAAAAGAAGCCGACCTGACGACCGATGTCGCGCCTCGAGTCACGAGGTATGCGGCCTGGGCCGATTCCGGCATGTGCCGGGATCGGTCTTCGGGCTATTCACCATGACGCCCTCATCAACGAGCGCCCGGCCGTCGGCTGGATCGAAGCGCACACAGAAAACTATTTTCACGAGGGTGGCGCCGCGGTGCGCGCGCTCGAGCGTGCCCGCGCTTCCTATCCACTGAGCCTGCATGGTGTCGGCCTTTCCCTGGGATCCGCCGACGGCATCGATCGCGAGCATCTCGCACGCGTAAAGAACGCAGTTACTCGCTTTGAACCCGCGCTCGTTTCCGAGCACGCCTGCTGGGGTCATTCCGGCGGCGAGTTCTTCAACGACCTGCTGCCGTTGCCCTATACCGATGAGGCCGTCGAGCTGCTCGCGCGCCAGGTCGGTGAAGCCCAGGACGCACTTGGCATGCGGCTGCTCATAGAGAATGTGTCGGCGTACGTGGCTTTCGAACACTCCCGCCTGCACGAATGGGAATTTCTCGCCGGGGTGGCAGACCTCTCCGGCTGCGGTCTGCTGCTCGATGTGAACAATGTGTATGTGAGCTCGAAGAATCTGGGACTGGACGCCCGTGCCTTCATCGAAGGTCTGCCCGCGGGAAGCGTCGGCGAGATTCACCTTGCGGGGCACGCCCGCAACGGCTCGGTGCTCATCGATGATCACGGATCGCACGTATGCGAAGAGGTCTGGCAGCTGTACCGCCACGCGATCACGCGTTTCGGCGCCGTCCCCACGCTCATCGAATGGGACACGAACATACCGTCGCTCGCGACGCTGGTCGCGGAGAGTCAACGCGCCGATCGGCTGCTGGGGGAATTGCGTGGCCTCGCTGCGTGAGCTGCAGGCGTCCTTCGCCGCGGCGCTGCGCGACGATGCGGCGGCCTGCGCCGTGCTGCCGCTCGAAAACCTCTCTATCTACCGCAACAATGCCGCCATCAGTTTTCGCACCGCTCTGTCCTTGTGTTTCCCGGTGGTGCGCAGGCGCGTCGGCGACGACTATTTCCGGCAGCTCGCGATGCGGTACCGGCAACACCATCCTTCGCGTAGTGGTGATCTGCATTGGGTCGGGAAAGGCTTTGCGGCATTCCTTGCCGAAGACCTGCAGGGCGGTGAATACGCGTGGCTGGCAGATCTCGCGCGCCTCGAGTGGTCACGAGAACAAGCCGCGGTGACGACGACGCATGCGGCAATCAGCGTGGATGCACTCGCGCGTTTTGCGCCCGAACAACTCGAACACCTGGTGTTCACGCTTCAGCCGTCGCTCCGGCTGCACGCATCGGATTACCCGATATTCACGATCTGGGCCGCCAATCAGGTGGAGAATGCGCCGCCGGTGGATCAATCCATGCCTGGAGAGTGCGGGTTGGTCCGTGCGCGTATCGATGGTACCGAAGTGCGCACACTTGAGCCTGGTGTCTTCTCTTATCTATCGGCGCTGGCCGCCGGCGCTCCGCTCGGCGAAGCCGTCAACGTCGCCGGTCTCGATCAGTCCGGGCTCGTGCACGCCCTGGGTTTCGTATTTCAGGAAGCGCTCGTCTGTGCCGTGACATTGAAGGTCGGCCACGCCGCGCATTGAGCGTCTACCGCGTTGCCTATACTCGCACCGCCATGCGCTTCCACCTTCTTTTGTTCCTGCTGACCACGTCGTTGGCGAATGCCCAGCCGGTAATCTTCGACACCGACATTGGCACCGATATCGACGATGCCTATGCGCTGGCGGCGCTCATGCAGCGGCCGGAGCTTCGTGTGCTTGGGATCACCACCGTCTCGGGCGACGCCGTCGCTCGCGCACGCCTGGCGGCGAAGCTGCTGCACGTTGCGGGCGGCAAGTGGACCAAGGTTCCCGTGTATGCAGGGACCTCAGGCTCCACGCAGTACATGAAGCAGGTGGAGTGGGCCGATGGCTTCACTTCGCCCAGCCTGCACAATTCCGGCGGCGTGGATTTCATGCGCCGCCAGATTGACGCGCATCCGGGCGAGATCACGCTCATTGCCGTGGGTGAGCTCACGAATATCGCCGCATTGCTGAAATCAGAGCCGGGCATTGGGGGCAAGATCCGCGCAATCTCGCTGATGGGCGGATCTATCTACCGTGGTTATGCGCCGGGCTCGAAGCCGGAGCCGGAGTGGAATATCAAATCCAATGCCGACGCCGCGCGCACCGTGTTCACTTCGGGCGTGCCGCTGCTGATCGCGCCGCTCGATTCCACCGCGGACCTGAAGCTCACGCCGGAGATGCGCGTGCGCTTGTTTGCGCGCGGCATACCACTCAACGACGCGCTCGCGTCTCTCGACCAGATGTGGCGCTACACGAACCACTGGAAGGGCGACATGCCGACGCTTTTCGATGTGCTGGCAGTCGACCTGGTGAATCCGCGCAAGCCCTATCGGCTCAAGGCCCTGAACATCGAAGTGGCCGCGGACGGACTCACGCGACCGGTTGAGGGCGCGAATCCCAACGCCCAGGTGGCGCTCGACGTGGACGTCGCAACGTTCATGAACGACTTCGTCGAACTGCTGATCCCCTGAGCCTCAATCGGGAACGTCGTACATCGGAGCCTTTTCGCGGCGTCCGACCTCATTGATGGCAGTGGCCACATCCTCGCGCGTCACGAGTTTTTCCCACCGCGCCAGTGCATCGGCCTGTTTCGGCAGGCGCGGCAGCGGCAGGTATTCCTGCACTTCTCCGAGCGCCTCGTAACGTTTTTCCGGATCCTGCAGACGCGCGATGAGCAGCGCTGCCGCCCCGTCGAAGTCGCCGGCGTCGAGCATCGCCAGTTGCCAGGTGTCTTCCGCGTCCTCGCGATGCTGGCGCAGGTACGCGAGCACGTTGTCCGCTTCCTGCGCGTTGGCCAGCTGTAGATAGGCGCGATAACGGACGTACTGGAGCTGCATGCGTCCGTAGGGGCTCAGCGAATGGGCCCAGTCGATACCGTCGAGTGCCTTGAGCGCATTCTCCGGCTTGCCGAAATCGACGTAGTGCCAGCCGAGGTTGATCGCCTGGCTGACGTTGACCGACCCTTCATCCGGCTGGAGGCGCGCGGTCTCCATAACCACAAGCGCCTCATCCCAGCGCCCCAGCGCACGCAGCGATGCCGCCTTGTGGTTGTAGATCCAGTTGAACTGATCATCGATGTCATCGAAAGGAGCCTCGTCCGAACGCGCCGCCGTGACGCGCCCGATGATTTCGTCGGTGAGCGCCAGCAACTCCGCGAAGCGGCCGGCTTCCAGCAGCGCATAGCCGTACTGCACGCGAACACCCAATGAACGCGGATTGGCGGCGGAGGTTTTTTCGAGGCGCTTGCACTCGCGTTTCACCGCGCGGTGAATGTTGAACGCACGCTTCTCCGCCTTGACCAGCGCATCGAATCGGCGATCCGCGCGCATGTGCAACAGCGTCGAGGCGCCCTGGATACGCTTCGCGATCTCGCGCGCGCGCCGCAGGTTTTGATGATCCAGCGCATCGACAACCAGGTCGTGCCAGAGGCCATCCGGCTGACTGCCGCCTTCGAGCACGAAATTCGCCGCGAACAGGGCTTTCAGCAGTTCGATCTTTTCGGCCTTGTGCTTGCCGTCGTCGTTGGCGCGGAAGGCAATCCTGCTGATCAATTTGTCGTCGGCATCGGCGATGAATTCGGGCCACCGCTTGGCGATGGTGGTGACCGCGAGCGCCGCGTCGGGCCATGCATCGACCCACGAGGCATATTGGGCGCGCATGAGCCAGTGCTCGGCGTTGGCGTCCGGATATCCGGTCGCGAGCATCATGAATTCGTGGGCGCCGAGATAATCCTCGCGGCCGCGGTCAGCAAACGCAGCGAGGAGAAAGACGCGGAACTGCGCCGACTGCTCCAGCGTGAGGAACTCCGGCATCGTGAGCGCTTCTTCGATGGCGTCGGCGGCCTCCTGGAATTTGTCCGCCAGCAAGGCCAGTCGGCCGCGCTCGATGACTTCGTACACATCGCGTGTGGCGGGCGCCACAGGTTCGGCGGCGAGCGCGGATAGCGGTGTCCACGGGCTCGCAGCCAGGAGGATGAGGAGCAGAGTGGCGATTGGGCGAGTCATCGGCCGCGATCGTCTCACGGCCGATGACGTGAGCTCACTGCAACTTGATTTCGGTCACGTAAAACTTGGGCAAGTCTGCCGCCGAGGCGTTCTGCACCCAGAGTCCGTCGATCACCTTGTCTTCAGCGCCGAGAACGGAGAGTGGCTGTTCCACCTGTTTCCAACCGGTATTGCTGAGCCTGACGAGATACCCCTCACCGATGATCTTGCCGTCCGCGAGTGCGAAAACGCGAACTTCGCCCTCGGGCGCCGAGCCCTGTATCAGCAGACTCAGCTTCTTGAGGCCAGCGGTATTGAATGGCTCATGATGCAGGTACAGCGCCTGCCAGGGACCGGCGGTGACCCTGATAGGTTTTCGAGCACTGCCGCTGAGCTCGACGCTCAGATCGGCTTTCGCCCAACTCCAGTTTTGCCAGCCGTCGGCGAGTGCGGTGTCGTAAACCAGCATTTCCTTCGGAGCGGCGCTGGCTGCGGCAGCTTCGGGCGTTTGAGCAAGGACCTCCGCGGCAAACAGGATCATCGCGATCGATGTCATGAAAGTCAGCAGACTGCGCATGTTTCCCCCTTATCGTTATTCGCGCGGCGACTAGTGTAATTTCGTTGTTCACAAGAACAAGCAATGCATCCCGCTCATTCGAAGCCCACTTTGTCCGCATGGCAGGTCTGCAAGATCTGCCTGGGTGCGTTTGGCATCCAGTTCGGATTCGCGCTGCCGCAGGCAAACGCCACGCGCATTTTCCAGAATCTCGGCGCCAGCCTCGACTCCGTTCCGCTGCTCTGGCTGGCGGGGCCGATCACCGGACTGCTCGTTCAGCCACTCGTTGGCTACTACTCGGATCGGACCTGGACGCGCTTTGGCCGGCGTCGACCCTATTTTCTGGCCGGCGCGGCGCTGGCAGCCATGACGCTGATCGCGATGCCGAATGCCATGACACTGTGGATGGCGGCGCTGTCGCTGTGGATTCTCGACGGCTCGCTCAATCTCACCATGGGGCCGTTTCGCGCTTTCGTGGCCGACCAGATGTCGGCCGAGCAACGCTCCAACGGCTATCTCATGTACATGTTCTTCGCGAGTGTCGGCGCCGTGGTCGGCAGCATGTTGCCGTGGGCGATGGCGTCGATTGGCGTGTCGTCGATTGCCCCTTCGGGGGAAGTCAGCGATTCGGTCAAGTACGCGTTCTACGTCGGCGCAACCTTGCTCATTTCCGCAGTGTGCTGGTCCGCGTTCACCAATCGCGAGTTTGCGCCCGAGGTGCTCGACAAGTTCGATGGCTCTGCCATCGAGAATTCGATGGACAGGTCGCCCGACAAGATGCGGCGCCACGCGTGGATCTGGCTGGGTCTGGGAACCGCAGGCCTCGCGGCCGCATATTTCGCCCACGTGCGCGCCGCGCTCTACGTGCTCGTGTTCTGCTCTCTTTTATATGGCGTGTTCCTGCTGACGGCGAGCCGCCTGCGCAGCGAGAACGCGTTCACCACCATTCTCGGCGAACTCGACTCGATGTCGGCGTCGATGCGCCGGCTCGCGCTCGTGCAGTTCTGCTCCTGGTTCACGCTGTTCACGATCTTTATCTACACAACGCCCGCCGTCGCCAAGCTGCACTTCGGATCCAGTAGTCCCGGATCCCCGACCTACGAAGCTGCGGGCAATTGGGTCGGAGTGCTGTTCGCCGCCTACAACGGCGTAGCATTGCTCGCCGCGCTGATCATCCCTTATTTCGTCAGGCGCTTTGGAATGCGCGTGGCGCACCGGATCAATCTGTGGATGGGAGCTGCCGGCCTCTTGTCGATGCTGTTGATACGCGATCCGGAATGGCTGCTGCTATCCATGATCGGCGTAGGGTTCGCATGGGCGTCGATCATCTCACTGCCGTACGCGATGCTCGCCAACAACCTTCCGTCGCGAAAGATGGGCGTCAACATCGGCATCTTCAACATCTTCATCGTGATCCCGCAGCTGCTCGCCGTGGGCGTGCTGGCCATGCTGCTCGACGTCTTCTTCGACGGAGATTCTTCCTACGCGCTCCTCATCGGTGCCCTCGGCTGGTTCCTGGCCGGACTGGTCGTCCAGCGTATTCGAGGCAACACTTAAGCCTTCCATCACATTCAAAGTACGACGCCGCCTCGGCGGCGTTTTCCGATGTGGCCGTCAGGCCTCACAAAGCCCGGAAGCGCACCGCCAATCCGCCGCCTGCCGCGAGTGATGCTTCAATCCGATCCTTCGAGGATACGCGGCGCTTTTCGATGACCAGCGACGTCGGGTTGGTCAGATAGTCGGCGTCAGCGCCGTCGCGATAAATCTGCGCTTCGTAATTCTTGCCGCGCTCGAGGAAGTCGAGCGGGATGGTCAGCTTGCGCGCGTTCTCGTCAGTCGTGGCGCCCAGGTACCAGTCAGCCGCGCCGCGCTTTTGCCGCGCGATCACGACAAAGTCGCCGATCATTCCCTGCAACGTGCGTGAAGTTTCCCAGTCGGTGGGTACGTCGCGGATGAACTGCAATGCGTCGGGTCGTTTCTCATAGTTTTCCGGCAGGTCCGCCGCCATCTGCACGGGGCTGTAGATGAGCACGTACAGCGCCAGCTGCGTCGCGAGCGTCGACTGCACGCGCTCGTTGACGTTGGACTTGCCGAACGTGATGTCGAAAATGCCGGGTGTGAAATCCATGGGTCCCGCGAGCAAGCGCGTGAACGGCAGGATGGTCAGATGCTCGGGCGGATTCGTGGGCCGGCCCCAGGCGTTGAACTCCTGCCCGCGCGCGCCTTCACGACTCAGCATGTTAGGCCAGGTACGCCGCAGCCCCGTGTCCTTGACGGGCTCGTGTGCGACGATCGAGATCTGATTCCTGGCCGCGACCTCGGCCACTTTCAACTCGTGATTGACGCGATACTGGCCCGCGAACCACTCATGTCCCACGCTGCCGTCTTCGAGCGTGCGCTCGATCGAACCGCTGGGTTTCACGTAGCCAGTCTTGACCACGCTGACGCCATTGGCCGCGTACAGCGCCATGGCCGCATCGAGCTGGCGCTCGTAGTTCTCGACTGCGCCGGCGGTTTCGTTGTGGCCAATGAGTCGCACACCGCGTTCGCGCGCATAAGCCGAAAGCTGCGGCAAATCGAAATCCGGATATGACTCGGTGAAGCTGAAATGCTTGCCATTGGCGATCCAGTCTCCGTCCCAGCCGCGATTCCAGCCCTCGACCAGCACGCCGCCGAAGCCGTTCTTCGCCGCGAAATCGATGTAGCCCCTCACGTTGGCGTTCGTCGCACCGTGATGCGCGCCGCTCGCCCAGGTCGAGCGGTTGAGATGCATTTCCCACCAGACGCCGACGTACTTGCCGGTGTGGATCCAGGACGTATCGCGCAGAAGGGCGGGCTCATTGAGGTTGAGTTCCATGCGCGAATCCGCGAGCGCCATGGGTGTCTCGCCGATCAGCACTGTGCGCCAGGGTGTCACGAACGATCCGCGCTTGCGCACCAGCACGCCGTCGGACCATGGCATGAGGTCGGCCTTCAGAGTGCGCTCCGCGGTGCGCCGCAGATTCATGCTGGCGAAATCGACGAGTGCGGCCTCGTGGATGGATAGATAGAGACCTGGTGACTGCAGCGTCAACGGCGTTTCCGCCAGGTTCACCTCGAAGAGGGGGCCGCGATGGTAGAGATACTCGTCGCGGTCGGATTGGCGCGCTGGATACCACCACGCGTCCCAGTCTCCGGCAAGGCTGAACTCGGTGAGTTCGTCGACAATCGCGACGTCGCGTGCGGCCGCGATCTGATTGAATTCGTATCGAAAGCCGAAGCCGTCGTCAAAGACGCGCACCGTCAAATCGAACGGTTCGGTGCGCTTCGAATCGGCGCCCGACAAGGTCACGCGAAGTTCCGTGTGCCTGTCCGGGATCACGCGCTGCTCGCCCCAGGGTTGTTCCCAACGTTGATCCACCGCGCTTCGGCGTGGGTTCGCGACGCGATTGGCCGGATCGTTGCCGAAGCCATCGAGCACAAGCCCTAAACGGGCATGCGTGATGACCTGACGCGCGCCGCGATACACCTCGTAGTAAGGCCCACGAGCATCAGCGGCCACGCATACCGTGAGCACCGCCTGCGGCGAATCGGCGCATACGCCGGCGCGCGTCGGCGCCGCGGCAGAAGCCTGGCCCATGGTGACGGCAAAGATGAGACCGCAGGTCGCGGCCGTGGACAACTTCGGCATGATCAGTTCCATGGTCTAACTATATTTGAATGCGTGCGGCTCAATCGACGCGGCGCTCACGATGCGGCGCTGCTGAGGCGGCACTGGCGCTTTGCAGGTACTCCGCATGCGAGCGCTGTTCTTCGACCTTCCGGCGTATGAATCCCAGGATTCGCCGCAACTCGCTTTTCAGCAGGTCGGGCGGCGTGCGATCGACAGCCGGATCCCAGGTCTCCGGCAGCACGCCATGACCGAGCATCAATGCCTGCCAGTCATCGATTGAAAAGGATTCATCTTCGTAATGAACGACTTCGCCGCGCGCCCGGAATACCCCGATCCTGCGCAGGAGGTCACTGCTGACGGGCGTAAGCCTCGCCCGCTCCCAGAAGGCGCCGCGATAACGGTTGAGCACGTAGTGAGCCGACTGGAAATCACGGATGCGTTCGAAGGCCGACTGCAGGTTCTTGTTGTACTCGTCGCGTTCGACGGCGTAGTCGGAATCCACCGGGAACAACGGGAGCAGATGAACCAGCCCTAACTGCACGGCCTGCAGGTCGACACCATGAATCGGATCGAAAGTGCAGGCGGCCTCGCCGATGGCGACGCAGTTGCGCTGCCAGGCGAGGAGACGGCGGCCTGGATCGTGGGCGCGAATTTCGACGCCCTGCAATTCGAGCCGCGCGAGGCGTTCTGCGTTCTCGATGGCGCGATGGTTTGGAGTTTCGCTCGAGAATGAGTGGATGACATGCGTGCAGGCCTGGCTCGGATGCAGCGCTAGCCAGCCATTCTCGCCGGCGCGTACGTCGGCATAAATGGGCTGGGACGAAACCGGCGGAGCGTGTGCGACGAGGATGCGATCCGCGGGGAACGAGTCGCGCCAGCTCTCGCGCGCCACCGCCAATCTACCGGCGAGCAGCAATGAGCCAGCGCCGGTGGCATCGATGAAGAAGTCGCCCAAGACGCGCCGGCCATCATCGAGCCTCACGCCCGCAATGTCGGAACCGCCCGGCGTCATCAGGATTTCCAGATCCTGTGATTCGTACCGCACGACACCTCGATGCAGCGCCAGCTGCCTGTGCCAGGCGGCGTATGGAATTGCCGGAAGGTGATAGCCGTAGTCGGTGAACCCATGGCGCTCGATCTCCGCGTCCGGCAACAGCATGCGACCGTGCGTCGCCGCGGCGGCCGTCAGGCAGAAATCCTCGAACGCGACCGGCAAACCGTAGTGCCGCGCCTTGATCCAGTTCGGCAGGAATTCCGTATTGTCGATACGCGCGCCCGTGGAGCCGTACGCGTGGAAAAACGCCGCCGCCTGTCCGGTCGTGTCCTGGAAGCGTTTGCCGAGCGTGAAAGCACCGCGTGTTGCCGAAATGAGGCGCGCTTCCTCGACGCGCAGCCGAGCGTGCAGCGGTTCAAGCGCAGGTAAGGTCACGTAGACGTCTGCCGCGCCCAGAGCGTCCGGCAGTTCCACCACCGTCACGCGCAAACCCGCGGGCCCCAGCGCCGATTGCATGACGCAGGCTGCGAGCCACACGGGCGCGTCGCGGCCGACGATGACGAGATCCT
>Ga0207701_10003725_pt1 | contig 15595 bp, 14 predicted proteins | sample KBSSwiSSwithPhiX_FD_184294 | JGI IMG/M metagenome (GOLD analysis project Ga0207701, IMG submission 184294) | Switchgrass rhizosphere bulk soil microbial communities from Kellogg Biological Station, Michigan, USA, with PhiX - S5 (SPAdes) (version 2) | ecosystem: Environmental > Terrestrial >... | reverse complement strand
GATTCGCAATCGAGCGCCGCTCGCCTCCGCGAAAAGAGCGCGGGCATCATCGCGCGTATTCGACGTCACACTGCGCAACTCCCGTTCCTGATAAAGATGAGCATCATAGTTAAGAACGGGAACATCGCTGAGGTGGATACCAGCAATGGAGCAGACACCGCCGCGGTCGAGGGCTTCCAGCGTCGGAGGCACAAGTTTGCCTGAAGGCGCGAAAAGAATCGCCGAATCCACTTTAGTTGGGAGATCGCGGAAATCACTACCGGCCCAGGTCGCACCCATTTTTTTTGCTTCCCGGATATGGTTCTCTGCCCGGGTAACAACATATACTTCGTGACCGCGGTGGAGGGCGATTTGAATGACGATGTGGGCTGAACTGCCAAACCCAACCAGAAGTAATCGCCCTCTCTCAGGAACCGCCGCGCGTTCAAGTGCGCGATAACCGATCAAACCGCCACAAAGTAGAGGTGAAATTTGTTCGTCACTGAAACTATCCGGCAATTCATAAGCAAAGTCTTCCGGCACGACTGCGTATTCAGCATATCCGCCATCAACATCGTAACCGGTATAGCGTGAGGCGAGGCAGAGATTCTCACGACCGCGTCGACAAAATCGGCAATTACCATCCACGTAACGCAACCAGGCAATCCCAATCCGTTGTCCAACACGAAATCGCGTGACCTTTGCACCAACCTGATCGACGCGACCAACGATTTGGTGGCCGGGCACAATTGGACTTCGATGCAGCGCGAGATCCCCCTCGATAATATGGATGTCGGTCCGGCAGACCGCGCAGACACTCACCTTAACTCGCACTTCATCCGCCGCTGGCTGCGGTTCGTCTGCATCAAGCAGCGCTAACGGCGATTGAGTCACCGGTTGCTGGCGTTTTAACACTACCGCACGCATAGCCAAGAGTCGGTGCAGTTTTCATAATCCAAAAGGCGAAGCTGGGAAAGCGCAGCGAAGCCTTCGCTAGCGATAATGAAGTATGGGATCGAAATCACCCGACAGATCTTGATGAGCGTTCAAGTATATGGCTGCAACCACGTCGCCATCGAAGTGGATGACGTAGAGAAAGCGATCGTATTCTATCAGGATGTTTTTAACCTCGAAAAACTCAACGCAGGCGAGGGTGACGCTTTCTTCAAACTCGGTCAGCACCAGTTCCTCGCGATCTTCAAGGTGAAGCAGCTAAAGCCAGATTCCATGCGTCACTTTGGGTTGATTGTGCGCGATGAAGCTCAACTCAGTGAAGTGCGGGAGAAACTTATTAAGAAATATGGGATTGAGTTGATTCCTGGATTTCGTTGCGATTTCCGCGACCCATTCGGGAATCGTATTCAGGTGGTCGATCTTCACGATGAATCGATCGTATGGATGTTACCGTACGCGGAAGTCCAGAAACTGGGTCTGGCTTTTAAAGAAAAATAATAATTGATAAGTTATTTATTGTGAGTGGCTTATGTAACAGGATCAGCCGCGACCTTGGTATGAATCCGAATCCTGATTGTTGGAGCCGTGTGCAGAGTGGCACACCACGTTGCGCGGAACTAGCCGAGAGGAACAAAATCCATTGCGCCAAGAATGTTTCTTCCTAACGTTCCCCTTCGCTTTTAGGGGATAAAACATGGCTGATGCTGCAAATAAATATCCGGAAAACATAGACGGAAAATATTACGTCGATGATCAATGCATTGACTGCGATCTTTGCCGCGAAACTGCGCCTGCCAATTACAAGCGGAATGATGACGGCGGACATTCCTACGTTTACAAGCAACCGGAGTCACCAGAGGAAGAAGCTCTCTGCAAAGAAGCCATGGAAGGTTGTCCGGTCGAAGCAATCGGCAACGATGGCGCATAATCTGTAACAGGCAGCAGTCTCTGACTGCCAAAATCGATGCCTAGAAAAGCAAGCCGACGCTCAAAGAGCGTCGCTCCAGCGATTGCTCTCACCATCGCGGGATCGGACAGCAGTAGCGGAGCTGGGATTCAGGCCGATCTAAAAACTTTTACTGCGCATGGCGTATACGGTTTGACCGCAGTCACTGGCATCGTAGCTGAGAGGCCTAAGCTCGTAGAGAAGATTGATCCTGCGGATGCGAAGATAGTTCTCTCGCAAATAGAGGTCCTCCTCAGGGCTTTCCCTGTGGCAGCGATCAAAACGGGACTGCTCTTCTCGGGCGAGATCGTGTCGCAGGTGGCGCAAAGTCTTCGACCACGGATTGGAAATGGAAAAGCAATTCCACTGGTTGTTGATCCGGTCATGGTCGCAAGCACTGGGAATGCTCTTTTATCTGATGACGCAGTGGAAGCTTACGAAGAGGAGTTGTTTCCTCTCGCAACGCTCATTACGCCCAATCTGGATGAAGCATCTCGCCTTTTGGGGGAGAAGATCTGCGACCTTGAATCGATGCGCAGCGCTGGCGCGAAGCTTTCCCAGAAATATCAGGTATCAGTGCTACTAAAGGGTGGTCATCTCTCCGGCACGGAAGCACTCGATCTTCTCTTCGTTGAAGAAAACATTATCGCTGTCTCAGCACCGTTCTGTCGTGGAATATCAACCCATGGAACAGGCTGCACTTACTCGGCTGCGATTACTGCTGGCCTAGCGAATGGTCTCTCACTCGAAAATGCGGTCCGCCGCGCTAAGAAATTCATTACCGCTGCGATCGTACAGCATTTTCGTTGGGAAATGGCGAAAGCCGGATCGGTTCACGCGCTAAATCATTCACCTGAGAACTGGGAATAGATCCTACGAGCGCAAGTATCTCACCGATCACGATTCAGCAGGACACTGTCAGGCGCCGTTTGCTCCCAACGTCGTTCCCGCATAGCTTGAATCGCAGCAGCTGTCTCGGCTTGCTTCTTACTGCGTCCAGTCCCCTCACCCAGCGTAATTCCTTCCCAAAGCGCTCGAACGACAAATGTCTTTTCGTGTTCTGGTCCACTTTGGGAAATGACCTCGTATGCGGGACTACGCGGTGAAATCGCCTGCAGCAATTCCTGTAGTTGTCCCTTGGGGTTAATATCGATCGGCTCCTCCAACAGTTGAACGAGATCACTGGCTGCTTGTGCCAAAATAAACTGCCGCACTGTAGGCAGATCGCTGTCGAGATAGATAGCGCCAACAAGCGCCTCAAACGCATCAGCAAGAGTTGAGGTTCGTTCACGGCCACCGCTCGCTTCTTCACCCCGACCCATCATCAGATGGCGACCTATCCCAAGCCCGGCCGCATGAACAGTGAGTGCCTCGCGAGAAACCAATCGTGATCGAAGCTTCGTCAATTTTCCTTCCGCCTCGTTCTTAAAATGTAAAAAGAGATGTTCGGTGATCACGAGTTGCAATACGGCGTCACCCAAAAACTCCAGACGCTGATTGTCGAAATTATGGAGCTGTGTCTCGTGTCTGACGCTCGGATGGGTCAATGCTTCCGCGAGGAGGAGCGGATTTCGGAACTTATAACCAATGCGTTCTTCGAGCGAATTCACGTAGGCCGAAAGCCTACGATAACCGAAACTGTTTTCCAACCAACACCTCTCTAAGTACTGCCTACTTCCGCTGGAAAATTGTGATCGTAGTAACGAGATCGAGAGCGCGCTGAAGGACGGGATCACGGAGCGCGGCTTTTTCGGGACTGCGGCCCGTTCGCTGCGCCGCTTCCATGGCTTCGAGCTCAGGATTCTTACCCGACATAAGAGCGGCTTCATTCAAGTGCGGCCGCTCGCTTTCGATGACAAACGGGGTCATTCCCTTTTCCTGACTTTGGCGGAAGACTTCGCGCTTGTCTTCAACTGACATTTCCACGGGAACGTCCGGCTTGAGTCCGTTGGGGAAAAGGGGCTGATCTTGCGGCAAAACAGCTTCTCCCACTGCGATGCGCAAGACCTTGCCGCTTGGAAGCTTCAGATCAGAATACTCAACTGCGCGACCTGCAGTTGGCTGTCCGAGAACCAGCGCCTTATCATAAAGATGAATGACGCCAGCGAGCGCCTCAGCTGCTCCCGCCGTATCACCGTCGGCGAGAATGATTGTTAAGCCTTCATAGGAAGGATCGCGATCAGATGTAAAACTCTTTTCCTGTTTAGCGGCCGTTTTTCGAAGGCTGAAAAGAGGTTTCCCCTTTGGACAGAATCGCTTCGCAAATTCTGATGCAGTAGCAAAGTCATTCGTTGCAGGACTGGCTCGCAAATCAATCACCAGGGCATCCACTTTCTTCGCCGCGAAATTCTTCAGGTTCGTATCCAAGGCGTCGAGATTTGGGCGGGTGAGAGCTCCAAGCCGAAGATATCCAACGTGACCTTCCAGGATTTCGCCGAAAAGCGGCACTGCGGATTCCGGCTGTTCCGCCGCGGCGCCTGGTATCAGAATAACGCCGCGCCCTAGACGCGCGAGAATCCCTTCGAATGTCGCCCGGTTCAGTTCGGTTTCATTGAGCCCCTCGGGCCGTATATAATTGCTCTTCAACAGCTGGATCGCTTCTTTCAAGTCCGCGGCGTCCATCGAATCGACTAGCGATTTTGTTGTGGGCGTCGGCGATAATTTAGGAGCTTCTGACGGAGCGGCGGTTGGGGAGCTGGCCGATTTTGCAGGAGTTTGAGCAGACAAATTCGCTGCTCTCCAACCAAGCAAGATGACGACGATTAGTAAAAAGGCGCGTCGGGACATCAGTGGCCCACGACCTTACCCGCAACTGCGCTGAGAGCAATATCCTGCCGATAATGACAACCCTCGAACCTAATCCGCGAAACCGCTTCGTAAGCTCGTGTCCGCGCCGCCGCCACATTTTGACCGAGTGCAGTCACATTGAGGACACGACCGCCGTTTGTTAGGACCATTCCATCCTTCCTTCGAGCGCCAGCGAAGAAAATGGAAACATCCTTGGCGCTGGCTGCTTGCTCCAAACCCTCAATCTGTTTTCCAACTTCATATTTGTCAGGATATCCCCCTGATGCGAGAACGACGGTCACCGCCGCACGGTCATCCCATTCGATAGCTACGCGATCCAGCTTTCCGTCAATTGTCGCGTCAAGAAGTTCGAGCAAATCTGATTTCAATCGGGGAAGGATAACTTGTGTTTCCGGATCACCGAATCGGCAATTAAACTCCAAAACACGAGGGCCATTGGGAGTAACCATCAGGCCGGGGAAAAGCAATCCCTGAAAAACCACGCCAATTTCGTTGAGCCCGCGTAATAACGGATCGAGAACCTCGCGGCCAAATTGCTGCTGCAAATCCGCTCCAAAATTATCAGCCGGACTGAACGCGCCCATCCCGCCGGTGTTTGGCCCCTTGTCGCCATCGTAGGCACGCTTGTGGTCTCGAGCAGTCGCGAGCAAACGATGGTTCTTCCCATCTACAAGCGCATGCAGGGAGCATTCCGAACCCTCAAGGCATTCCTCGATTAATAGTTGTGTTCCCGCATCGCCAAAACGCCGCTTCGTCATCATCGAATCGATCGCTTCTCTCGCTTCAGCGATTTTTTGCGCGATGATCACTCCTTTACCCAGGGCGAGTCCATCGGCCTTGATCACCAAGGGAAATCGAGCCTCTTCCACAAAGGCGAATGCTGCTTCAGGATTTGAAAAAGCGGCGCCACGTGCGGTCGGGATTTTGTTTTTTCGCATTAACTCTTTCGCGAAAATTTTTGAGGACTCGAGACGCGCAGCTGACCTCGATGGGCCGAAAACCCGCAGCCCTTCGCCGAGGAAAAGGTCAACGACGCCAGCAGCAAGTGGATCATCCGGACCGATCACGGTTAATTCGATTTTATTTTCCTTAGCGAAATCGAGTAACGCAGGCAAATCGGTGGCCGGGATTGCAATATTTTCTCCCACCTCCTCGGTCCCAGCATTTCCGGGAGCGCAAAAAATCCGGTCAATTGCGCTAGACTGCTTTAACTTCCAGGCGAGAGCGTGTTCTCTACCCCCGCTGCCTACGACAAGGATTTTCACAGCTGTCTGGCGCCTCGGTGAAACATGGGAGGCAACCGTCCCAGTGAACCTTGTCGAACGCAAGCTCGCCGAGTTCTTTGTTTGCCTTGCACGGCTCCTATTCGATTCTACAGATGATCTATGAAATCCTCCAGCCCATCGGTCTTCAAACCGCAATGCCCTTCGCGCATTGTTCTGGATCGGATCGCAGACAAATGGACTGCCCTTATCATCCAGGTTCTAGCGAACGGCCCCCGAAGATATGCTGCGTTACGAAAGGAGATCGGTGGCATCTCTCAAAAAATGCTCACTCAAACGCTTCGTAGTTTGGAACGAGACGGCTTGGTATTGCGAAAAGTTTATCCAGTCGCACAGCCTAAAGTGGAATATTCGATCACCCGCCTTGGCCGTACTCTCATTGACCCGCTCCATGCGCTTTGCAGATGGTCGGAACAACATCTTCCCGAATTGCAGGCAAATCGAACTCGGGCCCGCAACTCTGCACAATCTCTCCCCCGCGTTGAAACGACTCCAAAGAGGCTTGCCCTTACGCAATAGGAGGCGGCCCTTTTTCCTTCTCGCATGAGTCGCATTTTCCTTCTCTCGCCTGCTTACGCCGGTGGCCAGCGCGCGCGCATGATCATGAACGACCGAGCGGAATTCGAGCTCGCGCGGCGACTGCGAAGCGAAAACCAGCCGACTCTAGGTGAGGTTTTCGCATTTCTAAGCGGTCTCTATTTTCGGGGGAAGCTTGCCTACGCCAGTGCTTTCACTCGGCCAGCACCGAAAACGTCGGGCGTCCTCGTCATTACTCCGAACCGAGGCTTGGTTCCAGCAGCTTCACCGATTGGAATAGAGGATCTTCGGGAATTCGGGACTGTGAACATTTCCGAGGACGATCCGCGCTATCGCGGCCCACTCGAACGGGATGCAAGAAAACTAGCAAGGAAATTGACCGCAAACTGCGAAGTCATCCTGCTCGGGAGTGTGGCGACCGGCAAATATGTCGATGTCCTTCTTGAGCATTTTGGGAATCGATTGCTTTTCCCGGCAGATTTCGTGGGGCGCGGCGATATGAGTCGCGGCGGATTGTTGCTGCGATCCGCGATGGATCACAACGAGCTGCCCTACATTTCGGTAGCAGGCGCCATTCGAAGAGGAAAGCGCCCAGCCAAGTTAACGCCACGGCGCTATACAACGCTGGTGAATGGTGATCGGTGATCAGCGAATCGATTAATTAATCGCATCTCACGAACCTCGCGATGTCCTTTCCAATCAAACCGCCTTTGCCGCCAATGGAAGCACGTTCGGTAGACGAGATTCCAGTGGGCGACCATTGGCAATACGAGCCAAAATGGGATGGATTTCGATGCCTAGCATTCAAAGATGACAAGCGAGTTTTTCTTCAATCGAAGACGGGCAGACCTCTTGCCCGTTATTTTCCAGATGTAGTGCAGGAAGTTCTGGCACTAAAAACAAAGCGTTTCGTCCTGGATGGCGAACTCGTCATTCCGATTGGACGCGTGCTCTCGTTCGATGAACTGCAGCTCAGATTGCATCCGGCTGCCAGTCGTGTCCAGAAGCTTGCGGCAGCGCATCCGGCCCTCTTGATTGTCTTCGACCTGTTAGCGGACACGTCCGGACGATCGCTGCTCTCACTGCCCCTGCGTGAGCGACACAAAAAACTTCAGATCTTTGCCCGCGAAAATCTATCGCCGAAGGGCAAGCTCCGTCTATCCCCCGCTACGACGAAACTAACTACTGCGAAGAAATGGTTCGACAAGGTCGGCGGTAATCTGGACGGCGTCCTAGCGAAGCAAATTGATGCGCCTTATGCCTCTGGAGAAAGGACGGCGATGATGAAAGTGAAACAGATCCGTACTGCCGATTGCGTCGTAGGCGGTTTTCGTTATGCCACCGGTTCCCGACTTTTGGGTTCATTGCTTCTCGGATTGTATGACGACTCTGGGCTTCTGCATCATGTTGGCTTCACTTCGGCATTCAAAACCGAAGAGCGCGGCGCCCTAACGAAAAAGTTTCAAGCTTTAAAAAAGAAACCTGGATTTACGGGCAATGCACCGGGAGGGCCGAGCCGTTGGAGCACAGAACGAACTGGAGAGTGGGAACCAGTCGATCCTAAGATCGTTGTCGAAGTCGCCTATGATCACTTCACGGGAGAACGCTTTCGACATGGCACGTCAATTGTGCGATGGCGCCCGGATAAGTCGCCGCGACAATGCACAATGAGTCAGGTTGAACATCGGGAAGGGAAGTCGCTCGCTTTGCTGTAAGCTTACAGTTCCGGGCTTAATTCGAAGTTGATAGTCACTTCGTAGTGGGAGCCACTACCCAGACCAGTTGGAAGTGGATCCACTTGTTTCACCCGTTCTCCGACCGCTGCGACTGATTCATCTACGACGATATTCCCCGACGGTTTTACAATCGTGAAGCTTGAGATGCGGCCATCCTTTTCGATTCGGATCCTTACCAGTGCGGACATTTTTGTCCCGACCGCAGTACTGGTCTTCGGTTGAACCCATTCACTATAGAAACGGTCATGGAGCATCTTTCCATACCAGCGGTATTCTGAGGCGCCTGCTGATCCGCCGGATGCTGTCGAGTCGGACTTGGAGCCAGCGTCACTTGCGTTCGACGGCATGACTTTGGCCGAGTCATTTTCCTTTTTCTCCTCAAGAGGTGACATCTTCTTTTTTGCTGTAGCCTTCGGAGTAGGGGTCGCAGCAACCACTTTCTTTCGGGTGGGCTTAGGCGTGGTTTTGGGCGTTACCCGTGGAGAAGCACTTGCTGCCGCGGTCGGCTTTGGGATCGGGGTCGAAGACGCCGCGGGGGATGGCGTTGGGGGGGGAAGCTGAAGGTCGCTTGGGGCCGACGGCGTAGGGCGCTGTTCTAGGTTTTCTTCCGGATTGGTTTGAGGCGACTTAAGTAGTGATGTTTTCTCGGCTGACGAATCATTTCTAGATGATTCAGGTTTCGCGACCGTTTCTGCAATGGCGCCGCTCATCCAAACGATCGTTTGCAAATCCGGTCGCCGCGCATCGACGTTCCAGCGGAAGAGCGCGATAATGATCGCAAAGTGAGCGATCGAAATGATCGTGACGTTGCGCCAAAACGGTGCGTCTTGCGACATCGACTACTTCGTTTCTGTTTTCGTCGCGATGCCCACTTTTGTGATCTGCGCAGCTTGTAGTGTATCCATCAACGCGATCAATTTCTGCACAGGCAATTCTCGGTCTGGACGGATGACAACAGCCACCTCCGGATTTGTTCGCTTTAATTCCACCAGCCGCGAGAGAAGCGTTTGCCTATCAACCGCTTCATTGTTGAATCGGATCGTCTCCTGCCGATCGATAGAAATCGTCTGCACCTGCGCGGGATCGACTGGCCGATTCGCTGCGCCGCTTGATGGGATCACCAGATTCACGCTGTTCTCCAACAACGGCGTCGTGATCATGAAAATGATCAGAAGGACGAAAGCGAGGTCGAGCAACGGCGTTATGTTGATCTCGGACAGAGTCGATAGGCTCTGCCGTTGTGAATAGCGTTTCATAAAGCTAATCTCATCGCCGGTACTCCGGATCACGGGCGTTGTGATCCACGTATTTGTGCTCAAATTCCGACGCCAGTTCGGCCGCAAAGTTATCCATCTCCACGATCATTCCCCGGATACTGGTGACGAGAAAATTGTAGCCAAACATCGCTGGAATCGCGACGCAAAGGGCGGTGACGGTCGTGATCAATGCAGCAGAAACGCCGGGAGCCATCGTTGCCAGATTCGGCGAACCTGCCAGCGCCACATCGGTAAACGTGTCCATCACACCCCAAACGGTTCCGAGTAATCCCAGAAACGGCGAGCCGCTCACGGCGGTTGCAAGCAGGATCATTTGCGACTCTAACCCGAGCGCAGTCTCCCCCACCGCACGTTCCATCGCTGCGTTCACGGCATGCATTTGGGCTGGTGTAACTTTCTCTGCGATCCCCAGTCGCGCCCGGAAGGTTTCATCCACCTCGGCGGAACCGAGCAGCTGAAATGACATTTCCTCGCAACCGGCCCGATAGACGTTGAAGATTGGTGCACCTGGAAATCGCGCATGATTTTCAAACAAGCGGAGGGGCTGACGGTCTTTGCGAAAAGCCGCACGAAAGACCGCCGTTTGTTTTCGCGCAAATTGAACCACGCGCAGCTTAGTCACCATAATTGACCAGCTGAAAACCGAGACCACACAAAGCAACAAGAGGACGATCTTACCTGCGATTGTGGAATGCTCGAATGCGAAAAGAAGACCGCCAGCCGCAAGAATCTTCGGAAGTAGCATGAGAGCCAATTTTCCTGCAGTAATACGAGAATTTGCGGAAAAGGAAACTACGATCGTGCTTCTCGCGCCCTCTTCGGAGAGGCCGATCTACCTTATCCTACTTCCGCGACCGTAACATTCGTCGGTTCTACGTGCTTTGTTTCGGGTAGGTTGGACGTCGTTTTGCCACCACGATGAATCCTATACCTAATGCGATGACGAAAAATGAGAAGAATTGACCGCGGGTAAAAATGCCAATCATCGAGGCATCCGGCTCTCGAAAATATTCGACGACGATCCTGAAGATCGAATAAAAGATCATGAATAATCCGGTCAGAAGACCGTTCGGAGTGCGCATCCGGGTGCGCACAATCCACAGAATCGCGAAGAGCACCACCCCTTCCAAGAGAGCTTCGTAAAGCTGCGACGGATGCCGTGGCGTCAGAATACCACGCAAGACTGTCGCGACGTCGGGATTCGTTCGGACTGACTCAACGATAGCTTCGATCTTTGCAGCAAAAGGCTCAATTGAATTTAATGAGGGAACGATTTGCTGACATGCAGTAATCACACGATCGGCTTCCGCCGCATTGGTTGGTTCAAGTAATTCCTTTGGGAACTGCACTGCCCACGGAACGGTGGCGGCTCGCCCATACAGTTCGCCATTAATGAAATTCGCGCAGCGACCCAGAAAAAGACCGATCGGAACCGCTACGACAAGATTGTCACCCAAGTTCGTCCACGAATATTTGTGTCGGCGTGCATAGTAGAGAGAAAAAAGAACCACACCCAGGATGCCACCATGACTGGACATCCCGCCCTCCCAGACGCGTAAAATCGAGAGCGGATCGCGGAGCATATCGGGCCGGTAGAAAATGACGTAGCCGAGTCGCCCGCCAATCATCACACCGAAAAGTGCAACCCACGTTATAAAATCACCGACCGCAGCCTGGTTGAGATCGAGATAACCCCGTTTCGAAAAAAGCTTCAGGAGGAGGAAGCCGGCAACAAATGCGAGTACGTACGCCATCCCGTACCAGCGCGGGCCAATGTTATCCCAGAGCCGGAAAATAAAGGGATCGAGAGTGTGAAGGTAGTACGAGAGCATTCGCCTCGAAAAAAGTTAGAAAGGCTGCAATGGTTACATTGTTAAAACGAAACGGCTATCAATCTCACCATTCTTAGCTCTTAACTTTGTAACACTTTTAACTTTCTTAACTTCCCCGGCCTCGCGCTGCAACACATCCCGTAAAAATGGCGCGGTACGACTGGTTCGGCTCCGAGCAACATCTTCTGGCGTCCCGGTAGCAACAATTTCGCCACCTTCTGGTCCCGCCTCTGGCCCAATGTCCACGATATAATCTGCTTCCGCGATAATGCTAACATTGTGCTCGATCACAATCACGGTGTTCCCTTCATCAACGAGCCGGTGGAGCACCTTCAAGAGCAACTCTACGTCGGCCATGTGCAAACCTATCGTTGGCTCCTCGAGCAGATAGAGGGTCGACTTCGGCTGTCGCATCTTTCTCATCCGTTCGTGTTGCGCGCGCCCGATTCCGCGCGTCAGTTCCGTAGCAAGTTTCAAACGCTGCGCCTCGCCACCGCTTAATGTTGGACTCGGTTGTCCAAGCTTTAGATACCCAAGTCCCGTATCCACTAAAAGCGAAAGTGGGCGCGCGATCTTTTGATTCGCGGCAAAGAACGTTGCGGCTTGTTCGATTGTCATCTCCATGACATCGCCAATACTCTTTTCGTTGTAGAGAACCTCGAGCGTCTGCGGATTGTAGCGACGGCCGTCGCAGTCCTCACACGGGACATAGCTGCTGGGAAGAAAACTCATCTCGAGTTTGATTGACCCCTGGCCACGGCACGTTTCGCAACGACCGCCCTCCGCATTGAACGAAAACCGAGAGGGTGAGTAGCCGCGAACTCGCGAGACAGGCAATTGCCCATACAGCTTCCGGATTTCATCAAAGACCTTGATGTAGGTAGCCGGAGTCGAACGCGAGGTCTTGCCAATCGGTGACTGGTCTACCTCATAAACTGTTTCAAAAGATTCGACCCCTTTAATCGTCTCAAACAATTCATCCTGTTTGGCGCGCCCTTTTTTCAGGCGATCACGGACAGCCGGAAGCAAGACCGAATGCATTAAAGTCGATTTTCCCGAGCCTGAGATACCGGTGATGACTGAGAGTCGACCCACCGGAAAGCGGACATCAACTCGTTTGAGATTATGTGCATGCGCTCCGCGAACTTCGAGCCATTGCTCCACGTTATTTATTGGTCGCCGTTCTTTTCGTGTCGGATGCGCCAAAGGAGTTCTCAGACAGCGACCGGTTTCCGAATCCTCATGCCTTTTGATGTCGCGCAGCGTCCCTTGAACAACAACTGCGCCGCCATGCACTCCCGCGCCCGGACCGAGATCAATAATGTGATCAGCGCGACGCATTGTCTCCTCATCATGCTCTACAATGACGAGCGAGTTCCCCTTCCTGCGCAGAGCACTCAATGTATCGAGCAAGCGAATATTATCGCGTGGATGCAGACCGATCGTCGGTTCATCGAGCACATATAGGACGCCACGCAAATTTGAACCGAGCTGTGCGGCCAAGCGAATCCGCTGTGATTCTCCACCGCTCAACGTTTTTGCTGATCGGCCTAACGCAAGATAACCGAGTCCGACATTTTCCATGAACCGAAGACGCTGTGAAATCTCTGGCAGAAGATCATCCGCAATGATTTTGTGGTGACCGCGAAAGCGAAGCTTATTCACTAATTGCAACGCTTCACCGGCCGAAAGCGCCGTGAAATTCTCAATCTTCTGATTTTGGAGCCGCACACTTCTGGCAACGGGATTCAGGCGTGATCCGTCGCAGGCCGGGCATGAAACGGCTTCACCTTCCTCAATCCATTCCGATTCACGTTCCGCTGCCAGCTCATTTTCCAGCACCGATTCGCCATTTTCTTCTGCGCCGGTCTGAGTCGTCCGATTCCAGATCTCGCCAAACCCTCCGCATTCTTCGCAGGCGCCGTGTGGGGAATTGAACGAAAACAAGCGCGGATCGAGTTCTTCGAAGGCACGACCACAGCCCGGACAGCTCATTTCCGTGCTCATCACGGCAAGGCGATGCCTCGTATCGAGGAGGTGGGCCGTGCCACGCCCAATATCAAGAGCGCGTTGCACCAGATTCCGAGCTTTTAGAATCCGCTTGGCGTCGATCGCTCCGACAACAACATCGATGGTGTGTTCCTTAAAGCGCTCCAGCTTTCTGAATTCGGTGATTGGCAAAAGCTTTCCATCAACCAGAAGCGTGTCGAAACCCTGGCGTTCGGCCCAGCGCGCGACATCGCTGTGAAAGCCTTTGCGCGCTTTCACCAGCGGTGCCAGAACCTTTAGCGGACCGCGTTTCACCGCGGTCTCCAATTGTTTTACAATCGCGGCCAAGCTTTGTTTCTCTACCGGCAGATCGCAATCGGGACAGAATTGAGTGCCTGCTTTTGCGAAAAGCAGACGCAAGAAATGGTAAACTTCGGTTACGGTTGCAACCGTTGATTTGCCGCCTCCCCGAGTGACTCTCTGTTCGATCGCAACGCTTGGTGGTACCCCTTCGACAAGGTCAACGTCCGGTTTTTCCAATTGTTCGACAAATTGCCGTGCGTAGGGCGACATGCTGTCGAGAAAACGACGCTGTCCTTCGGCGAAAAGGATGTCGAATGCGACGGTTGATTTTCCGGACCCGCTCAGACCCGTGATGATCACCATTTTGTCCCGTGGAATATCTAACGAGATATTCTTCAAATTATGCTCACGAGCCCCGAGAATGCGGATGGCCTGGGGGTGATGCTCACTCGAAATCGCGCATAATCCGCTTGCTCCGTTTGCTGGCTCTTCGGCAACGCGCGAAAATCCGTTTTCTTCGCTCTCGACAACATAACGAGTTCTCTTCTTAAGAGAATCTGACTGCTTTGTGTCGCGCAGAATCCTTCGCAGAAACATTCCTGTATGCGAGGCATCGAGCTCCGCGACAGTTTCCGGAGTCCCGGCCGCAACGAGTCTTCCACCTTCGTCCCCGGCTTCAGGTCCGAGGTCAATCACCCAATCCGCACACTTGATCACTTCAAGATTGTGTTCGATCACGACAAGCGTATTGCCGGCTTCGACGAGTCGTTGAAAGAGCCTTACTAACATGGCGACATCATCGAAATGCAGACCTGTCGTTGGTTCGTCGAAGATTAGAAGGTTTCCGCCGGTGAGTCCGTTCTGTTTCCGATCGATATCGCCCTCCGCAAGATGTCGGATGAGTTTCAGTCGCTGCGATTCCCCTCCGGAGAGGGTATTCAGCGGCTGACCTAGTCGGAGATATCCAAGTCCGACCTCCTCGAGAACAGCGAGCGGTTTTCCGAGCGTCTCTGCCTCCCCGATTGCTCGGAAAAACTGAATCGCCTCACTGACAGTGAGTTGGAGAATATCGTGGATCGATCGACCGTGAAGTTGGACGCGCAGAACATGTGGCTGGAACCGACGTCCTTCACACTCGGCGCAGCGCACGTAAAGATCGCTCAAGAATTGCATTTCGATCTTTTCAAACCCGGTGCCGCAGCAGCGTTCACAGCGACCGCTGCCGGAATTGAACGAAAACGCGCTGGCGGTCAGTCCTTGCGACATCGCATCCGGTTGCCCTGCGAAGAGTTCGCGAATTCTATCGTAGAGCCCGAGGTAGAGAATCGGCGTCGAGCGCGGAGTTCGCGCGAGCATCGTCTGATCAACCATTACGACGTCGCCAACCCGGTGCGCGCCCGTAATCGATTTGCAGGGCCCTGGTTCTGGCTCCGTTGGTTCTCCCTTTGCCCGAAGCAAATTTCGGTAAAGCACTTCAAAAATCAGTGTTGACTTGCCAGAGCCGGATACACCAGTGACACAATTGAAAATGCCAAGCGGAATCTCGACATCGAGGTTCTTAAGATTGTGTGCACGCGCCCCGTTTATTCGTATTCCGTTAGCGCCCGTGCGGCGGCGTCGCGGCACAGGAATCTTCTTTCGTCCGTTGAGATAATCGGCTGTTAGTGAACCAAGTCTCATCCCCGGAAAGTGCGATCCGGTCAATTCTGACAGTCTGCCGCTAAAAACCAGTTCACCTCCCGCCTCCCCTCGCTCAGGACCAAGATCAACGATGTGATCTGATGCGCGGATGATCGCTTCTTCGTGCTCGACCACAAGCAGGGTATTTCCTTTGTCCCGGAGGTCATGCATTACGCGAACAAGACGACCGACATCGCGGGGATGAAGTCCCACGCTCGGTTCGTCCATGACGAAGAGTGTATTCACCAGCGAGGCCCCGAGACAGGTCGTT
>Ga0207701_10003722_pt1 | contig 15604 bp, 15 predicted proteins | sample KBSSwiSSwithPhiX_FD_184294 | JGI IMG/M metagenome (GOLD analysis project Ga0207701, IMG submission 184294) | Switchgrass rhizosphere bulk soil microbial communities from Kellogg Biological Station, Michigan, USA, with PhiX - S5 (SPAdes) (version 2) | ecosystem: Environmental > Terrestrial >... | reverse complement strand
GAGCACGGGTTCGACGAAGTAGATCGCAAGCTGTTGCGAACGATCATCGATAAGTTCAACGGCGGGCCGGTCGGGGTCAACAGTCTCGCCGCCGCTATTCATGAGGAGAAGGACGCGATCGAGGACATTTACGAGCCCTTCCTCATTCAGGCAGGCTTCCTCGATCGCACCCCGCGCGGTCGCGTCGCGACTGCGGGCGCCTACGAGTACTTCGGCCTCACACCTCCGAAAAAGGATCCGACCCTGTGGTAATTCCTCCCACGCGCACGCCGTGCCGTGCGCGCATCTCGAGCCTGGCCACGTATGTTCCGCCCCGTGTACTCACCAACGCGGATCTGGAGCGGATGGTCGACACCAGCGACGAATGGATTCTTCAGCGCACCGGTATTCGCGAACGCCATATCGTCGAGCCTGGCGTCGCGACGTCCGACCTGGCGGTCGAAGCGGCACGTACCGCGATCGAGCGCGCGGGCCTGACACCCGACGACATTGATTTCATCGTCGTCGGCACGACGACACCGGACATGCTGTTTCCGAGCACCGCGTGTCTCGTGCAGGAGCGCCTCGGTGCGAACCACGCGTGGGGATATGACCTGTTTGCCGCGTGCTCTGGCTTCACCTACGCGCTGACCACCGCGGCGCAGATGGTGTCGGCCGGCGGCAGCAAGCACGCGCTCGTGATCGGCGCCGACGTGATGTCCAGCATCATCGACTACACGGATCGGACGACGTGCGTGATCTTCGGCGATGGAGCAGGCGCGGCGGTCGTCGAGGCGAGTGATGACCCCGGTGTCGGAATCATCGATTTCGAGAACTATATCGATGGCAGCGGCGGCGGAGCCTTGTGCATGCCCGCCGGTGGCAGTCGTCAGCCCGCGTCATTGGACACGGTCGCGAAACGCATGCACTACGTCAAACAGGACGGACAGGCCGTCTTCAAGTTCGCTGTGCGCAACACCGAGGAGGCGTGCCGCAGGATTCTCGATCGCAACGGTGTCAAACCCGATGAGATCGATCTGCTGGTGTCGCATCAGGCCAACCGGCGCATCATCCTCTCCGCGGCCGAGAAGCTGGGTGTTCCCGAGAAGAAGGTCGTCATCAATATCGAGCGGTTCGGCAACACAACAGCCGCCACGATTCCTCTGGCACTCAACGACGCCGTCGCCGACAAACGGCTGAAGCGCGGCGATCTGTTACTAATGGTGTCTGTGGGCGCCGGCTTTACGGTCGGATCGCTGTTGTTGAGGTGGGGACTCAAAGAGTAACGCGTCTGCGGCGATTAACAGCCGGCCAGGAACAGCGGCTCGGACTGCTCCGGCGTGTAGCCAGTCTTCTCGACTCCGCGCTTCCGGTCCCTGGAACTTCGTTCCGGTTCGGTCTCGATCCGATCCTGGGTCTCCTCCCTGGCATCGGCGACATCGTGTCGCCCCTCTTCACGCTCGGAATCATCTGGCAGGCGCGCGACCTCGGGCTTCCGCGCGTCGTGGTGCTGCGAATGATCGTCAATGTCGCGATCGATACCGTCGTGGGTCTGGTCCCGATCATCGGCGACCTCTTTGACTTTGCCTGGAAGTCCAACAAGATGAACGTCGCTCTGCTCGAGCAGCATGTCTATGAGGAACGCCCGGCATCCGCCGGTGACTGGACGTTTGTCGTGGTGTCGATAGGCGTGGTGCTGATTATCGCGGCCGTGCCGTTTCTGGTGCTGGGTTGGCTAATCAGTCTGGGCGCAGATTTCCTCCGCTGATTGTGGCGAAGAGCCGCCGTTCCCCAGCCACCTCGCGAGCCGGCGCACACGCCAGGCTCCAGAAGTCGCGTGTGTTCCTGTTGTCGCCGGCAAATTGCGGCGGCATCCGTGCGCGGATGGTCATGTCGCCGGCGGCGCAATTCGCGCTCGCACGGCAGCTGAGATCTGCCGAGGGAACCTCGCTTGGAGAGGTCTTCAGCTTCGTGAGCGGGTTGTACTTTCGTGGCAAGCTGGCGTACGCGCGGCGGTTTGCGAAGCCGCCGGATCCGGAAGATCCGGTCGCGGCGAGCGGCGTGCTGGTGATTACCCCGAATGCGGGCCTGCGCGCCGCGGACACGCCGGTCACCCTGGAGTCGCTCCAGGCGTTTGCATCGGTCTCGATCGATCTTGCAAACGCCTCGTATCGCCGCCCGCTTGAGCGCAGTGCGCAGGCGTTGCGCGATGCGGTAGGACCCGATTGCGAGATTGTGCTGCTTGGCAGCATCGCGTCAGGCAAGTACGTCGAGGTGTTGCAACCGGTCTTCGGCGACAAGCTCGTGTTTCCACCGGCGTTTGTCGGTCGCGGCGACATGAGTCGTGGCGGTCTGATGCTGCGATGCGTACTCGCCGACGTTGAGCTCGAGTACGCGTCGATCGCCGGCGCCACGCGCCACGGTCAACGTCCGCCGAAGCTCGCGCCGATCAAGGGCATTCTTGGTGGCGCCCAAAAACGCTGACGTGGCCAAACCGACGGCAATCACGCTCCCGACCGACCTCGACAACGTGACGTTGATGGTGGCGCAGCGTGAGGTTCGCCTCACGAATCTGCGAAAACCGTTCTGGCCGACGCTCGGCATCACCAAAGGCGCCTTGATTCAGTACTACGTCGACGTCGCGTCGGTCCTGCTTCCCCATATAGCCGATCGTGCGATGGTCATGAAACGCTATCCGCACGGCGCCGACGGATCGTTCTTCTTCATGAAGCGCGCACCGACGCCCCGGCCCGCGTGGATTCGGACCTGTCGCATCGTGCACGACTCCGGAAATGTCATTGACTTCCCCGTGATTGACGACGTGCCGTCGTTGATGTGGGTGATCAATCTCGGATGCATCGACCTCAACCAGTGGTATGCCCGATGCGACGATGTGAACCGCCCTGATTACGTCCATTTCGATCTCGATCCCGGGGACGGAGCCACGTTTGCCCAAGTGCGCGAATGTGGGTTGCTCATCCGCGATGCACTTCAGGTGCTGGGCATGAAGCCGCTCGTCAAGACGAGCGGCTCGAAAGGGCTGCACGTCTATGTGCCGATCGTCCGCGGGCCGGTGCAGAAGGACGTGTGGACGTTCGCGAAGGCGCTGGCCGTGGAGCTTGCAGCGCGAAGCCCCTTGCTCATGACCTCCGAATACAGGGTTGCCAAACGACCGCGCGGCCGCGTGCTGGTCGACTACAACCAGAACGCGTGGGGAAGAACGCTGGCGAGCATCTATTCGGTTCGGCCGAGACCGCGCGCGACGGTCTCGACGCCGCTGACGTGGGACGAGGTCGCCGCTGGCGCGGATATCGAAGACTTCCGCCTGGATAACGTCCGCCAGCGGATTGCGCAGACGGGCGATCTCTGGAAGCCGCTGCTGGCATCGAAAGGAAGAACCGACCTGACGACACTCCTCACTCCCCGAGCAGCTCGCCGACGGATTTGAGACCCTCGATGTGATCGCAATACGCCTTCACCACGACCAGCATCGGTACCGCCAGCAGCGTTCCCCAGATGCCCCAGACGAAGCTCCAGAGGATCAATCCCACGAAGATCGCGACCTCGTTGGTGCGGGCCATGCGGCTCGTCAGCCACGGCGTCAGCAGCCAGCCCTCGATGCTCGTGATGACCAGGGAGATGCCCGAGACGTAGACGGCCATTCCCACCGTTCCATACTGCAGGAACGCGACGACAGCGGTCGCCAGCGCGACAATCACCGGACCGAAGTACGGCACAGTGTTGAAGACGCCCGCCGCTGCCCCCCAGAGCGCAGCCTGCTTGAGCCCGATCATCGAGAACGCGATCCACGTCGCCACGCCGACGACGATGCTCGTGACGATTCGGACGAAGAGGAAGCGCGCGATCTGCCGGTTGATGTCGTCCAGGATCTGAACGGTAATCTTCTTTTTCTCCAGCGAGGGGCCGGCGAGTTTGACGAGCTTCCGCTTGAACAGATCTCCCGACGCGAGCAGAAAGAAGACGAAGAAGAAGACGAGCGTCGCCTGGCCGGCGAAGGCGATGGCGTTCGTCGAGCCCCACGTCACGTACTGGCGGATGTTGATCGCCGGCTCTTCGATCTGCACACGCGTCACGTCCCTCGGCGCGGGGTTCGCCGGTGCGGCCTGGTCGGCAGTCTTCTGCAATTCGGCCGCTGCCTGCTGCACCTGCGCGATCGGGCCGGGCGTCCGATCGCGTTGCATTGTTTGCCGGAGTCGCTGCGCCGCATCTGGTAACTGCGCCACCATCGCGGCCACGTCGTCCGACAGCGAGTACATGCCGTACACGAGCGCGCCTCCGGACATCGTGACGACGAGGCCGGCGGCGACCATCCGGGGCAGACGAATGCGCGTGAGCATCACAACGAGTGGCTCAAGCGCGAAACTGATCAAGATGCTCAGGACGATGGGAATGAAAGCCTCCTGCGCCCAGTGCAGGATGTACATCGTCGCCGCGAACGCGAGGATCGTGAGAGCGACGCTACGGACGCTGACCTGTGTGTCGTGCAGCGTCGGGGGTACCTCGGCGCGTGCGTGAAGGCGTCGCAGCGGGCTAGGCATTGGAAGCCTCCGGAAGGACTGCCAGTCCAGCCCGTTTTTGAAGCGCCTTGTTGATCGCGACGCCGGCTTTGGCGCCTTCTGCCGCGGCGACGACAACGAACTGGACGTCCCGCGACGCGTCGCCGACGACGTAAACGCCGGGGACACACGTTTCACCCAGGTGATCGGTTTTGACCGTCCCCTTCCGGGTGAACTCACATCCCAGTCTCCTTGCGAACTCGGACTGCTGCACTTGCGGGCAGGAGATGAACAGGGCCCGACAATCCGCCGGCTCACCACGATGGAAGCGCACCCCCGCCACCCGGCCGCCGTCGTGGTCGAGGCCAATCACGCGCTCGGTGCGAACGGCAATGTGGTGTGTCTCCAGTTGTCCGCGCTGCTGCTGCGTCGGTGTCCACCCATTCGTGCACAGGGTCACCCGGTCTGTCCATGTCTTGAGCGAGAGGGCCAGGCCGCAGGCGGCAGCGCCGCGGCCCAACACCGTCACCGGTTCGTCACGATGCTCCCAGCCGTCGCAGTACGGGCAGTGATGGACGCTGATGCCATAGCACTCGTTGAGGCCGGGAATCGGCGGCAGTTGGTCGCAGATGCCCGTCGCGAGCAGCACGGCCTGCGTTGGCACGTGCTCGGACTCGCCGATGGTGACCTCGAATTGGGTGGCGGCACGCTCAACCGCCGTGACGGTCGCGTTGCGAACGACGATCCCGTAGGGAGTGAGCTCCTCGCGGCCGAGTCGAAGCAAATCGAGCGGCGAGGTACCGTCGCGCGTGAAGAATCCGTGGAGGGCCTGTGCCGCGGCATTCCGCGGCGTCCCCGCGTCGCAGAGCAGAACGCGGCGTCGGCAGCGTCCGAGGATCAGAGCCGCGCTCAGTCCGGCGGGCCCCCCGCCGACGATCACGACGTCGTACATCAATGCCCGGCGGTGCAAGCGCCCCGCCAGTCTCAGCTGGTAGCCTTGGGGTTCGTGGTGTCCGGCTTTAGCCGGACCATCATCGTGATGGACGTCAGCGATTTCGACTTCGAGCTACCTGAACAATTGATCGCCCAGGATCATCCTGCTGAGCGGGGTGGATCGCGTTTGCTCGTGCTTAGCCGCGAGAGCGGCGAGATTCACGACGCGGTATTCAAGGACATCGGCAGCTACTTTCGGCGCGGCGACCTGCTCGTGTTGAACAACACCCAGGTGTTTCCAGCTCGGCTGCTGGGCCGGCGGGTGCCGAGCGGCGGTGCGGTCGAGTGTCTGCTGATCGGAAGACCCCCAACGGCCAAACCCCAGCTTCCAAACGACCTCGACAACAAGCCGTCTTGGAGTCGGGAGTCGGAGAGTGGGAGCTCTGAGATTTGGGACGCGCTGATGCATCCGGGGCAGAAGTTGAAGCCGGGGGCGAGAGTGATGTTCGAGCGCGACGGGCTCAAGCTCCACGGGGAGGTTCTTGCGGCCCACTTTTTTGGGCGCCGCACCGTGCGCCTGTGGACGGAGGAAGAGCTGGACGTCCGGGCGACGATCGATCGGCTTGGACACATCCCGCTTCCGCCGTACATCAGACGCCGGGACCGTCCATCCGACCGCGAGCGTTATCAGACCGTGTACGCGCGCGAACGGGGTTCTGTCGCGGCGCCGACAGCCGGCCTCCACTTTACGGCCGCGGCGTTGAACGACCTCCGGAGCCGGGGCGTCGACATCGCGGAAGTGACCCTGCACGTCGGCTACGGAACATTCAAGCCGGTGCGCGCCGACACAGTCGAGGATCACGTCGTCGATGCCGAGGCGCTGACGGTGACGCCGGAGGTCGCCGCCGCGGTAAGCGCGGCTCTCCGCGATCGCCGACGAGTGATTGCGGTGGGAACGACGACGACTCGGGCGCTGGAGTCGCTGAGGATCGAAGGTGGACGCGTGCTTCCCGCATCGGGTGCGACCGATCTGTTCATCAGGCCAGGCCACGTGTTCAACATCGTCAGCGGGCTGATTACCAACTTCCATCTGCCGCGCTCGTCGCTGCTGATGCTGGTCGCCGCCTTTGCGGGGCGCGATCACGTGCTGGCGGCATATCGACATGCTGTCGCTTCGCACTACCGGTTTTACAGCTACGGCGACGCCATGCTGATCGTGTAACGTACGCCGCGTGCCGTTTCCCTACGAAGAGTTCGACCTCTCCGGTGTGCGGACCTACCCGCTCGAGAGTCGCGCGAGCAAGGCACGCGTGGAAGATTTCGGCCGACCTGTCGAGCGAGGCGCGTCCTTCAGGGATTGGTTTGCGTCGCTGCCGGCGATTCTCGGTGCACAGAACGTACGTCGTGTGGTCGATGCGATGGTGGTGGCGCAGCGTCGCGGTTCAGGCGTCATCTGGGGCATTGGCGCCCACGTCATCAAGACTGGCGTCTCGCCAGTGCTTATCGATCTGATGCGGCGAGGGTACGTCTCGGCCCTGGCGATGAACGGCGCTGGCATCATTCACGATTTCGAAGTCGCACTTGTGGGTGCCACGTCGGAGGACGTCGACGAAGCACTCGGGCCAGGACGATTTGGCATGGCCGATGAGACGGGACGACTGTTGAATCAGATCATTGCGGACGCCGCTCGGCAGAAGCTCGGATTCGGTCAGGCGGTCGGACGCTATCTGTCGAAGGCGGACACACGCTTCCGTGAACGCAGTCTCACGGCCGCAGCCGAGGAGTTGGGTATTCCTGTGACGGTGCACGTCGCGATGGGAACCGACATCATCCACATGCATCCGGCTGCTGACGGCGCGGCCATTGGCGACGTCAGCCTTCGCGACTTCCGCTACTTCACCTCGTGTGTGGCACGCCTGCGGGGCGGTGTCTATGTCAACTGCGGCTCCGCGGTCGTGCTCCCCGAAGTCTTTCTCAAAGCAGTCGCCCTCGCGCGCAATCGCGGCGCCGATCTGAGCGGTCTCACGACGGTAAACATCGATTTCATGCGCATGTACCGGCCGGAGACCAATGTCGTGACACGTCCGGTCGTGGGCACCGATGGTGTCGGTATTTCACTTGTCGGCCACCACGAAATCCTCATTCCGTTGATAGCCGCTGCCGTGATCGAAGCCGGTTCTGCCTGATACAATCACAGGTTCCTGCCGGAGTAGCTCAGCCGGTTAGAGCACGCGTCTCATAAGCGCGGGGTCGGCGGTTCGAGTCCGCCCTCCGGCACACAGAATTCCCGATTCCCAACCCAACTCCCCAAGCGGCCCGGACGGGAGCAGTTTGGGAGTTGGGCTTTGGAAGTTGGGAATTGACAGCCGTCCTCCAGCAGATCCGGCGCACCATCCGGCGGCACGATCTCTGTCCGTCCGGGGCCCGTGTGCTCATCGCGCTCTCCGGCGGCTCGGACTCTGTCGCTCTCACCTTCATCCTTCGCGAGCTCGCGCCCAATGGCGGCTTCAGCATCGCCGGTCTCGCGCACTTCAACCATCAGCTGCGTCCAAGCGCTGCCCGGGACGAGCAATTCTGCAGGGCGCTGGGTGAGCGGCTGAATGTGTCGATGCTGGTCGGTGACGTGAATGTCGCCGAATACGCGGCGACGGAAAGACTGAGCATCGAGGAAGCCGCCCGGCGCGCGCGTTATGCATTCCTGCATCGCTGCGCCGCGGATCTTGGCGCCGACCGCATCGCGTCCGGTCACACGCGCGACGATCAGGCTGAGACGTTTCTCCTGAAGCTCATTCGAGGAGCGGGCTTGAGCGGCCTCGGCGGAATCTATCCGCGTCGCGGAATCCTCGTGCGGCCGCTGCTCGACGCGTCACGAAATGACCTTCGCGACTACCTCAGGACCCGGGGCGAGTCGTGGGTCGAGGACGAAACCAACGCCGACGTGACCAATCCCCGCAATCGAATCCGGCACCGGGTTATCCCTGAGCTCGACGCGGCCTATGGCGGCCCGACCACCATGTCGATCGCCCGCGCTGCCGGCCTGGCGCGTGAGGATGGGGCGTGGCTGGACGAACTGGCGGATAGGCGATACGGCGAGCTCTCCACCGGCGACCGGGACGGCCTGACTTTCGACGCAGCGCAGCTCGCGGCCGAGCCCGAGCCTATCCGGCGACGGATTCTGCTCAAAGCGTTGCGAGAAGTCGCTGATCTGCGCGAAGTCGCACTGGAGCATGTCGACACGGCAGCCGAGATTCTCAATGGGACCTCAGCAGGAGCGGACCTTCCGGCAGCCCGGCTGGAACTTCGGCGCGGAAAACTGGTCTTACTAAGAAAGCGGTGATGATACTCTTGGTCTTTGACCTGTTTTCGCCTGCTCTTCTTCCGCCGGAACGTGGAAGCTGGGAGTCTGGTGGGGCGAAGAGCCACACATTAAAGCGGGCGAAAGGCGGGAACGTGGGGAGGGCAGTTTGAATTCAACTCTCAGGAGCCTCGTCTTCTGGATGGTGCTCGTCGTCATCGGTGCCTTGGTGTGGCACCTCTCGACGACGCTCCAGAAGCCGCCTAACTCCCTCACGTTCACCGACTTCATGGACAAGGTGAACAACGACGAAGTTGGCACCGTCACCGTCGCCCGCGACGAAGTCACAGGAACCTATAAGAACGGCGACGAGAAGGCCGGCTTCCGCGTCGTAGTCCCCCCGCAGTACGAGGCGCTCTGGAAGACGCTGCTCGACAAGAAGGTCCCAGTCATCATCAAGCCGATGGCGGACAGTCCGTGGGCGGCGTTCTTCATCAGTTACGCACCAATCCTGCTCGCGATCGCCTTCATGCTTTTCATCATGCGGCAGATGCAGAGCGGCGGAAACAAGGCGCTGTCGTTCGGCAAGAGCAAGGCCAAGCTGTCGTCGAGCGCACAAAAGAAAGTGACGTTCAAGGACGTCGCGGGCGTCGACGAAGCCAAGGACGAGCTGCAGGAGATCATCGACTTCCTGCGTGAACCGCAGAAGTTCCAGAAGCTTGGCGGCCGGATCCCGAAGGGCGTCCTGCTGATGGGACCTCCAGGGACGGGCAAGACGTTGATGGCGCGAGCCGTCGCCGGTGAGGCGAACGTCCCGTTCTTTTCGATCAGCGGTTCCGACTTCGTGGAGATGTTCGTCGGCGTCGGCGCCTCGCGCGTTCGCGACCTGTTCGAGCAGGGGAAGAAGAACGCACCCTGCATTGTCTTCATCGACGAAATCGACGCCGTTGGACGTCATCGCGGCGCTGGGCTTGGTGGCGGTCATGACGAACGCGAGCAGACGCTGAATCAGCTGCTCGTCGAGATGGACGGGTTCGAGTCGAACGAGGGCGTCATCCTCGTGGCGGCTACCAACAGGCCGGACGTGCTCGATCCAGCGCTGCTGCGCCCTGGCCGCTTCGACCGCCGGATTGTCGTCAATCGTCCGGACGTGAAAGGCCGCGAGGGCATCCTCTCCGTTCACACGAAGAAGATCCCGATGTCGGAGGACGTCGACGTGGCCATTCTGGCTCGCGGCACGTCAGGCTTCTCCGGTGCCGATCTGGCCAATCTGGTCAACGAGGCCGCGCTCAACGCGGCACGCTATAACCAGAAGTCTGTCCGCATGCTCGACTTCGAGTTTGCGAAGGACAAGGTGCTGATGGGGGCCGAGCGGCGCTCGATGATCATCAGCGAAGGAGAGAAGAAGGTCACGGCGATTCACGAAGCCGGTCACGCGCTGCTGGCAGTGAAGCTGCCGCACGCCGACCCGATTCACAAGGTCACGATCATCCCGCGCGGCATGGCGCTCGGCCTGACGCAGCAGCTGCCGATTGACGAGAAGCACAACTACTCGCGCGAGTATCTGGAAGATCAGATTGCGATTCTGCTTGGCGGCCGCATCGCGGAGGAGATCACGATCGGCAGCATCACCACCGGCGCGGGCAACGACCTGGAGCGCGCGACGGATCTGGCGCGGCGAATGGTCTGCGAGTGGGGCATGAGTCACGCCATGGGTCCGCTCACCTTTGGCAAGAAGGAAGAGCAGATTTTCCTGGGCCGCGAAATCTCCCAGCATCAGGACTACAGCGAGGACACGGCGCTGCGGATCGACCAGGAGGTCAAACGGTTCGTCACCGACAACTACGTGCGCGCGCAGTCGGTGCTGACCGAGCACAAGCAGCAGCTGATCGACATGGCAGACGCACTGCTGACGCGCGAGACGCTCGACGCCGAACAGGTGATGCGGATCTGTGCGGGACTGCCGCTCGACGAGCCGGTGGCTTCGGGGCCCGAGTCGATTCCCACACGCGAGGCAAAGCCGACCAAGGAACGTCCGAGTACCTCGATCGTGCCGCCGCTGACGCCACAGCGGCCACTGACGCAGGAGTGATCACGTAATTCGAGGATTCACATTGCACAACGCGAACCCGTAACGGTTTGCACTCACGGGGTGAAAGCGCAACGCTTCTCACCCCGTAGTTTTGTACTCCGTCGTGTTTGCATTTTGAGTTTTGCGCGTTGCATTGATAGTGTCGGCCAGTGCATCCGCGGCGTCGCTTCTCACTCCCGCTGCCTGACGGGCGGACGCTCGCACTTGGCGAGCGGACGTTGATCATGGGTGTCATCAACGTGACGCCCGACTCCTTTTCCGACGGGGGCCAGCTGCTGGATCCCGTGCGCGCGATCGATGCCGGCGTGCAGATGGTCGCCGACGGCGCGGATCTGCTCGACGTCGGCGGTGAATCGACCCGGCCCGGCGCCGAGGCACTCGGTGCAGGCGAGGAACGTCGTCGCGTACTGCCCGTCATTGAGGGGCTGTCCTCTCGCGTCACCGTACCCATTGCGGTGGATACCTATAAATCAGCAGTGGCAGAAGCCGCTCTTCGCGCCGGTGCCTCCATCGTGAACGATATCAGCGGCCTTCGCTACGAGCCCGATCTCGCGGCGGTCGTCGCCCGGCATCGCGCAGCCATGGTGCTGATGCACACACGCGGGCGATCGCGGGACATGTACAAGGAAGCCGACTATCACGACGTTGTCGACGAAGTACTCGACGAGCTGCGCGAGAGCCTTGCCTTTGCTACCGGCGCCGGGGTTCCGCTGGAGCGCATCATCGTCGACCCGGGCCTGGGCTTTGCGAAGGAGCCGAGCCACTCCTACGAGGCGCTTGCGCGGCTCGACGAGTTCAGTGAGCTGGGACGGCCTCTGCTCGTCGGCCCATCGCGTAAACGGTTTCTGACGAAGGCGCTCGGTGGTGACGTGCCAGCCCCAGGACGGGATTGGGCGACAGCAGCGACGGTGACGGCAGCGGTGTTCGCCGGTGCACACATCGTGCGCGTCCATGCCGTGCGTGAGATGGTCCAGGTCGCCAGGGTGAGCGATGAAATTCGGAAGTATCATCGCGGCTGATCGTGGATTCGCTCGCCGAACTCCTGCACCGGCCGACCATCTCATGGCGCGATCTGCTCGACATCGCGCTCGTCTCATTTCTCATTTACGAGCTGTTGCTGCTGATCCGGGGCACGCGTGCGGTGCAGATGGCGCTCAGCGGCGGTTTCCTCATCGGTCTGTTCTTTCTCTCCGACTGGCTCCAGCTCGAAACCGTCAACTGGTTGATCCGCTATCTCGGCGCGTACGTGGTGGTGGCGATCATCGTGCTCTTCCAGTCCGACATCCGGCGTGCGCTGGCGCACTTCGGACGAGCACCGTTCTTCCGCTATTTCGAGCGCGCGACCAGTACCGATGAAACGCTCGAGGAGCTGGTGATCGCGGCGACGACACTCTCGGCGAGGAAGACCGGCGCGATCATCGTCGTCGAGCGGCAGATCGGACTTCGCAACTACATCGAAGGCGGCATTCCACTGGACGCGACCGTCACCTACGATCTGATGGCGACGATCTTCCAGCGGGAATCACCGCTTCACGATGGCGCGGCGATCGTGCAGGGGGACCGCGTTGCGGCTGCGGCGTGCTTCCTGCCCTTGTCCGTGAATCCGCGCGTCAGCCGGGAGCTGGGCACGCGCCATCGCGCCGCCATCGGACTCACCGAAGAAAATGACGCGGTTGCGATCGTGGTGTCGGAAGAGACCGGGATCATCTCGCTGGCGATCGCCGGTGATCTCGAGCGCAGTCTCACGGTGGACTCGCTGCGGATTCGACTTCGAGCGCTGCTCGGCGGCCGGAGAAGCCGCCGGTTGAAGTCGCTGCGGACCGGAGGAGCGTCAGTCTGATGGCCATCGTGGGTTTCCGGCACATCGGGCTGAAGGTCATGTCGATCGGGCTGGCAGCGCTGCTGTGGCTGGCGGTGGCAGGCGAGCAGATCGTCGAGCGCGCGCTGCGGATTCCGCTCGAGTTCATCAACATGCCGGCGCAGCTCGAACCGGTTGGCGAGCCGCCGGCCCTGGTCGATGTGAGGGTTCGCGGATCATCCGGACGGCTCAGTCGTATTGCCGCCGGCGAAGTCGTTGCCGTCGTCGATCTGCAGGGGGCCCGCCCGGGTCAGCGGCTGTTTCATCTGTCGGCGGCGGACGTTCGCGTCCCGCCGTTCGGAGTGGAGATTCTGCAGGTCACACCGTCCACCCTGTACATGACATTTGAGCCGTCGGCATCGAAATCGGTTCCGATCATTCCGGAAGTGGAAGGCGATCCCGCGCAGGGTTTCGAAGTTGCCACCCGGACGGCGGAGCCGGGCATGGTCGACGTGGTCGGTCCGCAAAGCGCCGTGACGGACGTCAAAGCGGCCATCACCGAGCCGGTGTCCGTGACCGGGGCCTCCGCAACGATCGTGAAGACCGTCAGCATTGGCGTGGCCGATCCAAGTGTCCGCCTCAAAAGTGTTGATCTCGTACGGGTCACGGTGACCATCAGGCCGGCACGCACGCGCCGGTAGGGAGAGCAATGGGTCGGTTGTTTGGAACGGACGGTGTACGCGGGAAAGCGGGCGAGTATCCGCTCAATGTGACGACGGTGCGGAGGCTCGGCGCGGCGCTGGCGCGCGCGTTGCGCCATGGCACCGAGCCTGTGCGATTCCTCGCCGGCCGCGATACGCGAGAGTCTGGTGGCTGGATCGAGCGGGAGCTCGCCGTCGGCGTCGTCTCGCAAGGCGGCACGCTGACCAGTGCGGGCATCATCCCGACGCCCGCCGTCGCCTACCTGACGCCTCGAATGGGATATACCGCGGGGGTCGTGATTTCCGCGTCTCACAATCCATTCGAAGACAACGGCATCAAGGTGTTTTCGGGGGCCGGAGAGAAATTTACCGAGACGCTCGAACAGCAGGTCGAAGCAATCGTTGCCGACGATTCGTGGACGATTCCCGATGTCGCGTCCGGCTCGAGCCGGACCGACCAGGCGGTCGAGCAGATCGACTACCGGTCCGCGTACGCCGGCCACCTGCTCGAGATCCTTCCGGCGCCTCTTCGCCAGACGGATCTGCGAATCGTGGTGGATTGCGCGAACGGCGCAACGACGACGGTGGCGCCGCGCGTGTTCAAGGACCTCGGACTGCAGACGCTATGTATCGGTTGTGAGCCCAACGGACGCAACATCAACCTGGGATGTGGATCGACCGCGCCACAATTGCTCGCGCGGACTGTCGTGTCGGCAGGGTACGACCTCGGGATCGCGTACGATGGCGACGGCGATCGCGCGATTTTTGTCGACGCTGCCGGCCGTGTCGTGGACGGCGACGCCGTGATGCTGATGTGCGCGAAGCAGATGAAGGCTGAAGGCCGGCTGAAGGGCGACGCGATCGTGGCCACGGTCATGAGCAACATCGGCCTCGAGATCGCGCTGCGCGAGTCAGGGATCGGACTGGTCCGCTGCCAGGTCGGGGACAAGTATGTGATGGAAGAGATGCTGCGCCGGGGGTTCGTGCTCGGCGGCGAGCAATCGGGCCATGTGATCTTCTCCGACTATCTGTTCACCGGCGATGGCCTGGCCACGTCGCTCAATGTGCTGCGCACGATGGCGGCGACGCGGCGGGCACTCGCGGATCTGGCGTCCGATCTGACAACGTACCCGCAGGTCCTGTTGAACATCCGGGTCCACCAGAAAGTGGACTTGAAGACGATTCCAGAGGTCGCTGCCGTCATCGAACGCGTTGAGTCACGTCTGGTTGGCCATGGCCGGCTGCTCGTGCGCTATTCAGGCACCGAACCTCTCCTGCGCGTGATGCTCGAGGGTCAGGACGAGCGCGAGATCCGCACCTGGGGAGAGGAGATCATCGACGCGGTGAAAGAGCACGTCGGGGCGGTGGTATAGGAAAGCCTCTGCATTCGATGATCAAGCTCTCGGTCAACATCAACAAGGTCGCGACGCTGCGCAATTCCCGTGGGGGGCCCGTGCCCTCGGTGCTCGACGCGACCCGCGTCTGCATCGAAGCGGGAGCGCCCGGCGTGACGGTACACCCGCGGGCCGACGCGAGGCATATCACCGAGCGCGACGTTCATGATGTCGCTGCGTTGCTGAAGGAGCTCGGCGGCAGGACCGAGTTCAACATCGAGGGCGACCCGCGCCCCGACTTGCTGACGCTGGTGCATACGCTGCGGCCGACGCAGTGCACGATCGTCCCCGTCCATCCTGGCGAGATCACGAGCCAGGCCGGTTGGCCGCCTGAGACGCCCCATCAGGCGATCGCGTCGGTGGTCCGTGAGCTGCGCGCCGCCGGCATCCGGGTCAGCCTGTTCGTGGAAGCCGACAAAGAGCCGATCCGATGGGCGAAGGAGGTCGGTGCCGACCGCGTGGAGCTGTATACCGAACCGTTCGCGCGCGCGTTCGAGCGAGGTCCGGACGCAGCACAGGACTCGTTCCGCCGCTATGCCGCCGCGGCAGAGTTCGCCCATTCGCTGGGTCTCGGCATCAACGCCGGACATGACCTGGACCTTCACAACCTGGTTCTGTTCAGAACGCTGCCGCACCTCGAGGAGGTGTCCATTGGTCATGCCCTGATCAGCCACGCGCTGTTCGTTGGCCTGGATCGAAGCGTCCGCGAGTATCTGAGCGTGCTCAGGCAGTAAGATCAACCCGATCCATGAAAGCTGAATCAGTAGCATTTGCGGTGGCGGGGATGTGTTTTGGCATCATCCTCGGCTGGTTGCTGGCGACACAGGACGCGAATCGGCCGAACCCGTTTCTGTCCGCTCCGGCGACTGCCACAGCGCCAGCGGCGGCGCCCGCC
>Ga0207701_10003721_pt1 | contig 15605 bp, 11 predicted proteins | sample KBSSwiSSwithPhiX_FD_184294 | JGI IMG/M metagenome (GOLD analysis project Ga0207701, IMG submission 184294) | Switchgrass rhizosphere bulk soil microbial communities from Kellogg Biological Station, Michigan, USA, with PhiX - S5 (SPAdes) (version 2) | ecosystem: Environmental > Terrestrial >... | reverse complement strand
GCGTTACTCAACTCGAAAATGACGCCCGCACGCGAAAGCGGCACGAGTTCCCGGACAAGTTCGAGGGTAACTCGGGGCACAGCGTGGAAGGCTGTGCCACCCCTCCCGAGGAAGATGTCGATTTTCTCCAGTTCGTTTTCGATCTGGCGGGTGTCGCCACCGGTAAGGAGAACAAACAGATCGAGCGCATCCTCATCGAATCGCAGTTTTCTCTTCTTCGCCCGACGCCGAACCAATTCGATCGCCTCTTCTTCCCAGCCGCTTCGGCTGGAATCAAGGCGATCGAAAATCTGTAACTCCGCCCGTTTAACCAGCGATCTGTAAAACGAGCGACGCTTGTCCACTTCAGTGGCGCTGATCAGAAGAATGACGTCAGATCCGAGGCCGTTCTCGATCAACTCAGATAATTCCTCGAGCGCAGATTGAACGCTCGCGGCCCGTCCGATCTGGCTGTCACCGAGAAAATTTACGTTCTTTAACCACACGACTTTGGAACTGCCGAAGAAAGGTAACGTTTGCAGCGCCTCGATCACTGATCTTATCCGCGCTGCCGCATGCTCGGCGTTTTCGGCCACGCCATCTATTGTTTCCAGTCCGAAGTCGCCAGCATCTGGCGGTGTTAGTTTCTCGGCTAGCTCCGCGGCGGCGCGTTTCACTTCCGCCTCATCGGAGCCTACGACGGCGTAAATATTCGCGGCTGCCGCCTTCGTTTTCGCCTTCGTTTTTGGCATTCCTGATTTCTTCGCACCCTGGGGACGGATTACAAGATTGTGTGTTTGAGGCAAGAAACTCAGACCCGGGAGCGACGCCGGCCGGCGTTGCGTGTGTATTTCACCGGCCTTCGTTTCGGCTCGATCTTCGTGATCCCAGCGCCGCTTTTCACTTCCATGATTTGATCCCGTAAAAGCGCGGCGCGCTCGAATTCCAGATTCGCGGAAGCGCGCTGCATCTCATCTTCAAGCTCACGCAGCAGCTCGGTCACATTGAAATCGCCGCCAGCTTCTTGAACAACGGAAGCGGCAATTTCGCGTCCTCGCAGGATTGTATGCAAACTCTCCTGCACGGCACGCCGGACGGTTTGCGGCGTGATGCCGTGCTTTTCGTTGTATTCCATTTGCTTGGCACGCCGATATTCGGAAATCGACATCAGTGCTTGCATGCTCTGCGTGACCGTATCGGCGAAGAGCACGACTTCGCCATTCACATGTCGCGCCGCCCGGCCTGCGGTCTGGATAAGGGAAGTCTGGCTGCGCAAAAATCCCTCCTTGTCCGCGTCCAGAATGCAGACGAGCGAGACTTCGGGAAGATCGAGACCTTCCCGCAGCAAGTTGATCCCGACCAAAATATCGAAATCGGCCGCGCGCAGGCCGCGCAAAATCTCGACGCGCTCTATCGTGTCGATATCGCTGTGGAGATAACGCACTTTCAATCCGACATCGCGCAGGTAGTCGGCGAGATCTTCGGCCGTGCGTTTCGTCAGCGTTGTCACGAGAACGCGCTCGCCCTTTTCGACCCGTTGCCGGCAAAGCTCGATCGTGTCGTCAATCTGATGCTTCAGCGGCTTTAGAGTGATTTTCGGATCGAGAAGCCCTGTAGGCCGGATGATTTGCTCGATCACAAGCGGCGCGCCCGGTGTATGCACATCGAACTTCTCAGGAGGATCGTCCGTTCTCGAGACCGGGGACGACACAGAAGTCATCCCTCCGTTGAATGTTGAACGCTGAGCGTTGAGTCTCGGGCGTTTTTCCCCCGGTAAAACAAACGGCACCAATTCGCCTTCACCGATGCGCTGCCGTTTGTGCGGCACGTACCCTTTATTCGCGACGACACTATTTTGAATTTCAAATTCTGCCGGTGTCGCGCTCACGTAAATGAGCTGGTTCGTCATTTTCATGAACTCGTCGAAGTTGAGCGGCCGATTGTCGAGCGCGCTGGGCAAGCGAAATCCGTACTCGACCAGCACAGTTTTGCGCGAGCGATCGCCTTCGTACATACCGCCGATTTGTGGAATGGTGGCGTGCGATTCATCGATCACTACAAGAAAATCTTTCGGGAAAAAATCGATGATCGTGTACGGCTTTGAGCCGGGTGGACGCCCGGACAAATGGCGCGAGTAGTTTTCGATCCCGTTGCAGAACCCCATCTCCTGTAACATTTCCAGGTCGTAATCCGTGCGCATTTTCAGCCGCTGCGCTTCCAGCAGTTTGCCTCGGGCCTCAAAATCGACAATGCGCGCGTCGAGCTCGTCGCGAATTGTGCGGAGCGCCCGGTTCAGTTTGTCCGCAGGAGTAACGAATTGTTTGGCCGGATAGAAGGTGATCACGCTGAGGGATTCGTGCCCGTGACCTGTCAAGGGATCGAATCGCGTGATCGCGTCGATTTCGTCCCCGAAGAACTCGAGGCGAACCGCTTCTTCGTCCGCCGTGGCGGGATAGACTTCGACGACATCGCCGCGCACCCGGAATCGGCCGCGCGAAAAATTAATGTCATTGCGCTCGTATAACATGTCGATCAAACGGCCAAGCACCGCTTCGCGGCTGATGTGCTGGCCGCGTTTCACCGTCAGCAGCATGTTCAGGTAGTCTTCCGGCGAGGTGATACCGTAAATGCAAGAGACGCTTGCCACCACGATGGTGTCACGACGCGAGAGCAACGCGCTGGTCGCGGCGAGTCGCAAACGCTCGATCTCTTCGTTGATCGAGGAATCTTTCTCGATGTAGGTGTCGGAGCGGGGGATGTACGCTTCTGGTTGGTAGTAATCGAAGTAGCTGACGAAGTATTCTACCGCATTGCGTGGGAAGAATTGCTTGAACTCGGAGTAAAGCTGCGCCGCGAGGGTCTTATTGTGCGAGATCACAAGCGTCGGCCGATCGACCTCGCGAATCACGTTTGCAATCGTGAAAGTTTTTCCCGAACCGGTCACGCCGAGCAGGGTCTGGTGCCGATTGCCCGCTTCGACGGACTTGATCAGCTTGGCAATCGCCTGACCCTGATCGCCACGCGGCGTGTAGGTCGATTCAAGCTGAAATGACATCCATCAATCTAGCACAAGATCAACAATGAAGTCCGAGGGCCGGGGTGCGATTATCTTGCCGGATCGTCAGATTGGACAATCATGTCGGCGGTATGGCTATATGTCGGAACCGATCGCGAAGGCGGTCGGGCTTTTTCATGCTATATGCCGGTGGACCGCTTGTGATCTCGACGGAATTATTGACAGAGCTGAAGCGATATGTCGGCTGACATCCACCCAGACGTTCAGCTGGAAATCGGGCATGTCCTGTTCATGGACGTGGTGGGCTATTCGAAATTGCTCGTTAACGAACAGCGCGAGCTTATCCAGCAACTCAGTCAAATCGTCAGAAATACGGAGCAGGTCCGTATTGCAGAAGCGGCCGACAAATTGATTCGGATTCCCTCGGGCGATGGAATGGCGTTAGTCTTTTTCAATAGCCCGGAAGCGCCGGTTCGTTGCGCGATGGAGATCAGCAAAAAGTTAAAAGAAGATCCGCGACTGCAGCTACGAATGGGAATTCACAGTGGGCCCGTCAACCGGGTTCGAGATGTCAACGATCGAACCAATGTCGCCGGCGCTGGGATTAATACTGCGCAACGGGTGATGGATTGCGGAGACGCCGGTCACATTCTTCTCTCCCGTCATATCGCCGAAGATCTCGGGCACTACCGCCAATGGCAGCCGTATCTGCACGATTTGGGCGAGTTCGAGGTAAAACACGGCGCGCGGATTCACATGGTCAATTTCTACACTGGAGAGTTGGGCAACCCAGAATTGCCTGACAAGCTTCAGCCCGGGCGAATTTCTCGATCGGAGACAGGCTTGTTAAGGGGCCGTTGGGCACTGATTGCTGCAGTCCTTGCGATCATCGGCGCGCTGGCTGTCGCTATTCCACTCTTCCTGTCCCGGCCGTCGATCAAACCAGCAAGCGCTCTTATTTCGAAGCCGCCTCCGATTCCTGACGCGGAGATTCCGGAGAAAAGTATCGCCGTACTTCCATTCGAAAACAGGAGCGACGACAAGCAGAACGCTTATTTTGCTGATGGAATCCAGGACGAAATTCTGACCAATCTAGCCAAGATTGCAGATTTGAGAGTGATCAGCCGCACGAGTGTGATGCAATATGAGAGCGGCGCCGAGCGCAACCTGCGCGAAATTGGTCGGCAACTTAGGGTCGCCCATGTCCTTGAAGGAAGCGTGCAACGCTCAAGCAACCGCGTCAGAGTAACAGCGCAATTAATCGACGCCCGCACAGACACGCACCAGTGGGCTGAGCGCTATGATCGTGATCTCGCGGACGTGTTCGCAATCCAAAGCGAAATTGCAAAGGCGATTGCTGATCAACTTGAAGCCAAGCTTTCGCCGCAGGAAAAAGCACGCGTCGAAGAGAAACCCACCGGGAACACGGAAGCATACGCGTTTTATTTACGGGCGAACCAGATCGCGCGAAATCCCGACACGCTTCTGGAGGACTACAAAGCCGCTGTGCAGCTTTACACGCAGGCCATCGCGCTCGATTCGGATTTTGCGCTGGCCCATGCGCGCCTCGCGTCCGCCGCCGCGGAGATTTTTCATTATTACGAGCCGACAGACGCTTGGAAAATGAAAGCTCGCACCGAAGCGGAAATTGCGCTGCGCCTCCAACCGAACCTGGCAGAAGGACACTTCGCCCTCGCTCAATGCATTTACTGGATGGATCAGGACTATGAGCGCGCGCTCGAGCAATTCGAGATCGCTTCTCGTTTATCCCCGGGCAATGGAGATATCGGCCGGCTGATCGCAGCGATTAAACGCCGGCAAGGCAAATGGCAGGAATCTCTCGCAGAATACGAAAGGGTTGAGAAGATTGATCCTCAAAATCCGAATATCGTCCGCGAACTTCTCATTACGAACACGGCAATGCGACGCTGGCCGGAGGCCGCGCGGTGGGCCGAGCGAATGCGCGCGATGGCGCCGGCCTCACTCGTCGCCAAAATTCAAAGCGGCTATGTCGATTTTTGGTGGAAGGGAGACACGCGCTTACTCAAATCCTTGCTCGGTCAGGTGCCGGCAGGAAACGATCCGGATGGCTTAATAACGTCGTGCCGGTGGGATGTAGCGATGATCGACCGCGATTTTGCCGCGGCCCGTGCGGCTTTGCACGCGTCGGAACTTAACGAAATCTCGTACACGAATGCTGGCGCAACACCAAAAACTTTTTTTCAAGGTTGTATCGAGCTGGCCGAAGGCAAACAGGCGCAGGCTCAAGAACTGTTCGAAATGGCGGGGCCGAATTTTGAAAAAGCGGTCGAGGAAGCGCCCCTGAGCGCGGACCGTCATGCCAACCTCGGCTGGTTCTATGCATTTGCAGGTCGGAAGAATGAAGCCATTCGCGAAGGCCGAAGAGCGGTTGAATTAAAGCCCGAATCGAAAGATGCATTCGATGGCGCGATCATGAACTGCTACCTCGCTCTAATCTACGCACGTGTTGGTGAAAATGATCTCGCCATCTCCTCGATCGAGCGCCTCCTCAAGACACCAGGCGCCGTGGACAGCGTTGACTACAGTATTACGGTCAACGACTTGAAATATCGTTGGGAATGGGATCCGATCCGCAATGACCCGCGATTTCAAAAGCTAATCGGACAGAGCGGACGATAAACAACTGCCCTTCCGTGGGATTCGTTTGTTAAGGAATTGGAGTGAGATTGGCGTGGGAAATCCATTGCCACCCGCTCGCTCCTTTTTTCCAAACGCTCGAGCGCGGCGCAGGCTTTGTGGGTAATTGTTCCAAATCAATCGTTTCCAGCGCTGAAATCATATACGTCACCACGATGTTGTCGCCATTCACGGTCGATTTAAGATCACTTAACGCCGTCTGGCCGACGTTCAGACTCTTGATCAATGATATTTCGCCCGCGCGATCCCGTGCACCGTCAGGATGAACAGACTGAAAGCCATCGGCGATTTTACTTTCCACTGCTTGCCAATTCTTCGCCTTAATGTCCTCCCAGATTTGTTTTTCCATCTTTTCGCCGTCGTTTGTTGTTTGGTTCATTTTAAATCGATACTATCGGGCCGTTATCACTGTCAAACTTCAGTCTGCCAATTGCCAATCATGGGTGAAATGCGAGGCTTGATTTCACTATTTGAACGATGGCGGCCGAAGACTTTCTTTGCCGAGCTGAAGTGATATGACTGTAAATTCCGAAACGAATGTTCAGTTGGAGATCGGGCATGTCTTGTTCATGGACGTCGTCGGTTACTCGAAATTGCTGCTCGACGAACAGAGTGAGCTCCAGGAACAACTCACTCAAATCGTCCGCAATAGCGAGCAAGTTCGTGGGGCGGAAGCGGTGGACAAACTAATTAGGGTGCCGACGGGCGATGGAATGGCGCTCGTCTTTTTCAGCAGTCCGGAAGCGCCGGTTCGCTGCGCGATCGAGATCAGCCAGGCGCTCAAGGGTTCACCGCACATCCGCCTGCGCATGGGCATCCACAGCGGCCCGGTTAATGAAGTTCGAGATGTGAACGACCGACCGAACGTGGCCGGCGTCGGAATTAATATCGCCCAGCGGGTAATGGATTGCGGCGACGATGGCCACATTCTTCTTTCCAAGCGCGTGGCCGAAGATTTGGTTCAAGCCCGGTTCTGGCGTCCGTACCTTCATGATTTGGGCGAGTACAACGCCAAGCACGGCGTCGGGATATTTGTGGTCAATCTTTATACCGATGAAGTTGGAAATCCGGAGTTGCCGGCAAAACTCAAGCAGGCGCAGCAAGACCTCTTGTCAAAACCGACATCGCAGACGCGATCGATCGCCGTGTTACCGTTCAACGATCTGAGCCCGGCAGAGGATCAAGATTATTTTGGCGACGGTATGGCCGAAGAAATCCTCACTGCGCTGGCGAAAGTAGACGGCCTGCGTGTAGCCGCGCGACGGTCTTCGTTTTGGTTCAAAGACAAAGAGGCGGACCTGAGCGAAATCGCGGAAAAGTTGAATGTGTGCCACGTGCTCGAAGGCAGCGTCCGGCGGGAGGGCAAACGCGTTCGGGTAAAGGCGGAATTGATCGACGCCTGTGATGGATTCACTATTTGGACGGAAACGTTCGAGCGCGAGTTGCAGGGAATATTTGCGGTCCAGGACGAGATCACGCGGTCGATTGTCGATGCGCTCAAGTTGCAACTCGATATTTCTGCTCCGACGCCATCGCGCAGCCCCGACGCCTACGACGCTTATTTGCAAGGACTCTTTTATTCGGACAAAAGCACCGAGGAGGCGTTGCGACGAAGTCTGGAATTTTTTCAGCGCGCACTGGACAAAGATGCACGATTCAGTCGCGCGTGGACGGGAATCGCGAAGGCGTGGCTGTGGCTGGCGGACTCTTATGTGCCGCCGCTCGAAGCCTACCCAAAAGTCCGCGATGCGGCCGTTCGCGCTTTGCAGCTCAGCGACGATGAGGCTGAAGCGCACGTCTATCTGGCTGAGACCAAACGGATACTCGATTGGGACCTCGATGCCGCCGAAGCGGAATTCAATCGGGCAGTGGAAATCGATCCAAATTCAACGCCGTCCAATTATTTCATCGCTGCGCTTTATGCAGCGCGCGGCGAGCGCGACGAAGCGCTGGCGTACTTACAGCGGACATCGAAGATCGATCCGGCTTCATTGTGGGTGAGTAACTTCGCTTGCGAGCTTTATCGTTATTTTGGTTTGACCGACGAAGCGATCGCAGCAGGCGAACGCGCATTGCAACTCGATCCGGCGTTTCTGCATGGCGAGCCGTTACTGGCAGCAGTTTATCGTGAAATGGGGCGCTTCGATGACGCCATCGCCCTTTATGAGAAAGCGCAGAGTTTCACCGGCAAACCGGGGTTCGGTCTGGCGATTACCTACGCGCGTATGGACCGGCGAAGGGAAGCGCAGGATATTCTCAAAGCAGCAGTGGCGAGTCGGGGACGCTACACGCCCGGCGACGCCATTGCACATGTCCACGTGGCCCTCGGAGACTATGACGACGCGATTCGAGAACTCGAACGCGCCTGCGACGAGCGCTCGTCCTCGCTTCACACGATCGGGATTGCTCCCGAGTTCGCGCCACTGCGTTCAGACATGCGTTTCATAACGCTCCTGAAGAAGATTGGGCTCGATCCGGAGAAAGTCTTCGCTTCGGCAAGCTGAATCGTTGAATCGTTGCAACGATTCAAGAATGACAATTTATCACTGCACTAGCGTATCCTGTCCGTGGCCGTGAGCACGCACGCCATGCTTATTCAAGTCTTTCTGCGCAACGTGCATCCCGAAGATCAGCACCGCAATCAAACCAAAATATAATATCGACATCGTCCAACGCTGCGATGGCGTGACTTCGAAATAGCGTTGCTCTTCTTCGGTTCGTTTGCGAAACAGCGAATAAATCCGGGGCAAGGACAGAAGCACGATCAACCAGACGACAAAGTTGGGATACTTCCATCCGAACCAAACTAATAATGCAAATCCCGGCAGCCAAAGCCAGCGCGACAATGCGGTCACGATCCGCCCGCCATCGAGCATTCCGACCGGTGTCAGATTAAAGAGATTCAGAAAATACCCAAACCAAGCCAGCGCGATAAAGAGTGGCGCGTCGAAGAGTTCGCCCAGTGAATTGCACAGCAAGGCGCCAAGAGTCCCCAGCGTTGGGCCGCCGATGCCTACACATGCTTCCATCCACGCATTGCGCGGTGCGTCTTTGAGCGCGATGAAAGCACCCATGAAAGGAATGAAGACGGGCGCGCCGACCTTGAGCCCAAATTTTTTGGCGACGAGCAAATGTCCGGTTTCATGCACGAACAAGAGGAGGACAAAGCCGAGTGCGAATTGCCAGCCCCAGAGCTGAGTGTAAACCCAGACCATTAGCAACATGGTTCCGCCCGACTTCAGTAGGATCGGCAGGAACTTCAGAAGCGGGAATAGGACAAATTTTAGTTTGGCAAAAAACTTTGCGATCAAGACACCAACCACTGCTATCGGTCCAAGCGCCTTTTTAATACGACTCCAGGCGGTTTCAGTCTTCGGTGACTCGAACTGACTTGTCTCAGTTTGAAGATTCATTACGCGTAAGTTCGCGCTTGCAGCTAAGCTTCGACCCGCGACGGCACAAGGATCGCGTCGCGCATTCCGTGTAAAAATTTTTTATCTGCCGGCACAATGGTGGCGAGCGCGCCGCGCAATTTCACGCGATCGCCCTCTACGAAAAAGTAGGGACAAAGCCGGACGCGTCCTTTCAACGTTTTCAATTCGTTCGTTTCAGCGTCCCAATAGCGATGCTCGAAGAGACGGCCCTTATGGAAGCGCTGCAAGATAGTGGGCGACGATTCGAATGTCGCGAGGGCAGTATCGATTCTGCGCTCCCACTCGGCGTGCGGAAGATCGGCGCCGAGCGCGATGCCCCGGCTGCCCCAGCCGAGCGGGGAGAATCCGCTGACTTTTAATAGAAGTTCTCGATCCTTCTGGCTGAACCTGGCGGCCTCGCGCCAATCGTGAATCTCCAAGCGTGGAATAACCGCGTGTTGCGGTAATGGTGCCGGATCAAGCAGCCAGGAGTAGGGGATAACCTGTTGTAACTTGAGAAAATACTTTTCGCCGAGTTCGCGACGCCAGAATTCGCGCAGCGGCTGCATCCAAAAAAGTGCGAACCACATTTTCTCTTCCAGATACGGTTTAATGGGCGGGGTGATGGTGATGCGGCCCTCAGCATTCGCGCGCAGTGTTTTGTCGATTTCAAGAATGTTGGGCAAATCAAACAGTTCGAAGAATCGATAGACCGCACGTCCATCTTGCGGCTCGTAATTCTCGGCTGCGACCACGTGCCATGATTTGGACGTTGAATGTTGATTCAGCTGAGCGGCGGTCCATTCCATCTCGGGCCGGTAGGTCGCTGCCTCCTGAGAAATGACAATGTCGCCGCCGTTGGGCAGAACACTTTTGAATCCGTCCAGCATTCCCGCCGCGCCGCCGATGACCTCGCTGTCGATTGCCGAATACGTCTGGTTAAGCCAACCAGTTAATCCGATTCCACCCGGCACGGAATCGATTTCAGCGATGATGTAACCCTGCTCTGTCAGAATCAAGTCGGGCCGAATTACTCGAGGCAAATCGTCGCGGATTTCCCTGCGTCGCGAAAACTCAATCAGCTCCCTCGGTTTACCCGCATCGAGATAACGCGCTACCCATTCGGGCTGCTTTCCTTTGACGCTCAATTGGTAGAGCTGATTGCAGGCGCGTTGGAAAACGAACAAGCGATGTCCAAGCTGCTCGAGTTCGGCAACAAATTTCTGTTCGACCGGAAAAGCGTCGGGTGAAAGCTGCCAATCTTTCTCGGCAAAGAGGCCCTCCCTGGGGAAGGCAACTCGGATCGCTTCTAGTTTCTCGCTTTCGGCGACGGCTGCGGTGTTTGAAGCTTGCTGTTTGAGGTTTGATTTCAATTCGGCGCTATCTCTCGGATACACATCAAACATCAAACCTCGAACATCAAACCTCGATTTATCTTCCTGCGGCCATCCGTTTCAAAGCCAGTTTCACCAGTTCTTCCGCCAGCTTTGCTTCGCCTTTTTCCTGTAAATCACGTACCGCCTTATGCGCGTCGACCTGTTTGTAGCCGAGCGCGATCAACGCGAGCACCGCTTCATTGGCCTGTTCCTGCTCTGGCGTGGGCGCATGCATTGCGCTTGCCGCCTCCCAGGCCGCTGCCACGCCCAGTTTGTCCTTCAATTCCAAAATAATTCGCTCCGCCGTCTTTTTTCCCAGCCCGCTGATTTTCGAAAGCGATGCGACATCCGAATTCACGACTGCTGCCTTAAAATTGTTTACGCTCATTCCACTCAACACCGCCAGCGCAAGCTTGGGGCCGATGCCGCTGACATTATTTACGAGCAATCGGAAAAGGTCGCGCTCTGCCGCGGTCATAAAGCCGTAGAGCACGTGCGCGTCTTCGCGAACGGCCAAATGAGTAAGAATACGAATCGGTTGACCGACGCCGGGAAGTTTATCGTAACTCGACAGGGGAATGAAGACTTCGTAGCCAACCCCGCTGACATCGACAGTGGCCTGGGTGGGCAAAGCGCTGATAAGTCTGCCGTCGAGAAAAGTGATCATGGGATGTTACAAGGTTACAAAGTTTAAATCGTTGAGTCGTCAAATTCCGTCACTCGGGTTTGAGAACGAGCGTAAGATCGACGCGTTTACCCTTGGTGATGTTGAAGCCGTGAGTTGAAAGCGTCTTCCAGTTCTCAGGATGCTCCACGAAAAGTGTTTCAGCAATCGAAGTTGGCAGAACCACAAAACGCGGCCCCGGTCTCTGCATGAATTCCGCGGCGCGGGAATTGTTTAACGGCACGAGAAAATTGTGCACCCGGCTGCGAAAATACCAGACAAGGCTTGGCTCGTTAAAATCGACCGAGGCAAATTGCATGTCCGGTTTCAGATAGGTCCGCGATTCCTGGAAAAGCTGATAGGCGGGAAAAAGCCTGGAGACCAACGGAGGAACAACAAGAGCAATCGCAAGATAAGCGGAGACCGATGCAAGAGCGCAATTCCTGACGAAATGTACCGCGTTTTCCGCGGCAAGCCTGCGAGCAAGCAAAAGAGCGAGCAACGGAAACGCCGGCAGGGTGTAATGCGGCAGCTTGGTTTTTACGAGTGTGAAAATGACGAAAATGATCGCAATGCCAATGACAAGGTAGGTGTCGATCTTATTCCCGTTGTAGCCTGGATCGCCTTGTCCACTGTAGCCTTGGCGAAGGCGGATGATCCCGGCCCCGTTCTCGCCCCACAGCTTCCGGATCAACCACGGCAGTTTGATCGACCACGGAAAAAAACTTAAAAAGATCGTTACAAAATAGAACGGCAGGAGCAGGAGATACATCCCAAATGAATTCGCGCCGTGACCTTCCATGGTGGCAAGAGAGCGACCGATAACGTGGCGCCCGATTCCCACGACGAAAAATTGGCCGTGTGTCTGAATTAGTGCCGGAATTCCCCAGAGTGCGACGATCGAGACCATCAGCAGAATCCCGCGGCCGAAAGCGAAGCGACGAGCTCTCGGCGTTTCGCGGAGAAAAATCATTGTTAGTCCAACGGTCAACAGCGGAAGCCAGCCGATCGGTCCCTTGGCAAGAAATCCGAGGGCGAGCGACAAATAGAAGAGCCACCACCAGGAAGATGTTTGAGGTTTGACGTTTGATGTTTGATCTGGTGACGGTGACAACCGATCGCCGATCAATTCATATCCGGCCCGATGCGCCAGGGTAACGAACAAAAGCAGCCACATGTCAGCCACCGCGGCTTTGGCGTGGAGAAACGTTTGCAGCGAGAGCGTGAAAATGATTGCCGACCACCATCCGAGTTTGGCTGTGCCAAGGCGTGAGCCCCATGCGAAGATGGACAACGCGGTCAGGGCTGCGGCGATTGCCGATGGAAAGCGCGTTGCGAAATCGTTTTCGCCAAAAATCTTGTAACTGGCGACCTGCGCCCAGTAGGTGAGGGGAGGCTTATCGAAGCGAGGATAATTGTTGAAATAGGGAACAACATAATTGCCCCGTCCAATCATCTCGCGCGATGCCTCCGCAAAGCGCGGCTCGTCCCGATCGATCAATGGCAAATTCCATGTGCCGGCGATGTGAAAGAAAACACAGCCCACAAACAGGAGCGCGTAATTGCGAAGACAGGCATTCGTCGCCCGCTTGTGATTTATCGGAGTTGCGGAGTTCACACGGCGCACTAAAAATAGCCACCGGCAAATCTGACGGGAACCTATTTGTGAAGCGCAGCTCTGTTTTTTATTGGCTTCTGGGGATTATCATTACGGCGGTTGTCGTCGCGGCCGCGTTTCATTTCGATACCGCGGTGAATGATTTCATGGCACAGCATCGAAACCGGGTCGTGTACAATTTTATGATCAATGTGAGCCGATTCGGCGATTGGCCTGGACTCTTCGCGCTCGGGCTGGCCCTTCTTTGGGTAACGTGGCGGCAAGGCAATCGAAAATGGAAGCGCGTCTTTTTCTCGATGTTAATTGCCCTCGCACTTGCAGGGTTAGTGGGGCGCGGCATTCAAATCGGAACAGGTCGCGCCCGTCCGTCCGTAAGAACAGAAGAGGTTTGGAACCGCTTCAACTCCAAATACAACGCATTTCCCTCCGGCCACGTTGCGGCCTCCATGGCGTTTTTTGGGGTTCTATTCACTGCAAGCTGGCGAATAGGTCTCGCCTGCCTGCCGATCGTCGCCTTGATCGGCTTTTCGCGACTCTATCTTGCCGCGCATTATCTGTCCGATGTCGTCTGCGCGGCGGTGTTGGGCATTTTATGCGCGGCGGTCGTCTCGCGCATGCTGTTGCAGGAGGAACATCGAACATCGATGTGGCGGAGGGGGTGAGATTCGAACTCACGAGGCCTTTCAGCCTTCCGGTTTTCAAGACCGGCGCAATCAACCGCTCTGCCACCCCTCCGGGAAACGTGATCAGGATCGGTGATTGGTGATCGGCTCGGTAGTATAGCAGCATTACTCCATCACTCCATTGCACTCGGTAAAATCACGCAGCCGACGAGGGGATCGGCTGGACAAGTGGATATGTTCATGTGAACTTGGCAGCATGCCGGCGAAAAAGAAATTCCGGCCTCTCGTTCACGAGACTCCGCAAAGCCGCGAGGCCATTCGTGGACGGGGCGCTTCCTGGAGTCCGGCCAATCGATTCGAAAAGCTGCATGTCGATGTTAACGACTTCGACGTTGTCGATCTCGATCCTGACGAAAGCGACCGGCCGCGGCGCGAAACGCAATTCTTTCGCGACGGCACAAAGACAATCATCACACATAACAACAGTCCAGACGTCGGCTTTGAAACGAGTCTGAATCCCTATCGTGGTTGCGAGCACGGCTGCATTTATTGTTATGCCCGTCCGACTCACGAATATCTCGGCTTTTCCGCCGGGCTTGATTTCGAGAGCAAAATCATGGTGAAAGCAAATGCGGCCGAGTTGCTGCGCGCTGAGCTAGAATCGCCACGCTGGCAGCCGCAGACGCTCGTGTTGAGCGGCGTGACCGATCCCTACCAGCCGGTTGAGAGAAAGTTTCGGATCACGCGCGGTTGTCTCGAAGTGCTGGCAAAGTTTCGTAACCCAGTGGCGATCATCACGAAGAACCTTCTCGTTACGCGAGATGCCGATCTTTTACGCGAACTCGCCGACTGCAATGCCGTTGCGGTGAACATTTCCGTGACGTCGCTCGATCCGAAATTGCAACGCGTGCTTGAGCCCCGGACGTCGTCGCCCCAGGCGCGGCTCGATGCAATCAGCCAACTTCGCGCGACGGGAATTCCGGTTGGAGTAATGGTTGCGCCGGTCATTCCCGGGTTGACTGATCACGAGGTCCCGAAAATTCTCGAGAGTTGTGCCAAGGCCGGCGCCCAATTTGCTGGTTACACGATTGTTCGGTTGCCTTGGGCGATCGCGCCGCTTTTTGAGCATTGGCTCGAAGAACATTTTCCCGATCGCAAAGAGAAAGTGCTTGGACGCATTCGGCATTTGCGAGGAGACCGGCTCAATAATTCACAGTGGCACACGCGCATGACAGGTGAGGGCATTTTTGCCAAGCAGATCGCTTCGCTTTTCGAAGTTGGTTGTCGTCGTGCCAGGATGAGGGAGCGACCCAAGCTTTCGATCGATGGATTCAGGCGACCGCGAGAGCAACTGACCTTCCTTTAGTTTCATCGTGCGCGGAACCGGTGTCTCAAAATGGAGCTTGCTTCCGTGAAAGCCGAGTTCTAAAACGAACGAATGATACTCGAAACTTTAAAACGTCATTGGTGGGTTCCGGTGCTGAGGGGTATCGCTGCAATTGTGTTCGGAGTGATCGCGTTTGCGTATCCTGGTTTGACTCTGGTGATGCTCGTAATTTTCTTCGGAGCGTGGGTCCTCGTGGACGGCATATTTCGCGCTGTAGGTGCAATTGCCGGTCGCTCCTCCAACCCAGATTGGGGCTTTCATCTTATCATCGGAATTATTGGAATTGTTATTGGAGTAATCACATTCCGTGCACCCCGGATAACTGCACTGGCCCTGCTCATTTATATCGCGGCCTGGGCGCTTATGATCGGCGCGTCCGAGATTGCGCTGGCGATCAAGTTGCGCAAGGAAATTAAAGGCGAGTGGTTCCTGATTCTTATGGGCCTGGCATCGATTATTTTTGCCGTGCTGCTGATGTGGAATCCAGCTCCGGGGGCTCTTGCTCTAATCTGGCTCATCGGATCGTACGCAATCGTGTTCGGTGTGCTGGCGATCTTTTTTGGTTTCAAATTGCGCAGCCTGCCCACGCTGCTTCCATCTTAAAATTAGGCCATCTTGTAAACGCGTAGCCGCGGCCGGTGGCGGACCATATTTCGCTGCCTAGTGTCCACGCCAAGCAGGACGGGCTAACGGTCAGAGCCTGAGGTTATTTGAGGCGGCCTTCGTCAAACTCGATCAGATCAAAATAAGTCCGAATATCTTTGCGTCTTTCGCCTCCGGCTTCTTTCAGAAAATGGAGAAAGCGCGCCTTTTTTGCAGCGGTGTCGGGATGACGGGAAATCATTGCCTG
>Ga0207701_10003720_pt1 | contig 15606 bp, 13 predicted proteins | sample KBSSwiSSwithPhiX_FD_184294 | JGI IMG/M metagenome (GOLD analysis project Ga0207701, IMG submission 184294) | Switchgrass rhizosphere bulk soil microbial communities from Kellogg Biological Station, Michigan, USA, with PhiX - S5 (SPAdes) (version 2) | ecosystem: Environmental > Terrestrial >... | reverse complement strand
TGATGATCGCGCCAGCAGCGTCGTCGTGGACGATCTCGGCCGCGCGATTGTCGTCGGCACCACCGAATCCGCGGACCTGCCCGCGGTTGCGCCGACGCAGGATCGGCGGGCCGGCACCGACGGCTTCGTCTCGGTCGTGGACGGCAGCGGTTCGGTGCTGCTGTTCTCGACCTGGCTCGGTGGCAGCGGTACGGACACTGTCGTGTCAGCAGCGCCCTTCGCTGGACGGCTGCTCATCTCCGGCGGCTCGAGCGATCTCGCGACGATGTTTCCCGGCAGCGGGACGACCGGCAGCGGCGCGTTCGTCGGCGTACTGGACTTGCCGTTCGGCGCGTCGTTCAGGACAGCAGGAATTTCTCGAGATCGTCGAGCGCCTCACGGATCGCCTGAAGGACATCGTCACCGCCGAGGGGCTCCGTAGCACCAGCACGCGCAGCCCCCAGCACCAGCACCCCTGGCACCCCGCTGCACCTCTAGCACCCTTAGCACCGACAGCGTAGGGAGCGTCTCACTCCCAGCGGAACACCCGCGCTGAGATGGCCGTGCAGACGGCGAAGACGAGACCCAGCGCGGCAAGATCGGTGAGATGCGCGCGCCACGGATCCCCGAGCAGGATCCCGCGCAGGAGCGAGACCGCATACGTCAGCGGCAGCACTCGCGAGACGGCCTGCAGCCCCGGCGGCAGCATCTCGATCGGCACGAACATCCCGCACAGCGCGATCATCGGGTAGAAGATCGCCGCCGTGATCGGCTGCGCGAAGCGGGCGGTCGGGACCAGGCTGGCGATCACGAAGCCGATCGACAGGATGCTGAACGTGCAGACGAGCAGCGCCAGCGTGAAGCTGACCACCGGCATGTGCAGGTCCGCCGGGTAGTAGCGCCTCCCCGCCGCGATCATCAGCAGCACCGTCAAGGCGGTGAACAGCAGCTTCACGATCACGTGCGCGGTCAGGATCGTCCACGGCCGCAGCGGCGTGGCGCGCAGCCGTTTGAGGATGCCCCCTTCGCGGTAGATCGACACGATCGTGACGAGCGAGATCAGCGACGTGAGGGTGATCAGGATCGAGGACAGGATCGGCACGCCGATGCGCACCAGCTCGGTCGCTTCCGACTGCGGCACCGCGATGCGCCGGCCCATGACGCGGCCGAGCACGATGTAGCCCAGGATCGGGAAGACGAGCGCGCCGATCGCGCCGAGCGGCTCGCGCAGGAAGATCTTGATCTCCAGCCAGGTCAGTTGCAGCAGTCCGCGCAGCATGCCGTCAGTCCCGGATCGAGTGGCCGGTCAGCTTGAGGAACACGTCCTCGAGCGTGGGATGGACGGTACGGAAGTCGACGACGGTGATGCGCGCCTCCGACAGGCAGCGGATCACCTCGGTCACGAACCCGCTGCCGCTGCCGCGCAGCGTGAAGCGATCGTCGTGCCGCGTCACCAGCTCGATGCCGGGGATGGCGCGGAACCGCTCCTCCGCCATCGGCTCGGCGGTCGTGATGACGACGGTCCGCTCCGGGCAGTGCCGGGCGACGAGCTGCTCGGGCGAATCGATGTCGATGATCCGCCCGTGCTCGATGATGGCGACCCGATCGCAGAGCTTCTCCGCCTCCTCCATCAGGTGCGTCGTCAGCAGCACCGTCTTGCCGCGCGCGCGGATGCCGCGCACGAGCTCCCAGATCGCGCGCCGTGCCTGCGGATCGAGGCCGGTCGTCAGCTCGTCGAGGAACACCAGCTCGGGATCGTTGACGAGCGCGAGGACGATGAAGAGACGCTGCTTCTGGCCGCCGGACAGCGTCATGAACCAGGCGTTGCGCTTCTCGGCCAGGCCGAGCTGCTGCAGGAGCGCCTCGCCCTGCGAGGCGGGCTTCCGGTAGAGCGACGCCCACAGGTGGACCGCCTCCCACACCTTGATCCGCTTCTGCAGCTGCGCCTGCTGCAGCTGGACGCCGATGCGGTGCTGCAGCTTGTAGACGTCGCGCACCGGATCGAGCCCCAGCACCGTGATCGATCCGCGATCCGGCCTGCGGAACCCCTCGATGCACTCCAGCGTCGTCGTCTTGCCGGCGCCATTGGGGCCGATCAGGCCGAAGATCTCCCCTTCGCGGACGTCGAAGGAGATCTCGTCGACCGCGACCACCCTGCCGTAGGTCTTGCGGAAGCCGGCGACACGAACCAGCGGCGCGCTCACCGCGCCTTGAGCATTCCCGGCGAGTTCCACTTGATCACGTGGTAGGTGGCGGGAACGTCGCCGACGTTCCTGATGCTGTGCAGCTGGTTCGCGGCCTGGAAGATGATCGAGCCTGGCCCGACGCGCTTGAGCTCACCGTTCACCAGCGACTCCACCGTGCCCTCCTTGACGATCAGCAGCTCCTCGTCGGGATGCTTGTGCGGCGCGTGCGGCGTCGCGCCGGGGTTCAGCGTCGTGATGTGGATCTCCAGCTCGTCGAGCGTCGCGGTCGGCTGCTGCACGACCTTGCGCACCGCGCCGGTCTGGTTCGGCGTCGCGGTGAACGTGTTCCAGTCGAAGATGGTCGAGCCCATGACCGGACCGCGCGCGGATGCCGCGGCAACCGCGCCCAGCGTCAGGCTCGAGGCGATCAGCGCCACGCATACGTCCCTTCGGGTCATCGCTGCTCCTTTGGACGAAGTTACTTTACCGTGAGCTCGCCGCGAAGCCGGATGTCCTTCGACGACGAGCCGACCATGATGCGAAAGACGCCCGGTTCGACGACCCACTTCATGTCCCGATCGAGCATCTTCAGCTGATCGCGGCCCAGCGTGAAGGCCACCGTCTTCGACTCTCCCGGCGCGAGCGCGACACGCTCGAAGCCTTTCAGCTCCATCACCGGACGCGCCATCGACGCGAGCACGTCGCGGACGTAGAGCTGCACGACCTCGTCGCCGGCGCGCGCGCCCGTGTTCTTCACCGTGCACCGGACCGTGGCGGAGCCGGCGGCGTCGATCGCGGCCGGCTCGATCGCGAGGTTCGCATACTCGAATGTCGTGTAGCTCAGGCCGAAGCCGAACGGAAACAGCGGCATCCCGGTGAGATCGACGTAGTCGTCGCCGCGGCCGGTCGGCTTGTGGTTGTAGTAGAGCGGCAGTTGTCCCTCGTACATCGGGAACGTGATCGGCAGGCGGCCGGCGGGGTTCGCGTCGCCGAAGAGGACGTCCGCGACGGCGTTTCCTCCCTGCTCGCCGGGATACCAGGCGTCGACGACGCCGCCGACCCGATCGATCCACGACGACATCGTGATGGCGCTGCCGCCGACGAGGACGACGACAACCGGCTTGTCGGTTGCCGAGGCCACGGCGCGGATCAACTCCTCCTGGCGGCCGGGAAGGCCGAGCCGCGCGCGGTCGCGGAACTCTCCCTCCTCGACGCCGGCTGCGAGCACGACCGCGTCGCTCCGCCTGGCGAGCGCGACCGCGCCGTCGATCGCCGCCTGGCTGTCGTCGACGACGCCCGCGTCCCATACCAGCGTCAGCCGCGCGTTGCCGGTGCTCTCGAAGTACTCGAGGCGGATCGCATGCGTGGAGCCCGCCTCCCAGTGGACGTCGACGACCCGCCGGCCGAACGACTGCTTCTTCCAGTTGTCGACGACGACCGCCTCGTCGAGGAACAGCCGGTAGCCGTCATTGCCTTCGACGCCGATGCGGCGCACACCCTGCGGCGGCGCGACGATCGATCCAGTCCAGCGCGCCGAGTACCAGTCGAAGGGGATGCCGCGCCCGGGTGAATTCAGCGTCCAGCGAAAGTCGATGCGCGGATCGACGCGCGTGAGCCGCGGCGTGCCGGCGAGCGCGATGTTGTCGAAGTATTCGCCCGACAGCCCCGAGCGCGACTCCAACGCGGATGGCAGGCGCAGAAACTCGGACGGAATCGTGACCAGATCGGGAACGGTCCGTCCCGGGCCTGGTGCGTATTCGACGCGAACGGATGGGCCAAGCGTCTCGCGAATCCCGTCGAGGATCGACACCTTGTGAACGCCAGGCGCGCTGTAGCCGCCGAGCCGCGCCTCGGTCGCGTCCGGGCCAATCACCGCGACAGACCGGACGGACTTCGACAACGGCAGCGTGGCGCGATCGTTCTTCAACAGCACGATCGAGCGACGCGCCGCATCACGGGCCAGCGCCAGGTGCTCGCGGCTGCCGTTCGCACGCGCCGCGGCCTCGACGTCGACGTACGGCTGCTCGAACAGTCCCAGCTCGAACTTCACGCGCAGCACCCGCGCGACGGCGGCGTCGATGACGGCCGGCGCGATCAATCCCCTCTGCACGGCGTCGAGGTACGGCCGCTGCTGGCCGTACGACGACTGGAAGACGACGTCGAGCCCGGCTTCCCACGCGTGCTGCGCCGCGACCGGCGTGTTCGGCTCGGTCATGTGCAGCACCGTCGCGCCGCCGGTGGCGGCCGCATCCGAGATCACGAAGCCGGGAAACGCCCAGTCCTGCTTCAGGATGCCGGTCAGCAGCCGCGGGTTCTGCGTCGACGGCAGGCCGTCCACGGAGTTGTACGCCGTCATGATCGACCGCGCGTGCGCTTCGCGGACCGCCGTCTCGAACGGCGGCAGGTCGCGCTCGGCGAGACTGCGCTCGCTGCGATCGATCGGATAGCTGTCGCGGCCGCCCTCCCCGACGTTGGCCAGGAAGTGCTTCGGCGTGGTGACGACGCCGGCGCGCTCGAAGGCCGAGATGAAGGCGCGGCCCATGACCGACGAGAGGAACGGATCCTCTCCGTAGGTCTCCTCCACCCGCCCCCACCGCACGTCATCGGCGATGTTGATCACCGGCGAGAGCACCTGGCGGATGCCGCGGGTGCGTGTCTCATCGGCGATCGCCGAGGCGACACGATCCATCAGTTGGACGTCCCATGTGGCGGCCAGCGCTATGGCCGCGGGGTACATCGTGGCGCCGTCGCGCGCGAGTCCGTGTACTGCTTCCTCGAACGGAATGATCGGGATCCCCAGCCGCGTCTTCTCGACGAAGTAGCGCTGGATGGCGTTGACGCGCTCGGCGTGACCGCGCGCCGACGGCGCGCCGCCAGCGGGTGCGGTCGAGATCTGAAGACCGAAGATCCCCTTCGAGTAGTCGTTCGCCGCGTTGTCGAGGTCGCCCGGAATCATGAAGAGCTGCCAGAACTTCTCCTCGAGCGTCATCCGCGAGAGCAGGTCGCGGACGCGCGCGTCGATCGGGCGCTGCGGATCGCGGTACGGCGGCGCCGCCGGTGACTGCGCGAGTGAGATCGCCGACAGCAGCGCGAGCACGGCGATGGAGCGAAGCGGCCGCATCGGTGCGTTATCATGCGCTGACATCATGACCAACGCCAAGCTCGGATTCCGCGTCCTCCCGGCACCGCCCCGGCTTCCCGACGATCTCGTGCGCCGCTTTCGCGGGTTCGCCAGCCCGAACGTCGCCGACGCGATGGGCCGCTTCAACTTCATGGACCCCGGCATGACCGCACGCTCGGGATTCCCGCTGTGCGGCCGCGCGGTGACCGCGAACTGCCGGCCCGCCGACAACCTGATGGTGCACAAGGCGCTGCAGATCGCCGAACCCGGCGACATCGTCGTCGTCGCGACCGGCGGCAACACCACCAGCGCGGTATTCGGCGGCCTGATGTGCACGGCGGCGGTGGCCAAGGGGATCGGCGGGATCGTGGTGGATGGCGCCATCCGCGACGTCGAGGAACTGCACCGGATGCAGTTCCCCGCGTTCAGCCGCAGCGTCTGCCCCGGCGGCTGCGACAAGGACGGTCCCGGCGAGATCAACGTGCCGATCAGCTGCGGCGGCGCGGTGGTGGCGCCCGGCGACATCATCGTCGGCGACCGCGACGGCCTTGCCGTCGTCCCGTATGCGCACGCGGCGGAAGTGGCCGGCCTGGTCGAGCAGCTGCTGCAGCGCGAGCAGGCGCGGACACGGGAAATCGAGTCGGGCAACCTGTTCCGCCCGGACGTCGACGAACTGCTGCGCAAGAAGGGAGTCATCGCCTGACGCGCGAGCGGAGCGGGGCGCCGCGGGGCGAAGCCCCCCGGTTATTAATGACTCCCGGGCCCACGCGCGTGCCGGAGCGCGTGCTGCGCGCCGGCGCGCGGCCGATGATCCACCACCGCACCCCCGAGTTCTCGAACGAGCTGGCGGCGCTGCTGGAGCTGATCGCGCCGGTGTTCGGCGCGCGCGCCCCGGTGCTGCCCGTGCACACCACGGGCCGCGGCGCGATGGAAGCGGCCATCTGCAACGTGTTCTCGGCCGGGGATGAGATCGCGGCATGCTGCAACGGCCGCTTCGGCGAGTTGTGGGCGCGGATCGGCGAGTCGTACGGCCTGGTCGTGCATCGGCTCGCCACCGAGTGGAACGCGGGCATCGATCTGGATGCGCTGGGGCAACTGCTCGACGACCACCGCTCGATTCGCGGCGTCGCGATCACCTACTGCGACACCTCCACCGGCGTCCTCAACGATGTCGCCGCCATCTGCCGCGTCGCCCGACAGCGCAACATCCTGTCGCTGGTCGACGGCGTGTCGGCGATCGGCGGCATGCCGTTCGCCTTCGACGACTGGGAGGCGGACGTCGCGATCACGGCGTCGCAGAAGTGCCTGATGTCGAGTCCCGGCCTGGCCTTCGCCGCGGTCAGCGATCGCGCGTGGCACGCGCGCGCCTCGTCGCGGCTGCCGCACGGCTACCTGGACTTCGAAGAGACGCGGCAGTTCGTCACGAAGCCTCGGCCGCAGCCGCCGGGCACGCCGCCGGTGCACGCGGTGCTGCAGGTGACCGAAGCGCTGCGTGCGATGCACGAAGAAGGCCTCGAGAACGTCTACGCGCGGCACGAGGCGATGGCATCGGCGGTCCGCAAAGGTTGCGCCGCGCTGGGGCTCGGCCTGCAGTGCCCGTCGCTGACGTCGCTCGCCAGCACGCTCACCGCGATCGCGCTTCCGCCGGCGGTCGAGCCGCTCGCGCTGCGCGAAGCGATGCGAGCGAAGGGCATCGAGACCGCCGAGGCGCTCGGTCCGTACGGCGACACGGCGTTCCGCATCGGCCACATGGGAGACATCCGGATGGCGGACGTCGAGCGCACGCTGGCGTCGCTCGGCGAGGCGCTCGACGAGATCGGCCGCGGATGACGCTGCACCGGAAGATCTTCCTCGGGTTGATCGGCGGCCTCGCGCTCGGGGCGATCTCGCGGCTTCCCTGGGCCGCGCCGCTGCAGCGCGTCCTCGCTGCCTGCGAGCCGCTCGGCACGGCGTTCATCCGGCTGGTCACGATGGTGGTCGTGCCGCTGGTCGTCGCCAGCCTGTTCGTCGGCGTCGCCTCGCTCGGCGACGTGCGGCGCCTCGGGCGGATCGGCGGGCGGACCCTCGTCTACTTCCTGGCCACGACGGTGGTCGCCGCCACGATCGGACTGATCATCGCCCTCACCCTGCAGCTCGGCACCGGCGTCACGCCGGACGCCGCGCCCGACGCGTCGCTGCCGGCCGCACCGACGGCCGTCACGCCCGGCCTTGCGCAAACGCTCGTGCAGATGGTGCCGCAGAACCCCATCGCGTCCGCGGCGCAGAGCGACCTGCTGCCGCTCATCATCGCGGTCTGCATCTTCGGCGCTGCCGCGACCGTGACCCGCGGCGAGAACCGGCGCACGGTCGTGGCCTTCTTCGAAGGCATCAACGAGCTCTCCACCGTGGTGATCGGCTGGCTGATGCTCCTGGCGCCGGCGGCGGTGTTCGTGCTGATGGCGTCGCTGGTGGCGCGTTCCGGCGCCGCGCTGCTCCAGGGGCTGCTGCTCTACGTCGTCGCGGTCGTGGCGGCGCTCGCCCTGCACCTCGCGCTGCTGCTGCTCCTCCTCCGCACGGCCGCCGGGATGGGCGTGGTCGCGTTCTTCACCGCCGTTTCGGACGCGCTGCTGCTGGCCTTCTCCACGGCCTCGTCCAGCGTGGCGCTGCCGGTCAGCATGGCGGCGGCGCGCACGCGCCTCGGGCTTCCCAACGACGTCGTCAGCTTCGTGCTCCCGTCGGGGACGACGCTGAACAAGAACGGCGCGGCGATCTACAAGAGCGTGACCGCGGTGTTCCTCGCCCACCTCTACGGCGTGCCGCTCGGACCGGCACAGCTCGTGACGATCGTGCTGACCTCGACGCTGGCGGCGCTCGCCGGGGCCGGCGTTGCCGGCAGCTCGCTGGTGACGACGCTGATCGTGCTGAACGCCATCGGCCTCGGCCCGCGCGCCGCCGCCGGCATCGCGCTGGTCACCGGCATCGACCGCCCGCTCGACATGTGCCGCACGCTGGTCAACACCGTCGGCAACCTCGTCGGCGCGTGCTGTATCGCCGCCACGGATGAAGGCCACAGACAAACAGGGATAAACACCGCAAAGAAATGAAGGCCACAGATAAACACGGATAAACACGGATAAGAAAGGAGGGCCACAGATAAACACGGATAAACACAGAGAAGACAATCTGTGTTCTTCTGTCTGTGGCCTTGTCCGTGGCGGCGCCGGCCGATGATGAAGACGATCAGCGAGAAGATCCTTTCGGTGAAATCGGGGACGGACGCGCGCGCGGGAGATACCGTGGTCTGCCGTGCGGACTGGATCCTTGGCACCGACGCCTCGTCGCCGATGGCGATCGACTACTTCCGGCAGATGGGGGGCGACCGTGTCGCGGATCCCGATCGCGTGCTGTTCGCGATGGATCACTATTCGCCGCCGTCCACGGCGAAGACCGCGGCGTTCCACCAGGAGATCCGGATGTTTGCAGCGCGCCACGGCACGCGGCTGCGCGAGGTCGGCGACGGCATCAGCTTTCAGATCCTGTCGGAGGAGCTGGCCGCGCCGGGCGACCTGGTGATCGGCGCCGACAGCCACACCGTGACCTGCGGCGCGCTGAACCTGTTCGCGACCGGCGTCGGCTCGTCGGATCTCGCCGCCGCGATGCTGAGCGGGCAGACCTGGCTGCGCGTGCCGGAGTCGATCAAGGTGGCGCTGCGAGGGCCGCGGCCGAAGGGCGTCACGGCGAAGGACATCGCGTTGACGCTCGTCGCAGCGCTTGGGCCCGAGGGCGCCAGCTACCAGGCGCTGGAGTTCCACGGCGACGCGCTCCCGGCGCTGACCCTCGACGATCGCCTCGTCATCAGCAACCTGGCGGTCGAGATGGATGCCAAGGCCAGCATCTTTCCGATGGACGATGCGACGCGCCGGTATCTCGAGTCGCACCCGGCCCGCGCCGTCTCGCCGGTCGCGGCCGACGCCGGCGCGCGCTACTCGCGGGAGCTGACGGTCGATCTCTCCAGCGTGTCGCCGCGCGTGGCGCTGCCGCATTCGCCCGAGAACGTCGTCCCGATCGAGCAGGCGGCAGGCACGCCGATCCAGATGGTGTTCATCGGCACCTGCACGGGAGGCCGCGTGCCCGACTTCCACGAAGCGCTGGCCATTCTCGAAGCGGGCGGCGGCCGGCTCGCGTCCGGTGTGCAGCTCGTGATTACGCCGGCGTCACGCGACGTGCAGGTGAGGCTCCTCGAGGACGGGACGCTGCGCAAGCTGGCGGCGATGGGGGCGGTGATTACCGCGGCCGGCTGCGGCGCGTGCTGCGGCACGAGCGGCGCGATTCCCGCCGACGGCATGAACGTGCTGTCCACCGCCAACCGCAACTTCAAGGCGCGGATGGGCAACGCGACGGCGTCGATCTACCTGGCGTCGCCGGCCGCGTGCGCGGCGGCCGCGCTGACCGGCTGCATCACCGATCCGAGGGCGTACTGATGCAGCTCGATGCCCGCGCGCGCGTCTTCGGCGACAACATCAACACCGACTACGTCATCGCGTCCACACGCAAGCGCGACACGCTCGACGGCGCCGTGCTGAAGCGGTATCTCCTCGAAGCGGTCGATCCGGCATTCGCGGCAACCGTGCAGCCGGGCGACGTGCTCGTCGCCGGGCGCAACTTCGGCTGCGGCTCCGCGATGGAGGTCGCCGCCACCGTGATCCTCGCCGCGGGGATCCCGGCGGTCCTGGCCAGGACCTTCGCGCGCACGTTCTACCGCAACGCGATCAACAACGGCCTGCTGCCCATCGAGTGCGACACGTCGTCGATCATGGAGGGGGATCGCCTGTCGATCGTGTTCGACGGTGAACGCCTGGACTTCTCGAACCCGCGCACGGGTGAGACGCTGACGGGTCGCGCTCTACCGCCGATCATGCTGGAGATTCTCGACGCGGGTGGACTCGTGCCCTACATCAGAAGGCACGGCGGATTCTCGCCGCGGCGGGTCTAAAGACCCGGCGCTGCCGTTTATGAATACGCCTTCAGCGGACGGATCCAGATGTTCCGGTAGCGCACCGGGTTGCCGTGATCCTGCAGCGCGATCGGGCCCCTGGCCGACGCGGGCGTATACGGATCGATCTTCTTGTGCGCCGTCGGGCCCCAGAACGCGTCGTTGGCGTGCACGACGACGCCGTTGTGGAGAACGGTCACGGTCGCGGGCGTTTCCATCGTCTCTCCCTTGAACCGCGGCGCGCGGAAAGCGATGTCGTACGACTGCCACTGCCCCGGCGGCAGCGACGCGTTCACCAGCGGCGGGAACTGCCCGTACATCGCCGAGGCCTGCCCGTCGGGATAGGTCGGGTTCTTGTAGCTGTCGAGCACCTGGATCTCGAAGAGGCCGAGCAGGTAGACGCCGCTGTTGCCGCGCCCCTGGCCGTCGCCTTTCACTTCCGACGGCGTCGCAAACTCCACGTGCAGCTGGAAGTCGGTGAAGTCGGTCTGCTTCGTCTGGATCATGCCCTTGCCGGTCTGCAGCACGCCGTCGTTCATCGCCCACGTCACCGCGCCGCCGCCTTCCTGCATCTGCCACTTGCCGAGATCGGCCCCGGGGCCGAGGAGCACGATCGCGTCCGTCGGCGGCGGTGTCGTCACCGGTCCCTTCGGCGTGACGATGTCCGGCTGCGGCCGCGTGCCGTCGTGGATGTGCCACTTCCCGTTCGGCTGCATCGGCGTGTCCTGGTAGCCGAGCTGTCCTGGTGGTACCTGTGCGGACAGCGTGAGGAAGGCTAAGGATACGAAGGAGGCGAAGGATACGAAGGAGCATGTTCCTCGCACGAACGTCTTGACGGAATACCTCGATACCATGGCGCAAGCTCCTTCGTATCCTTCGATTTCCTTCGTATCCTTCCGCTCCTACGCGACTCTCTGCGCGATCGTTCCTTGAACGCGCGGCCTGAAGGCCACGGCAAAGATGATGAACACGACTGCCGCACCCGCGGCCGGCACGAGCCAGATGCCGCGCCAGTCGTGGCCGGTGCCGACGACGTGCGAGCCGGCGACGCGGCCCGAGACGAAGGCGCCGATGAAATAGCCGACGCCGTTGGTGACGAAGTTCAGGAAGCCCTGCGCCGCCGCGCGCACCTTCGGGCCCGCCTGCTGATCGGTGTAGATCTGGCCGCTGACGAAGAAGAAGTCGTAGCAGATGCCGTGGAGCAGGATGCCGGCGTAGAGGAGCCACATCCCCGATCCGACGTTGCCGTAGGCGAAGGCGAGATAGCGCAGCGCCCACGCCGCCATGCCCATCAGCATGATGTTCTTGATGCCGAGCCGCACCAGCATCAGCGGCAGCAGCAGCATGAAGAAGATCTCGCTCATCTGGCCGAAGGTCTGGATGAAGGCGGGATCCGGCGCGCCGATCTCGTTCAGGAACAGGTTGGTGAAGGTGTAATAGAACTGCAGCGGGATGCACAGCAGGAACGAGCCGAGCACGAAGATCGCGAAGCCGGGCTCCCTGAGCAGCGACAGCGCGTCGAGGCCGAGCGCGTCGCGGAACGAGAACGGCGCCCCGGCGCCCTTCGGCGGCGTGTGCGGCAGCGTCAGCGAGAAGACGCCCATCACGATCGACGCGCCGGCGGCGAGCTGCATCGGGATGGCCAGCGCGTCCGCCTTCAGCACCTTGCCGACGATGATGCCGGCGACGATCCAGCCGATGGTGCCGAGCACGCGGATCACCGGGAAGTCCTTGGTGGCGTTCTCGACGTGGTGGAACGCCACCGAGTTGGTCAGCGACAGCGTCGGCATGTAGCAGAGCGCGTAGAGAATCAGCAGCGGGTAGAACGAGGTCCACTCCGTCTGCTGCGACACCAGGTACATCAGGATGCCGCCGACGACGTGCAGCATCGCCAGCAGCTTCTCCGACGCGAAGAACCGGTCGGCGATGATGCCGAGGAAGAACGGCGAGACCAGCGCGGCAATCGCGGTGGCGCCGTAGGCCAGCCCGATGTATTCGTCGGAGAAGCCTCGCGTCTTCCCGAGGTAGGTGCCCATCGTCACGAACCACGACCCCCAGATGAAGTACTGGAGGAACATCATCGCGGACAGGCGGGCCTTGACGCTCACTGCAGCTCCCTCACGCGGATGTTGCGCAGCGCCAGCGAGCCCGGGTGGTTGCCCTGGATGCCGAAGTGCCCCTTCTTGATCCGGCCGTACTTCGGCCAGTCCTTGAACTTGCTCTTCGCCAGGTGCTGCTCCCAGTCAGGGCTCCACAGCTCGTACTCGACCATCTTGAACCCGTTCAGCCAGTGCTCGACGTGCGCCCCCTTCGCGACGATGCGGGTGCTGTTCCACTCGCCGACCGGCTTGAGGTGTCCTTCCGGCGCGTCGTAGAGGTCGTAGACCGATCCGGCGCAGTGGTTGCGCGTGCGGTTGTCGCGCGCCTTGATGTCGTCGAGCAGCTGGTATTCGGGCCCGGTCCAGTAGATCGCTTCCTCGTCCTCGCTGCCGCGGTAGAAGATGCCGCTGTTGCCGGCTTCGCCGATCCGCCACTCGAGCTCGAGCTCGAAGTCGCCGAACTCCTCCTTCGAGACGAGATCGCTGGCGTTGCCGTCCTTCGCCATGATCCCGTCCTTGAGCTCCCACTTCTCGGGCGCGGCTTCGGATCGATAGGTCCGCCACGCGCTGAGCGACTTGCCGTCGAAGAGCGACTTCCACGGCCCCGGCGTCGCCGAGCCCGCCGACTTTGCAGAGGCCTTCGCCGCGGCGGACTGCGCCTGCGGCGCGGCGGCCAGCGCCACGCCCGCGATCGTCACCAGCAGCACCAGTCGTTTCATTTGGAGGTCCCCTTGAGCGCCTGTTTGCAGTAGTTGAAGCACCGCTCGACCTCGGCGACGGTGTCGGTGCCCTCGTATTCGTATTCGATGTTGACCGGGATGTCCCACTTCTTGTCGCGCAGCCGCTGCAGCACCGCGACGATCGGCGTGTCCCCCTGCCCGAAGGGATAGTTGCCCTGCGTGTCGCCGCGCTTCCGGTCCTTGACGTGCAGCGACACGATGTAGTCGTGGTAGGCGTCGAGGAACGCCAGCGGGTCGTGGCCGGCGGCGACGAAGTGGCCGATGTCGAGATTGATGGCGATGTACTTCGATCGCCCCTTCATCGCCTCCTGGAAGTCCTCGGGCCCCGAGAATTCGTTCGGGCGCTTGTCGGAGTGGTTGTGGAAGCCGACGGGAATCCTGTGCTTCACCGCGAAGGGATCGACCCGCGCCGCGGTGGTGACGTTGCCCGACGCGGTGATCACCTTGACGCCGAGCGCTTTCGCCATCTCGAAGCCGCGATCGATCTCGAGGTCGGAGAAGTCGTCACGGAAGCTGAGGTTGTAGGCGGTCAGCTTGATGTCGGCGCGGTCGAACTGCGCCTTGATGCGCTTGAAGACCTCGAGCGGGACCGATTCGCGCCACGTGCGCAGCGCCTGGCGCTTTTCGGCGTCGGTCGTGGCGCCCGGGAAGTTCTTCGGCTCGACGTGCGCTTGCCAGAGTTCGCAGTAGGTCAGCCCGATGACCGCCATGTTGAGGATCATCTGGTCGATGGTGCGGTCGCGGAAGCTGTAGCTCTGCGTGCCCAGCCGGACACCGGCGACGGTCGAGTCCGGCGCCGCGGCCGCCGCCCGCAGCCGCGAAAACGGGGCCGCCGCCAGGCCTCCGAAAACGATTGCAGACCATTCCCGCCGAGTGAGTCGCGACATGCGGGGAAGGTATATCATGACCACGCGTAAAGGGGGGGCGTCATGGACGAGTTCAAGACCGACGGCGTGTCGCGCCGGCAATTCATCGAGAGCGCCGCCATCACCGGCGCGGGCATGCTCATCGTCCCTCGCCACGTACTCGGGCGAGGCTTCACGCCGCCGAGCGACCTGCTCAACATCGCCGCCGTCGGCATCGGCGGCATGGGCCACAACAACCTCCGCGCCGTCTCCAGCCAGAACATCGTCGCCGTCTGCGACGTCGACTGGGACTACGCGCAGCGATCGCTCGATCGCTACGCGCAGGAGCTCGAGCGGCGGCGCAACCCGCCGGCCCCGGCCGCGGGGCAGGCGCAGCGCGGCGAGGATCCCCAGCTCGATCCGGCGCGCCAGGGTGAGCCGACCGAGGTGCTGCAGCGCCTCGTCGACCAGGTGCCGAAGATCAAGAAGTACAGCGACTACCGCGAGATGCTCGACCAGCAGAAGGACATCGACGCGGTGATCGTCGCCACGCCCGATCACATGCACGCGGCGATTGCGACCGCGGCGATGGATCTCGGCAAGCACGTCTACGTGCAGAAGCCGCTCTGCTGGTCGGTCGAAGAGGCGCGCGTGCTCGCGCGCAAGGCCAAGGCGAACCCGAAGATCGCCACGCAGATGGGCAACCAGGGGCACTCGCACGCCGAGTCGCGGATGACGGTCGAGTACATCCAGCAGGGGGCGATCGGCGAGGTCCGCGACGTGCACGTGTGGACCAACCGTCCGCTCGGCTACTGGCCGCAGGGGCTGCCGCGGCCGCATGCGATGCGCATGAACCGGCAGGGGCAGCCGCCGAGCTGGAACGGCCCGGGCGTCGAGCAGCGTCTCGCCGACGCGATGTATGCGGACTATCCCGTCCCCGACACGTTGAAGTGGGATCTGTTCCTCGGAGTCGGCGCCGGCGACATCCAGTACCATCCGGTCTATCACCCGTTCAACTGGCGCGGCTGGGTCGAGTGGGGCCAGGGGGCGCTCGGCGACATGGGCGCGCACCTGATTGACTTCCCGTTCTGGGCGCTCGATCTCGGCATGCCGACCGCGGTGGAAACCATCTCGACGCCGTTCAACGACGTCTGCTTCCCCAACGCGACGACGACCTACTTCGAGTTCGCGGCGCGCGGCAACAAGCCGGCGGTGAAGATGACGTGGTACGACGGCGGCCTGCTGCCGCCGCGGCCGGCGGAGTTCAGCGACGAGATGATCACCAACAACCAGGGGCGCACCGTCTACAAGGAGCAGGTGAACCCCGACGGCGGCGTCATGTTCATCGGCAGCAAGGGCAAGCTGATGCACGAGACCTACGGCTACAAGCCGCAGCTGCTGCCGCACGCGCTGCACGCCAGCTACGGCAAGCCGAAGCAGACGCTGCCGCGCATCCAGACGACGCACGAGATGAACTGGGTCGAGGCGGCGAAGGGCACGACGCAGGCCTCCAGCCCGTTCGAGTACGCCGCGCGGCTGGTCGAAGTCATGCTCCTCGGCGTGGTCTCGCTGCGCGCGCGCACCAAGATCTACTACGACGCCGAGAACATGCGGATCACCAACGCGGCGAGCGCCAACGATCTGCTGCGTCGCAACTACCGCCA
>Ga0207701_10003718_pt1 | contig 15607 bp, 13 predicted proteins | sample KBSSwiSSwithPhiX_FD_184294 | JGI IMG/M metagenome (GOLD analysis project Ga0207701, IMG submission 184294) | Switchgrass rhizosphere bulk soil microbial communities from Kellogg Biological Station, Michigan, USA, with PhiX - S5 (SPAdes) (version 2) | ecosystem: Environmental > Terrestrial >... | reverse complement strand
GCGGCCGCCCGCAGCAGCGGCTCCTGCATCGGCTCGCGCACCTGCGGCACCTGCCACCAGCCCTGGCGGTCGAGTCCTTCGAGGGCGGCGCGATCCTCGGGCGACAGCGCCTGCGAGCTTTCCGCCTTGCGCTCGCGGTCGAGCCAGGCGGCAAAGTTCGGCGCCGGCGACAAGGTAACGAAGGTCTTGAGCCGCGAATTCTCCCGCGAAATCTCCTGCACCACCTGCTTGATCAGGAAATTGCCGAACGACACGCCGGCGAGGCCACGCTGGCAGTTGGAGATCGAATAGAACGTCGCGGTGGTAACCTTGTCCGGCTCGATGCCGTCGCGCTGCACCGACAGGATCGGCGCGATCGCGTCAGGTATTTCGCGCGACAGCGCGACCTCGACGAAGATCAGCGGCTCGTCGAGCAGCGCGGGATGGAAGAACGCGTAGCAGCGCCGGTCCGGCGGATCGATGCGGCGGCGCAGGTCCTCCCAGCTCCGGATGCGATGAACCGCCTCATAGCGGATGATCTTTTCCAGGATCATCGCCGGCGTCGACCAGTCGATCCGGCGCAGCACCAGGAAGCCGCGGTTGAACCACGACGAGAACAGATGCACGAAATCGGCATCGACTGCCATAAGGTCGTCGCGGTGATCGAGGGCATCGATCAGCTGGTCGCGCATGCGAACGAGCGCAGCGGTGCCGCCCGGTGCGAGATTGAGCCGGCGCAAGAGTTCCTGCCGTCGGGCCTCGGCCGCGGCATGAATTTCGGCGGCGGTCTTATCCGAGGGCGCGGCCTGCCAGGCGGCAATGGCGGCGTCGAGCCGCGCGCGATCCGGACCAAAGCGGTTCGCCAACGCCTCGAAGAAGGCAATGCGCGGCCCGGTGGTCAACTCGGCGTATTTGTCGAGGATCTCCTCGGCCAGCGCCACGCCCGACGCTTCGCCGCGGCCGGTCAGCAGCTGTTCGCACAATTCCGCGAGGCTGTCCGAGCGTGCCGCCGCATTGCCGCGGTGGTCACGCGTGCGATCGAGCAACGCCCGGCCGCGCTCGGTAATGCTGTTCAGCATCTCGCTGAAGAAGGACGTGCTCATGGCAGAAGGATACCCCGAGAACCGACTCGCGATTTTACCGGAAATGTTGATGGTTTGACGACTATGCAAGGCGGCACGCCCATCCCCTGGACAAAATCGCGCCAGCGCGCCAGAGGTTCCCCGGAAATTGGGGTTAATTGCTGCATAGGGAGCGATCATGCCGGGTCCGTTGGCTGGTTTGCGTGTGCTGGAGCTCGCCCGCATCCTGGCCGGGCCGTGGGCCGGCCAGATCCTGGCTGATCTCGGCGCCGACGTCGTTAAGGTTGAGCGCAGCAAAACCGGCGACGACACCCGCGCCTGGGGGCCGCCCTTCATCGAGGCCAAGGACGGCGGCCATCTCGGCGCCGCCTATTTCCATTCAACCAACCGCGGCAAGCGCTCGATCGAGGCCGACTTCGAAAGCGAGAATGGCAAGCGCATCGTCAAGAAGCTCGCGGCACGCTCCGACGTGCTGATCGAGAATTTCAAGGTCGGCGGCCTCGCCAAGTTCGGGCTCGACTACAAAAGCCTCGCGGCGGAATGTCCGCGGCTGATCTACTGCTCGGTGACCGGCTTCGGCCAGGACGGTCCCTATGCGACGCGCGCCGGTTACGACCTGATGGCGCAGGGCATGGGCGGTTTCATGAGTCTCACCGGCACCGCCGACGGCGAGCCGACCCGCGGCGGCGTGCCGGTGTCCGACATCTTCACCGGGGTCTATTCGGTGATCGGCGTCCTTGCGGCGCTGGCGCAGCGCGAGCGCACCGGCAAGGGTTGCTACGTCGACACCGCGCTCGTCGATTCCACCGTCGGCGTGCTGGCCAACCAGGGCATGAATTATCTCGCCTCCGGCAACGTGCCGGCGCGGATCGGCAACGCCCATCCGAACATCGTGCCCTATCAGGTGTTCACGGTGGCCGACGGCTACATCATCATCGCCACCGGCAACGATAGCCAATACGTCAAGCTGTGCGGCGTGCTCGGCGCGCCGGAGCTGGCGAAGGATTCGCGCTATATCGACAACAAGGCGCGGCTCGCCAACCGCGCCGAGTTGGTCGGCAAGCTCACCGCACTAACGGTCAAGTTCAAGATGCAGGACCTGGCCGACCAGCTCGAGGCGGTCGGCGTGCCGGCCGGTCCGATCAACAATCTCGATCAGGTGTTCGACGACCCGCACGTCAAGCATCGCGGCATGAAGCTCGATCTGCCAAGCGCCTTCGCCAAGTTGGGCACGATCCCCGGCGTCCGCACGCCGATCGTGGTCGACGGCAAGCCGATGGCGGCGGAGCGCCCGGCCCCGCGGCTCGGCGAGCACACGGCTGAGATTTTGAAAGAGATCGGCGAAGGCTAAATGTGAGCGCTCTCGAGTTATCGTGCGAGCGGGAATAGTTGGAGCTGCCAACGCACACGCTTCACCCTCCCCTGGAGGGGGAGGGTCGCGAGCGAAGCGAGCGGGGTGGGGTGAGCTTCCCTTACTCGCACAAGAGATCACCCCACCCCGCCTGCCTTCGCTGCGCTCGGCAGTCGACCCTCCCCCTCCAGGGGAGGGTGAAGAGAGCCAAGTCGCGCGTCAGAACCCAGTTAAAGCCCCTTCCCCGCCTCCTGCCACCGCTTCGTCGCGGTCGGATTGGCGACGATGTCGTCGACATTGGCAAGCTTGACGCGGTCGCGGACCAGCCCCTTGTAGAAATCGGCCTTCGACACCGGTGGCACGTCGGCGATGATGGTCCAGCTATCGCCACCGTCGAGGCTCTCAAACACCTGGCCGTCGGTGTCGACCGCGTGCAGCGAATAGCCATCCTTGCGCGCTTCGATGGTCAAGCCGCTGAACAAGGCGCGCTGGCCGTTCGGCAAGCCGCCCAACAACCGCTCCCAGGTCTTGCCGGCGTCACGGCTGCGGAAAATCTTGCCGCGGGCGCGGCCAAGCTCGTACCAGTGCACCGGCCAGCCGACGCCGGCCGACATGAAGAGCAGATCGGGCTGGTCGGGGTGGATGACGACGGCGTCCGGATAGTTCGCCTCGTCGGGCATCTTCATCTTCTGCCAGGTCGCACCGCCGTCCTCGCTCGACATCATGCCGACGATGCCATTGGCGATGATGATGCGATTGGGCCGCGCCGGATGCACCAGGATGCGATGGATGTCGCACTCCTGCGGGTCGGGATCGACCACCAGCTCGGTGAAGCTTGCGCCGAAGTCGTTCGAGACTTGCAGCGAGCCGATTTCGACGCCCACCCACAGCCGGTCGCCATCGAGCACGATGTCCTTGATATGGCCGATCCGCGGCGGCGGCGGGAAGGTCCAATGCTTCACCGTCTTGGCGTCGCGGAAAGCCTTGAGCTCGCGCCAGGACTTGCCCTTGTCCTCGCTGACATAGAGATGCGCCGGCAACGCGCCGGCGAACACCACGTCGCGGCCCTGCAATTTGCCGGCGCGGCACGACCAGAACTCGTGGTGCGCCAGGCCGTCGTTGACCCAGGTCCATTTGATACCGCCGTCGTCGCTCCGCGCCATGCCGACGCCGCGCGTCGAAGCGAACAGCGTGCCGTTGTCCAACGCGGTGACGCCGCTGACGAACACGCCCTGCAGGGCGCGATGCCTGACCGCCCAGCCCCGCTCGGACTTTCCCAGCAGCGCGACACCGTCGACGGTGCCGACCAGGATGGTGTCGGACGGCGACTGCGCCCGCTGGATGTTGGTTCCGCCGTTCGATAGCAGGATCATCGGTCAACGCCCGTGTTCATTGTCGGCAGATCATATGATGGAAACGCTGCAACTGCGAGGCACGTGACGCAACGCGGAATTTCCAGCCCATGGTTCGAGACGCGATGCTTCGCATCGCTCCTCACCATGAGGCTCGAAACTGTTGCGAAGCTACACACTCCGACCTCATCCTGAGGAGCGGTCCGAAGGACCGCGTCTCGAAGGATGGCGGCACCTACCGATGCAGCGCCGGCCCCATGACGAGATCGGAGAACCAGGTCGCGATGCCCGGGAAGAAGCACAGGATCACCACCGCGATCATCATCAGGACGACAAACGGCATCACGCCCCAGATCACGTCCGCCAGCGGAATGTCCGGCGCGATGTTCTTGATGACGAAAATATTCAGTCCGACCGGCGGGTGAATGAGCCCCATCTCCATCACGATGGTCATCACCACGCCGAACCAGATCAGATCAAACCCGGCGGCCTTGAGCGGCGGCAGGATGATCGGCGCGGTCATCAGGATGATCGAGACCGGCGGCAGGAAGAAGCCGAGCACCACGACCATCAGCAGGATGGTGAAGAGCAGCACCCAACTCGACAGGTGCATGTCGACGATGGCCTGCGCGGTGGACTGGCTGATGTGCAGATAGCTCATCACGTAGGAATAGAGCAGCGACATGCCGATGATGAACATCAGCATGGTGGATTCCTGCAGCGTCGAAACCAGGATCGGCTTGAGCTCCCTTGGCGTCCAGACGCTATAAATCAGCGCAATCAGAACGAGCGCCAGGACTGCGCCCAGGCCGGCGGTCTCCGACGGCGTGGCATAGCCGCCGTAGAGCGCGACCATCACGCCGGTCAGCAGGATGATGAAGGGCAGCACGCGCGGCAGCAGCGCAAACTTGTCGCGCACTGTGAGCGTGTCCTCGCGCAGCAACTCGGACTGCTGCCCGGTGCGCTCGAATTGGGCTTTGGCGGCAGCGAATTCCTGACGGAACTTCCACATCGCGTAGATCGAGAACAGCGCGACCAAGAGGAACGCCGGCCCAATCGCCGCCAGGAACAGCCGGCCGAGCGATTGCTCGGCCGCGACCGCATAGAGGATCATGGTGATCGAGGGCGGCAGCAGGATGCCGAGCGTGCCGCCGGCCGCGATGATGCCGGCCGCGAAGCCGCCGGAATAGCCGCGCTTTCGCATTTCGGGAATGCCGGCGGAGCCGATCGCCGAGCACGTCGCCGGTGACGAGCCGGCCATCGCTGCGAACAGCGCGCAGGCGAAGATGTTGGCGATACCGAGGCCACCCGGCAGGCGATGCATCCAGGCATGCAGCGCGCCATAGAGGTCTTGGCCGGCGCGGGAGCGGCCGATCGCCGAGCCCTTGAGGATGAACAGCGGAATCGAGAGCAAGGTGATCGACGCCATCTCCTCGTAGACATTCTGGGTGATGGTATCGACCGAGGCCCCGGGCATGAAGAAGATCATGAACACAGTCGCGACCGCGCCGAGCGCGAACGCAATCGGCATGCCGGCGAACATCACCAGCAGCGTCGCGGCGCCGTAGAGCAGGCCGATCGACAGAACACTCATGCCGGCAGCCTGCCGTGCCGCAGCTCGTTCACGATCTGGATCAGCAATTGCAGGCCAAGCAGCGTCATGCCGACCGTCATGAGCGAATAGGGAATCCAGAGCGGCGGGCCCCACGTCGAGCCGGAATGGAAATTGTCGACGATGGCTTCGTCCAGCAGGATCCAGGATTTCCAGGCAAAGAACCCGCAGAACACGAAACTCGCGATATCGACCGCGATCTGCCGCACCCGGTTCACGCGCGGCGACAAGAGCCCGACGATCGCCTCGATGGCGACATGACCGCGGCGCGCCTGGATGGCGGCCGCCGACATGAACACCGCGCCGATGATCAGAAACACCGACATCTCGTCCTGCCAGTCGGTGGAGAACTTCAGGAAATAACGGACGATCACGCTGTAGGTGAGCACCAGGGACGCCCCCAGCAGCGCCACCGACGAGACAATCACGATGAGCTGATTGAGCGCCGCGATGGCTCGTTCAACAGGACCAGTGGCGCCCTCGATGGGCGCCACTGTCGGTTCGGGCTCGATGAGATCGAGGCCGTGGGGCATGGCTCGTGTTCCGTCAGTTCAAAGGATGGTCAATCAGGATACTTGTCAGGATACTTGGACGCCCTCAGCAAGTTTCAGAAGTTCGGCCGACAGCGCGCTCTTGCCCGCATAGTCCTTCCACGCGGTGTCGCGCGCGATCGCCCGCCACTTCTCGACCGTGGCGTCGTTGAGATCGGCGACCTGCAAGCCCTTCTTGCTGTACACCTCGGACACCTTCTGGTCGTCCGCCATCGCTTCCTTGGTGCCGAACTCTTCCATCTCCTGGCCGAGCGCCATCACCGTGTCCTGCTCTTTCTTCGACAACGCATCGAAGACCTGCTTCGACATGATGAGCGGCTCCAGCATGAACCAGTACGACTTGCCGCGGCCGCTGGTGAGGCTCTTGGCAACCTCCTCAAGCCGGAACGAAATCAGGCTGGTCGACGACGTGTAAGTGGCGTCGCAGGCGCCGGTCTGCATCGCGGCATAAAGCTCGTTTGACGGCGTGGACAGTGTGGTGGCGCCCGCTGCCTGCAGCAGCATGTCGAACTCACGGCTGCCGCCGCGAATCTTCAGACCCTTGGCGTCTTCCGGATTGACGATCGCCTTGCCGCGGCTGGCGCAGCCACCGGCCTGCCAGATCCATGACACCATGACGACGCCCTTCTCGGCCAGGAATGCGTTGAACTTCTGTCCGACCGGCGCCTTCTTCCAGGCCGCGCCCTGCTTGTAGGAGCTGACCAGACCCGGCATCAGGCCGATGTTGAGCTCGGCAAACTCGCCGCCGGCGTAGGAGATCGGATAGAAGCTCATGTCCAGCACGCCTTTGCGGACCGCCGAGAATTGCGCCACGGTCTTCATCAGCGACGAATTGGGATAGACCTGCGCAACGATCGATTTATCCGTGCGCTTCTCGATCTCCGACGCGAACTTGCGGCACAGGCGGTCGCGGAAATCACCCTCGGTCTCGGTGCCGCCGGGGAACTGATGGGAAATCTTGATAATGCGGGTCGCGGCAGAACCGCGGCGGCTTCCACCAATGATGGCAGGGGCGGCGATGGCTCCGGCGAGCACATGGCGTCGAGTGATGGTCATAACATTCTCCCTAAGTCGTCGCCCCACACCTCCGTTTGGAGGCCATTGCGCGCATTAATGCGGCGCGGTCAGTCATACCGCAAACACCGCGGCAATGCGACGCATACCAACGGCCGATTGTGCATCGCAACGGAGCTTCCGTTGCGAATATGCAAGGCACAAGTTCCGCGACATGACCTCGCGTGTTAGAAGGCCCAATGCTCGAGAAAACAGTGCAGCTGATGGCGGCAGCGCCGATCTACAAAGATTTCCGGAGGAATGCCAAGTGAACAAGTTGACCACATCCGTGCTGATGTCATTGGCCCTGCTGGCGGGCCTTGTCATCCAGCCTGCGAATCTTCAGGCCCAGGCTTGGCCGCAGAAGCCGATCATGTTCGTCGTGCCCTTCGCCCCAGGCGGCGGCACCGACGCCTTTGCGCGTCCGCTGGCCGCGCAGCTGGACAACCAGCTTGGTCAGCGCGTGCTGATCGAAAACAAGGCTGGCGCCGGCGGCACGCTCGGCGCGTCTTACGCGTCCAAGCAACCCGCCGACGGCTACACATTCTTGATCGGTGCCGCGCATCACACCATCGCGCCGTCGATCTATCCCAAGCTTGATTACGACATCGAGAAGGACTTCGTCCCGGTCATCATGCTGGCGCGCCCGCCGCATGTCGTGACCGTCAACCCGGGACAGGTCGAGGCCAAAACGCTGAAAGAGTTCATCGCTTATACCCAAAAGAATCAGATCAACTACGGCTCCGCAGGCGCCGGCACCACGCACCATCTCGCCGGCGAGTTCTTCAACATGATGGCCAAGACCAAGCTGAACCATGTGCCGTATCGCGGCGCCGGTCCGGCGATGCAGGACCTGCTCGCCGGCCACGTGCCGGTGGTGTTCGATGGGCTCGGCACCTCGGCGCCGCAGATTGCCGCAGGCACGCTACGCGGCCTCGCGATCACCGCGCCCAGGCGGGTTGCCGCGTTGCCGGACGTGCCAACCGCTGCTGAGGCCGGCCTTCCGGGCTTCGAGTTCTCGACGTGGTACGGCATTTTCGCGAAGACGGGTACGCCCCCGGAAGCGATCGAGCGCATGACCAAGGAGGTCAAGGTCGCGATGGCACTGCCGGCCCTCAAAACTGCCTGGGAAAAGAACGGCTCCGACGTGCCGGACGTCAGCGGCGCGGAATACGGCAAGCTCGTGAGTTCCGACGTATCGCGCTGGCGCAAGGTCGTCACCGACGCCGGCATCAAGCTGGAGTAGGCTCGCGGCTTATGCTGGAAAAGACTGGACGATCAACGAACGAGAGCGCGCTCCAGGATCGGGCGCCGCTCACGATCCGCCGGGTCGATGCGATCCCGATCGCGCTGCCGCTGAAAACGCCAATGAAGATGGCGGCCGAGACCATCACGGCCGCGCAAAATCTGCTGGTGCGGATCGAAGCTGCCGACGGCACCATCGGCTGGGGCGAAGCCGCCTCCGCCCCCACCATGACCGGCGACACCCAGGGCGGGCTCGTGGCCGCGGTGCGCGACCATCTCGCGCCGATGCTGGTGGGCAAGAACGCCTGCGACTGGCAGGCGCTGCGCCCTACCCTTCATCGCGCACTGCTCGGCAACGGCGGCGCGCATTCGGCGGTCGAGATGGCGGTGCTCGATCTGATCGGCCGCGCCACCGGCAAACGCCTGATCGATCTGGTCGGCCGGCCGCGCCGCAACAGCGTCAAGCCGATGTGGCTCCTCGGCAACAAGACCGCCGAGGAGGATGTCGCCGAAGCCCATGCCAGGCAGCAGGCCGGTTTCGATTTCTTCAAGCTCAAGATCGGCGTGAAGCCGTTGGCCAAGGAAATCGCCATCGCGTTTGCGGTGCGCGAGGCGCTGCCGCACGCGCCGCTGTGCGCCGACGCCAATTGCGGGCTGACCCTGGCCGCGGCGCGCAGCTACGTCGAGAAGACCCGCAAGGCGAAGTTGATGTTCGTCGAACAGCCGCTCGCCTATGACGATGTCGAGGGGCTGAAGAAACTGGCGCGCGGCACCAAAGTGCCGATCGGCGTCGATGAGGGCATCCATTCGTTCGCCGACATCACCACGAGCGCCAAGGCCGGCGCCGGCGGCGTGTCGCTCAAGCTGATCAAGCTCGGTGGCATCATCGCCGCGATCGAGGCCGGCAAGCTGTGCCAACGGCTCGGGCTGTCGGTCAACATCGCCGCCAAGATCGCGGAATCGAGCATCTCCAGCGCGGCGGCACTGCACCTTGCCTGCGCGGTGCCGAAGGCCGATTGGGGCGTCAGCCTCACGCATTTCTATCTGGCCGAGGACATCGTGCGCCAACCGCTGCCGCTCAAGGGCGGCCTGGTTGCCCTGCCCGACGGTCCCGGCCTCGGCATCGAGGTCGATGAGGCCGCCGTTGAGCGTTTCCGCGTCCGCTAAAATGCTATAAGGCGCGACGGAAGAAAAATCCTGGAAAGGAACTCAATCGACATGTCCGGTCCGCAGCAGGGCCCGCTCGCGGGCGTTCGCGTGCTTGAACTCGCACGTATTCTCGCCGGTCCCTGGGCCGGTCAGATATTGGCCGATCTCGGCGCCGAGGTGATCAAGGTCGAGCGACCGGGCGCCGGCGACGACACCCGCGGCTGGGGCCCGCCCTTCATGGAAGACAAGGACGGCGGGCGGTTGAGCTCGTCCTACAACCTCGCCTGCAATCGCGGCAAGCGCTCGATCGCCGTCGACTTCGAGACACCGGATGGCCAGCGCATCGTCAAGAAGCTCGCCGCCAAATCGGATGTGGTGATCGAGAATTTCAAGTTCGGCGGCCTCGCCAAGTACGGCCTCGATTACAAGAGCCTGTCGGCGGAGAACTCGCGGCTGATCTATTGCTCGATCACCGGCTTCGGCCAGGATGGGCCCTATAAGACGCGCGCCGGCTATGACCTGCTTGTGCAAGGCATGGGCGGCATCATGGACATCACCGGCGATCCGGCCGGCGAGCCGACCAGGCTTGGCGTTGCCTTCGCCGACGTTTTCACCGGTGTCTATTCGGCACTGGCGATCACCGCGGCGCTCAAGGAGCGCGAGCACACCGGCAAGGGCAGCCACTGCGACATGGCGCTGATGGACTCCATGGTCGGCGTGCTCGCCAATCAGGCAACTTATTATCTCGTCTCCGGCAAGGCGCCGGTGCGCATGGGCAACGCCCACGCCAGCGTGGTGCCTTATCAGACCTTCCCCACCACCGACGGCTGGATGCTGATTGCCTGCGGCAACGACGGCCAGTTCGCCAAGATGATGCAGGTGCTGGGCGATCCCGCCATGGCGAAGGATGAGCGCTACACCACCAATGCGGCGCGCGTGGTCAATCGCGAGACGCTCATTCCGCGGCTGTTCGAGCTGACCAAGAAACTCTCGAAAGCGGAGCTTGCCGAACAGTTCGAAGCCGTCGGCGTGCCGGCCGGCCCGATCAACACGCTGCACGACGTGTTCAACGATCCGCAGGTCATCGCCCGCGGCATGCGCGTCGACCTGCCGCATCCCGACGCCAAGGGCGGCAGCATCCCGGGCGTGCGCACGCCGATCACCATCAACGGCCGCCGGGCCGCCGCCGACCGCGCGCCGCCGAAGGTCGGCGAGCACACCGAAGAAGTTCTGCGTGAAATTGGAGAGGCGTAGATGGCTCGCATTTCATACGTCGAAGAAAAAGACCACCCGGAGCTGGCCGCCGACATCGCCAAGATCAAGGGCGCCCGCGGCGGGCTGATCAACATCTATAAGCTGCTGCTGCACTCGCCCACGGTGACGATGACGTGGTTTGAGCACATCGGCGCGATCCGTTGGAAGACCAAGCTGACACCGCGCCTGCGCGAGATCGCCATCGTGCGCGTGGCGCAGGCCGCGCGCTACGCCTATGCGCTCAATCAGCATGTCCCGACCATCGCGGTTCCGGATGGCGTAAGCCTCGAGGAATGCGAGGCTTTGAAGGATTGGCGTCCTTCGAAGTTTTTCAACGAGGCTGAACGCGCCACGCTGGCCTATGTCGATGCCATGATCGCCGGCCCGGAAGTGCCGGACGACGTTTTCAACGCGGTTCGCAAGCACTACACCGAGCGTGAGATTGTCGAGTTGACCGTGCTGGTCGGCACCTATCTGATGCACAACCGCGTGTTCACGGCGCTGCGGGTCGACGTCGAGCCGAAGAAGAACTGAGAGCCACCCGCGGTGCCGCGTCGCCCCGTCATCGTGGTCGAGGACGATCCGTTTACGCGGCTCATTCCGCTCGTGCTCGATCCGGCCGCGAGCGCGGAGCGCCACGCCGCCTTCGCCGACTTCATGTCGACCGACGAGCCCGATTTCGCCGGCTGGTGCGAGCGGGTGCGGCAAGGCGCCGCCAACATCTATCCCGCCACGGTGCGGATGGTGCCGTCGGAAACCGAAATGCGCGAGCATCTACCGGGCTGCTCGGCGCTGGTGGTGGAGTCGTTCCGCGTCGCCCGCGATGACCTTCAAGTGGCCGGCCAGCTCAAGGTCGTGCAGAAATTCGGTACCGGGCTGCGCAACATCGACGTCGCCGCCTGCGTCGAACGGAATATCAAGGTGCTTACGCTGCGGCGGCGCGCCAACATCTCTTGCGCCGAGCACGCCTTCGGGCTCATGCTGATACTGGCGCGCAAGCTCGGCGAGCTCGACGGCCTGGTGACCGTCGAGCGCATCAAGTCCGAACGCGGCGCGTTTCGCCCCTACAACCGGCAGCACACGCCGGGCGGCAATTTTGCCCGCCTTGGCGGCACCCGCGCGCTTAACGGTGCGACCATCGGTATCATTGGCTTGGGCGAGATCGGGCACGAGATTGCCGTCCGCGCCCGCGCCTTTGATATGGATGTGCTCTACCATCAGCGCACGCGGGCGCCGGAAGCGCAGGAGCTCGAATTGAAAGCCCGCCACGTACCGCTGTCGACTTTGCTGGCAGAAAGCGACTGGATCGTGCCGCAACTGCCGACCTTGCCGTCGACCCGGGACCTGCTCGGCCGCGCCGAACTCAAGCAGATCAAGCCCGGCGCCTGCCTCGTCAACGTGGCGAACGCCGCGATCATCAACCGCGACGCCTTGATCGAAACCTTGCGCGCCGGACGGCTCGGCGGCGTCGCCCTCGACGTCCATTATCAGGAGCCCGTCCCCGACGACGACGAGCTTCTCAAATTCGACAACGTCATCATGACGCCGCGCATGGCCGGATCGCCGCGCTTCAACGGCCTCAACGATTTCGAGCAACTTATCACCGGCCTCGCACGGGAGCTGGCGCCATGACCCGACTTGTGTTGACGCTGCTAGCGCTGCTCGCAACATCGCCGTTGTTCGCGCAAGACGCGGCGAATTATCCGGACCGCCCGGTCCGCATTGTCGTGCCGTTTCCGGCCGGCTCGGCGACCGACATCGTCAGCCGCCTGATGGCGCAGAAATTCGCGGCCAAGCTCGGCCAGCAGTTCATCGTCGAGAACCGGCCCGGCGCCAGCGGGAACCTTGGCGTCGACATCATCGCCAAGTCCGCGCCGGACGGCACCACGCTCGGCCTGATCACGGCAAGCACCCATGGCGTGACGCCCGCGCTCGGCACCAAATTGCCGTATGACTCGATCGCCGACTTCAAGCCGGTCTCGATGATCGGCGCGGCGCCTTACGTGCTGGTGCTCTATCCCGGCATCCTGGCGAAAAGCATCTCCGAGCTCATCGCGCTCGCGAAAACCAAGCCCGGCCAGTTGAACTACGGCTCGGCGGGGCTCGCGAGCCTCGCCCATCTCGCCGCCGCGCTGTTTGCCAACGACACCGGCATCGAGCTGACCCACGTGCCCTACAAAAGCTCGGCGCAGTCCTCGATCGACATCATCACCGGCCGCCTCGACATGCAGTTCGCGACCGTCGGCCCGACCCTGGAGAACATCCGCGACGGCAAGCTGAGGGCGCTGGCGACGACGGGCGCACGGCGCGTCTCATCCCTGCCCGACGTGCCGACCATGATGGAGGCCGGCGTCAAGGACTACGACGTCGCGCTCTGGATCGCCTATGTCGTGCCGGCCGGAACGCCCGACGCCATCGTCGGCAAGCTCAACCGCGCGATGAACGAGATCCTGAAAGAGCCCGACATCATCGAGACCCTGCAAAAGCAGGGCTTCGAGCCCGATCCCGGTTCGCCGCAGGCCGTGACCGCGCGCATCGCCGCCGAAACCGCAAAGTGGCGCGCGCTCGTCGCCAAGACCGGCATCAAGCCGGAGTAGTCGTCGCGTGTCATCGCCATTATCCTCAGCCGTCATCGCCCGCGAAGGCGGGCGATCCAGTAATCACTGACGTCGGCGAATACTGGATGCCCCGCTTTCGCGGGGCATGACAGCACTGCTAAGACAGCACCGCCGGGACATAGGCGAGCGTAGCGACGCCTTCGGACGGCTATGCCCGGCCATGACGTATTGATGCGAAAGGACCTTCCATGCCCACCGGCACCATCGACTCCGCGATCTTCAAGGACATTTTCGGCACCGAAGCCATGCGGCAGGTGTGGTCCGACGGCAACCGCATCCAGAAGTATCTCGACTTCGAGGCCGGCCTCGCCCGCGCCCAGGCGAAGCTGAAGATCATCCCGCAGGAGGCCTGCGACGAAATCCTCAAGCACGTGAAGGTCGATCAGTACGATTTCGAAAAGCTGAAGAAGGAAACCGAGCGCATCGGCTATCCGGTGCTGCCGGTGGTCTCGCAACTGGTCAAGCTCTGCAAGGACGGCCTCGGCGAATGGTGCCACTGGGGCGCGACAACGCAAGACATTACCGATACCGCGACCATCATGCAGATTCGCGAAGCGCTCGCGATCATCGAGAAGGACATCGACGACATTTCCGACGCGCTCGCCGTGCTCGCCAAGAAATACCGCGACACGCCGATGGCCGGCCGTAGCAATCTCCAGCAGGCGGTGCCGATCACCTTCGGCTACAAGGTCGCGACCTATCTCGCCGCCTTCGAGCGTCACAAGCAACGTTTGAAGCAGCTCAAGGAACGCACCTTCGTGTTCGAGTTCGGCGGCGCGGCCGGCACCTTGTCCTCGCTCGGCAAGGACGGCCTGCGGACCCAGGTCGAACTCGCCAAGGAGCTCAACCTCGCCCAGCCGGAAATCGCCTGGCACACGGTGCACGATCGCATTGCCGAGGTCGGCTGCTTCCTCGGCCTCGTCACCGGCATCTGCGGCAAGATCGCCTTTGACGTAAAGCTGATGATGCAGACCGAGGTCGAAGAGGTGTTCGAGCCGTTCCACGAGGGTCGCGGCTCGTCGTCGACCATGCCGCAGAAGCGCAACCCGATCTCGTGTGTCTACATCACCGCGCAGAGCGGCGTGGTCCGCACCCAGGTGGCGGCGCTGCTCAACGCCATGGAGCAGGACCACGAGCGCGCCACTGGCCAGTGGGAGATCGAGTGGCTGGTGCTGCCGGAGATTTTCGTGCTCACCGCCGGTTGCCTGGCGCAAACCAAGTTCCTGATGACCGGCCTGCAGGTCGACGAAAAGCGGATGCGGGCGAACCTCGACATCACCAAGGGCTTGATCGTCTCGGAAGCGGTGATGATGGGGCTTGGACCGCACCTCGGCCGCCAGTACGCCCACGACCTCGTCTACGACGTCTGCCGCCAGGTGGTGGCAACCGGCCGGCCGCTCGCCGACCTCCTCGCCGAGAACAAGGAGATCGCCAAGCACATGAGCAAGGCCGAGCTGCAGAAGCTGTGCGACCCGGCCAACTACCTCGGCCAGGCCGGCGAGATGGTGGATCGGGTTCTGGCGCTCCGCGGCCGCGCGTAAACCCGTCGCGGCTTAAGAGCCATGCGCTGAACGCGGCTTGCGGCGTTTGACCTCCAGCGCCGTATGCGCTTTTCTTTCGTTCCAACGTAGGGTTCCGCGTATCCCATGAATGTATCGGGCGAATTCACGGTCAATGCACCGCGCGACGTGGTGTACCGGACGCTGCGCGACCCGAGCTCCTTCGTCCGTTTCGTCGATGGCGTGAGCGACCTCAAGGAGATCGACCCGACCCATTACGAGGCGGTGTTCGAAACCAAGGTCGCCTACCTGAAATTCAAGTTCAACGTGACCGTCGAAGTCACTCGCGCCGATGAGCCCTCCGAGATCGAAGCCAAGATCGAGGGCAACCCGCTCGGCGTGGTCGGCCGCTTGACCGCCAAGTCCATTACCCGGCTCGAAGCGGCCGGCGACGAGACCAAGGTCACCTACTCGGTCGAATCCACATTGGCCGGCAAGCTCGGCAGCATCGGCCAGCCGGTGCTGCGCTCTAAGGCCAAGGACATGGAAAAGCAATTCGCTCAACGGCTGCGCGCGGCGTTCGCGCAAAGCACACCCGCTTAAGCTTCGCCTGGAGGCCCGATGATCCCGTTCGACCTCGCCGAACCCACCTCGCTTGCGGCGGCCGTCAAGCTGCTCAACCCGGACGATGCCACGATCCGCCCGATCGCCGGCGGCACCGCATTGATGCTGATGATGAAGGCCGGCGTGTTCAATCCCGACAAGCTCATCAGCCTGCGTAAGATCGAGAGCAAGTATTCGAGCATCAGCGCCGGCGCCGACGGCTTGCGGATCGGCGCGATGACGACGCTCTCCGCACTCG
>Ga0207701_10003715_pt1 | contig 15613 bp, 12 predicted proteins | sample KBSSwiSSwithPhiX_FD_184294 | JGI IMG/M metagenome (GOLD analysis project Ga0207701, IMG submission 184294) | Switchgrass rhizosphere bulk soil microbial communities from Kellogg Biological Station, Michigan, USA, with PhiX - S5 (SPAdes) (version 2) | ecosystem: Environmental > Terrestrial >... | reverse complement strand
CGCCCCCCGCCACGGCGGCAGCGTCCGACGCCTCGCCGCAACCGTCGTGACCCTTCGACGCGACTCAGGGCAGGGCCTTCGACGCAGCTCAGGGCAGGCCCTTCGACGCGGCTCAGGGCAGGCCGCGGGGCGACCTGCGGGCGGCGCCGCGCACCCGGGGCTGCCATTCGACGCCGCCTCTTCTCCCGGACCGCTCGTCGCCTACATCGACGGCGGCGCGCGCGGAAACCCCGGGCCCGCCGGCTACGGCGTCCGCATCGAGCGGCCGGACGGCGAGCTGGTCGAGGAATTCGCCCAGTCGATCGGCGTCGCCACCAACAACGTCGCCGAGTACTCGGGGCTGATCGCGGCGCTCGAGTGGGCGGCCCGCAGCGGCCAGCGCCAGCTGCTCGTGCGCTCCGATTCGCTGCTGCTCGTGCAGCAGATGCTCGGCAACTACAAGGTGAAGAACGCCGGCCTCCAGCCGCTGCACGCCAAGGCGCGGCTGCTCGTGCACCAGCTCGGCGACGTGCGCTTCGAGCACGTCGGGCGCGCGAAGAACGCTCACGCCGATCGGCTCGCGAACGCGGCTATGGACGGCGCGGCGAAGCCCTGATTGCCGCCGCGATGCGGCCGGCCGCCTTGCCGTCGCGTCGATACGAGCACAACAGATCCGGGAAGCTGGCCGTGCACAGGCCGGCGAGATGGATCTGGTCCTCGCTGAGCCCTGCCGCACTGAGCTGATCCCGCGCAGACGCCCAGCCATCGAAGAAATAGTGGTCCGGCCTTGCTGCGGAAGCGAACCAGCGATCGCGCTCAGCCGCTGAAAACCTGTTCTGCTCGAATTGCCCGCGCACCTCGGCGCCGACTTCATAGCGCGGGCCGCTGATCGACGGGCCGATCGCTGCAACCAGATCCCCCGGCCGGCTGCCGAACTCCTTGCCGAGGGCCTGCACCGCAACCGCAGGCACGCGCGCCGCGAGGCCGCGCCAGCCGGCGTGCGCCGCCGCGACCGCGCCGGTGCGCCGATCGGCGATGAGCAGCGGCACGCAGTCGGCGGTTTGAATCGACAGGACGGTGGCCGGATCGTCGGAGACGAGGATGTCGGCGTGCACCAGCGGCGCGTTGCCCCGCGGCGGATCGCCGGCGCGGCGGACGATGACCGACGCGCCGTGGACCTGGTGGGCGCGTTCGAGGTGCGCCGCGTCCGCGCCGAGCGCCCGCGCGACGTCGGCCCAGGCGGCGTCGCGATTGCCGTCGGCGCTGCCGAGCGGCCACGGCCGCGTAGTGAAGAGGTGCGCGGCCAGCGGCTCGAGCGCACGGGAGACCAGGGCCGGCCCCTCGTCCAGTTGCAGCCAGGCGAAGCCGTCGTTAGGCTTGGGAAGCATCCCGATCATCATGCCAAATATCATCGGCCTCGGCCTCGACGCCACCGACATCGAACGCATCGCCGACACCCTCGAGCGCTACGGCGACCGCTTCCTGCGCCGCATCTTCACCGACGGCGAGGTGGCCTACTGCACCCGGCGGCGCGAGCCGGCGATTCACCTCGCCGGGCGCTTCGCATCGAAGGAGGCGGCGATGAAGGCGCTCGGCACCGGCCACTCGCAGGGCGTGCTGTGGCGCGACGTCGAGGTGATCCGGCGTGGCGGGCCGCCGCAACTGCAGTTTCACGGCGGCGCCGCGCGCCGGTTTCAGGCGATGGGCGGCCGTTCGTCGCTCTTGACGATCACTCACTCCGACAAGCTCGCGCTCGCACAGGTGCTGATCATGGGCGACGAGTAGGGTCCGGCTTTAGCCGGACTTCGTGATCGCCCGCCGGCAACCAGCGTTGTCGCTTTGACCGCCCTCCCAGCGCCATCATACCGACGCGTCGATCGCCCCTTCCTTAAGTCCTCTTTCGACCAGAACTTCCGCACACGCCCCCGTCGTTCTGCCAGCGGCACTTCGCTTGATCTCCCAGATCGCGTCCGTCGGAAACGACGCAGCCGCTCGACTGCGAGCGGCTCACTGGGAGGGAGTGCCCGCCATGACTGTGATGATCACGCCGAACGACCGAGGAAACCCGCCGGGCAAGCTGGCGGACGCCGAGCTGCATTTCAACGACGGGCCGCTCGAGGGGCTCAAGCTGATTGGGTTCTCGATCTGGGAGCGCCGCACCGGCGGCGGGCGCAACGTCACCTTCCCCGCGCGCCAGTACGCCGTCAATGGCGAGCGGCGCACCTTCGCGCTGCTCCGCCCGATGGGCGACACGAAGGCGCAGGACAAGCTGCGCGAGCTGATTCTGAACGCGTTCCAGGATTTCGAGGAGCAGTCCGCGGTTACGACCGGGTGAACGTGTTCGATCGTCGTTCCGGCTTCAGCCGGAAGGTGAAACGTTCGTAGTGTCCGGCTTTAGCCGGACCGTGACGGTCCGCCTGAAGGCGGACACTACTGGATGACCGGGAGCAGCCGCGCGTTCTCCTGCGCGCGCTTGGGCGGCAGCGTCCACTCCGCGCGCAGGCTCTTCTCCATCTCGCTTTCGAAGAAGCTGCGCTTCATGCCGCCGTCGATGATGTCCCACGGCAGCATCGGGTCGCGCGAGCGGTCTCGGAAGATGTAGAAGTCGCCGTCGATTCCGGCTTCGTTGACGGCCGCGCGCCAGTTCTGCCCGTTGCGCTCGGCGGCGGCAATCGCCGGCGCGACGCGGCGGTCGCCGAGGGACAGCAGCGCCTGGTAGTACGAGTGGCGCTCCGATTTGATGTTGAAGAACACGTTATCGATGCCGGAGGTGAGCTGCCGCAGCCGCTTGATCTTACGCTCGACGGTCGCCGGATCTTCCATCGGCAGCCATTGAAAGGCGGTGCCCGGCTTCGGAATCAGCGGGTTGACGCTGGCGATGATCCGCCCGAGCTGCCCCTTCGGGCGCCCGTACTTCAGCATGCGGTCGCGCATCTGCAGCGTCAGATCGCGAATCGCCACCAGGTCTTCGTCAGTTTCGGTGGGGAGGCCGAGCATGTAGTACAGCTTCAGGTTCTCGATCCCGTTGGCGAAGATGAGATCGGCGCGGTCGAGGATCTCGTCGTTGGTCACCGTCTTGTTGATGACGCGGCGGAGCCGATCGGAGCCGGTCTCGGGCGCGATCGTGATCGTGCGCTCCCCGCTCTCGTGCAGCACGCGAACGATCGACTCGGTGAGGTCGTCGAGCCGCAGCGACGCCGGGCTGATCGCGTAGCCCATCTCGAGGAGATTCGCGAGGATGCGCTCGATCTCCGGGTGATCGCAGAGCGCGATCGAGACCAGGCCGACGCGGCTCGAGTGCGTGCGCGCCTCGCGCGCGAGTTGCAGGATGCGGTCGGCGGGAAACGATCGGACGGGCAGATAGTTGTAGCCCGCCCAGCAGAAGCGGCACAGGTTGGCGCAGCCGCGCACGACCTCGATGAGGAACCGGGATCCGAACTCGGTGTCGGGCGTGAAGATGCCGGTAGCCGGCGGATCGACCGCGTCGGTCACCTTCAGCGCCGCTTTCCGCACCGGCAGCGGCGCTTCCGCACCGGCGCGCAATGTGTACCCGGCCAGCGCGCCGTCATCGCCGTAGTGCGGCTCGTAGAGCGAAGGGATGTAGTAGCCACGCTCGGTCGCGAGCAGGCGCAGCAGATCGGCGCGATCGGTGGCGGCCGACACGGCACGCCGCAGCCCGGGCACGAGCACCTCGCCTTCGCCGGCCGCGATCACGTCGGCGAACGGCGCCAGCGGCTCAGGATTGACGAAGGTGACCGCGCCGCCGACGACGACCAGCGGATGACGCGGCGAGCGCTCGGCCGCGTAAGCGGGCACGCCGGCCAGGCGCAGCAGCGTCAGGACGTTCACGTAGTCCCACTCGAACGACACGGAGAACGCGATGATGTCGAACTCGCCGACCGGCGTCTGTGATTCGAGCGTCAGGAGCGGCGCCCTGGCGGCTGACAGCTCCGCCAGCTCCTGCTTCGGCGGCAGGAAGAACCGCTCGCAGACGATGTCCGGCTCGTCGTTGAACAGGCGATAGACGGTCTGAAAGCCGAGGTTCGACATCCCGACCCAGTAGGTGTTCGGGAAAGCCAGCGCGACGCGCAGGCGTCCGCCATGCGGCTTCTTGACGTAACCGACTTCTTTCGCGAGGGTGTGCTGTGCGCGTTCCCGTTGTTCCCAGGACTTCATGCGGTGATGCGGTAACCGAGCGCGGCTGTGCGATACGCCGGCTGACGCTCCACAGGAGACGATCCCGTATCCCGTGGATCTACTTAGTTTACCACCGCGATCCCTGATGCCGGGCCGTCTTTAGGCCGGCCGCCCGATCGTTAGGCAGTAACGCGCGGCCTCGCGTAGCGCAGCCCTTTAGGGCTGTTAACGGCCGCGCAGGTAAGCGTGGTGTTGCCGTCAGGCGGACCGGCTGCCGCCGTCGGGCGGGCCATTCGACCGCTTTACCCCTCCTGCCGCCGCAAGAACGCAGGCACGTCGAACGCCGAGCTGAGGTCGAAGTCGGGATCGGCAGACAGTCTCTCGTCGCCGGTATTCGCGTGAAGAGCGGGGTCCGCGGCATCGGCGCCTTCGGCGCCGGGTGCGTACGGCGGGGCGACACTGCCGCCGCTGCCACCGGACGATGCCGATCCGCCCATCGAAGCCACGAGCGGCAGATCGAGCGGCGGGCGCCGCGCGATCGACAGCCGTCCTCCGCCGGACAACGCTGGCGCCGGCGCAGGGTCGGCGCGCACGCGCGCGACTTCGGTATACGGCGTCATGTCCACCGGCGTCTGCACCGTCGATGGCGCCGGGCGCGCCAGGGACGGCGCGCCGAAGCCGGTCGCAATCACCGTAATCTTGACCTTGCCCTTCAGCGCCGGATCGACGACCGCGCCGAAGATGATGTTCGCATCCTCGTCGGCCGCCTCCTGGACGATGCACGACGCTTCGCTGACCTCGACCAGCGAGAGGTCGGGCCCGCCGGTGACGTTGATGATCACGCCGCGCGCGCCGTTGATCGACGCGCCTTCGAGCAGCGGGCTCGAGATCGCGCGCCGCGCCGCCTCCATCGCACGCTCCGGCCCTTCGGCGACGCCGGTGCCCATCATCGCGAAGCCCATGCCGGCCATGATCGTTTTTACGTCGGCGAAATCCAGGTTGATCATCCCCGGCACCAGGATCAGATCCGAGATCCCCTGAATCGCCTGCCGCAGCACGTCGTCCGCGGTCGCGAACGCATCGGCCATCGGCGTCGTGCGATCGATGATCGTCAGCAGGCGCTCGTTCGGAATGGTGATGATCGTGTCGACCGAGTCGCGCAGCATCTCGAGCCCGCGCTCGGCCTGCTGCTGGCGCTTCCGCCCTTCGAACTTGAACGGCTTGGTGACGACTGCGACCGTCAGCGCGCCGAGCTCGCTCGCCAGGCTGGCGATGATCGGCGCCGCGCCGGTGCCGGTACCGCCGCCGAGGCCGGTGGTGACGAAGATCATGTCGGCGCCGTCGAGCGCCTGGATGATCTTGTCGGTGTCTTCGAGCGCCGCCTGGCGGCCGACGCTCGGGTCCGCCCCGGCGCCAAGCCCCTTGGTGAGCTTGCCGCCGATCTGGATCTTCACATGGGCGGCATTGGTCCGCAGCGCCTGCATGTCGGTATTGGCGACGACGAAGTCGACGCCCTCGAAACCGGCGAGCACCATCCGGTTGACGGCATTGCTGCCGCCGCCGCCGACCCCAATCACTTTGATGCGGGCACTGGTACCGGCCTCGTCGTCGAGCCGCAGCCTCGGGCGTGGCGCGTCGTGCGTCCCATCATTGGTGTATTCGTCCATGCGTCGCTCCCCTGGTTGGACGGGTCCGGCCCGCCTTTAGAAGAATTCCCTGAACAAGCCGCGCAGCCGCCCGGCCACCCGGACGAGTGCGCCGGCGCCGACCGGGGCGCGTGATTCCCCGGCCGCGTTGCGGTAGCCGTAGAGCACGAGCCCGACGCCGGTTGCGAACGTCGGGCTGTTGACGTGATCGGCCAGCCCGCCGACGCCGGACGGGCATCCGCGGCGAATCGGTAGATCGAAAATCTGCTCGGCGATTTCGGGCATGCCTTCGAGGATCGCGCCACCGCCGGTCAGCACGATCCCGGAGTTGAGGCTCTTCTCGTATCCGGCACGGCGAATCTCGTCCCAGACGAGGTGAAAGATCTCCTCGGCGCGCGGCTGCAGGATCTCGGACAGGATGCGGCGCGCCATCACGCGCGGCTTTCGCCCGCCGACGCTCGCGACCTCCATCGTCTCTTCCTCGTCGACCATCGCGGCGAGGGCGCAGCCGCACTTGCGCTTGACCTTCTCCGCGTCGGGCACGGGCGTCCGCAGGCCGACCGCGATGTCGTTGGTGAAGTGGTCGCCGCCAACGCCGATCACCGCGGTGTGCCAGATGCTGCCGCGCTCGTAGATGGCGATGTCGGTGGTGCCGCCGCCGATGTCGACCAGCGCGACACCCAGCTCTTTCTCGTCGTCGGTCAGCACCGACTCGCTCGCGGCCAGCTGCTCGACCACCGTCTCGGCGACGTTGACGCCGGCCCGGTTCACGCAGGCGACGATGTTCTGCGTCGAGCTCTGGCTGCCGGTGACGATGTGCACGTTGACCTCGAGCCGGGCGCCGGTCATCCCCACCGGCGCGCCGATGCCGTCCTGCTCGTCGACGACGAAGTCCTGCGGCAGCACGTGGAGGATCTCGCGGCCGGTCGGCAGCGACACCGCCTTGGCGGCGTCGATCGCGCGGCGCACGTCCTCGCGCGTGATCTCGCGGTTCTTGCCGGCGACGGCGATGACGCCGCGGCTGTTGAACCCCTTGACGTGCGGCCCCGACAGCGCCAGGTGCACCGAGTCGATCTCGACGCCGGCCATCAGCTCGGCTTCCTCGACCGCCTTCTTGATCGAGTCGACCGCCGCCTCGAGGTTGACCACGACGCCGCGCCGGATGCCGCGCGATTCGGCGACACCGATGCCGACGATGTCGAGCGACTCGCCGCTGATGATCTCGCCGACGACCGCCGTCACCTTCGAAGTGCCGACGTCGAGCCCGACCAGATATCGTTCTTTTCGCGCCAATCGTTTCCCCTCAGGCTTCCAACTTCCGACTTCGGGCCTTCTGACCTTCTGACCTTCAGACCTTCTCACTGCCGCTTCTATTTCGCCCGCTTGCTCTTCCCGAGCGGCCGAACGTAAATCCGGTCGTCGAACCGCAGATCGACCGAGTCGATCTCGGCCACGCGTTCGCGCAGGGTGGCGGCGAGATCGAGATACGACTGCAGCCGGACGAGGAACCGATCCTCGCCGAGCTGGATCCGCGCGCTGTCCCCCGTCAGGATCACCGCGGCGTTGTGCACATCGCTCACGTCCACCTGCGACAGGCGGTTCGAAATCTGCGGCTTCGCCTTCACCGCCGCGATCACCTGCGCCGCCAGCGCAGCGCGCGGCTCGTCGGTCACCGAGCCGACGCCGCCGGTGCCCGTCGGCAAGCCGTCCACGATCGGCAGATCGAAGTCGGCGAAATGCGGGCCGTACTCGTCGATGATCACGCCCGACTCGTCGATGAGATACAGCTCGCCGTCGATGCGGCCGATGCCGACCGGCGTCCGCTCGGTGACGACGATCTCCACCGTCGACGGCAGCGAGCGGCGCAGCGCCGCGTCGCGGATCCACGGCGAGCCCATCAGCCGGTCACGCCAGGCCTCGAGATCGGTCCACATCAGGCTCTCGCCACGCAGCCCGGCCAGAACCGTCATCACCTCGCCATCGGTCAGCCGCTCGTTGCCGTGAACGACGATGTTGTCGACCAGCAGCACGTGCGCCTGGGCGGCGACGACCGACGTGCGGTAAGCGGCGTATCCAACTGCGGCGATGGAGGCGGTCCAGACGACCAGCGGCTTCAGCACCGCATACCACCGGCGTTTGCGTCCCGGCTTGACGTGGGCGCGGCGGAAGCGCCGATCCGTCCTGGCGGCGACGGCGCTCATGGCTTCAATGCCTCGACCAGGCGATCGGGCACGGACCCGATTGACCCCGCACCCAGCGTGATCACGATGTCTCCCGGCTTCGCCACACGAACGACCGCCGGCACGACGTCGTCGAGGCGCGCGACGACATCGAGCGGCACCGCGGCGCTGCGCCGCACGGCGTCGGCGAGTGCTTCGACCGTCACACCCGGAATCGGGTCCTCGCCCGCCGCATAGATGTCGGTCAGCACGACGTGATCGGCGCCGCCGAGCGCGGGACCGAATGCCTCCATCAGCGCCGCGGTTCGCGAATACCGGTGCGGCTGAAACGCGACAACGATCCGGCGCCCGAAGGTCCGCGCGGCGGCGATCACCGCGGCGATCTCGGTCGGATGGTGCCCGTAGTCGTCGACGACGAGGATGCCATTCGGCTCGCCCCTGATCTCGAACCGCCGCTCCGCGCCGCGAAAATCCTTCAACCCGGCGGCGACGCGGTCGAACGACAGGCCGAGCTCGAGGCCGACGGCCACCGCCGCCAGCGCATTCAGGAGGTTGTGCCGTCCCGGCACCGCGAGCGCGAGCGTGCCGAGCGTCACGCGCGCCTTGCGGCGCTCGCCGCTCCCGTCCGACCCGTGCTCGTCGCCCATGCTCGGCTTGACCAGTGCACCCTCGAAGGGCCGCACCGACGAGCCGCGCGCGCGCCGGTGCACCGTCGCGGTCACGCTCAGCGGTCCCATTTCCACGTCGGTTGCCGTCAGATCCGCCTCCGTCGAGTCGAGCCCGTAGGTCACGACTCGCCGCGTCATCCGCGGCAGCACGCTCGCCAGGTTCCCGTCGTCGAGGCAGGCGACGATGGCGCCGTAGAACGGCACTTTGTTGGCGAAGTCGACGAACGCCTGCTGCAGGTCGTCGAAGCTGCCGTAGTTCTCGAGGTGCTCGTGGTCGATGTTGGTAATCACCGCAATTGACGGAAACAGTTTCAGAAACGATCGATCGCTCTCGTCCGCCTCGGCCACCATCAGCTCGCCGCGCCCGAGCCGCGCGTTGCTGCCGAACGCGCTCAACCGCCCGCCGATGACGGCGGTGGGATCGAGTCCGGCGCGCTCGAGCGCGAGCGCGATCATCGACGTGGTCGTTGTCTTGCCGTGCGCGCCGGCGACCGCGACCGCGAACCGCAGGCGCATCAGCTCCGCGAGCATCTCCGCCCGCGGAATCACCGGCACGTGCCGCCGCCCGGCCTCGACGACCTCCGGGTTGGTCGGCCGCACCGCCGACGAAATCACCACCACCTCCGCCTCGCCGACGTTCGCCGCGTCATGACCCAACGCGATCCGGATGCCCATCGTCGCGAGGCGATCGGTCACCGGCGATCGCTTCTCGTCCGACCCGCTGACGAGGTAGCCGAGATTGGCGAGCAACTCGGCAATCCCGCTCATACCGATGCCGCCGACGCCGACAAAATGAACGTGGCGCGTCTTACCCAGCATCGCGCCACCGGAACGGTTCGGGGTTCAGGGTGCTGGGTTCTGGGTTCGCTTGCGGTTCTGGGTTCCGGATGCCTGGTTCTGCCGAACCGTTGCACGTCGAACCCTCGAACCTGGAACCTCGAACCCTGAACCCCAGAACCAACCTCGAACCCGGAACCTCGAACCCCGAACCGTACGCGAACCCAGCACCTAGCACCCTGAACCCCGAACCGTTCACGAGCGCGCCACCAGTTCCAGCGCACGGTCGACGATGACCCTCGCTGCGTCCGGCTTCGCCAGCCCGCGCGCCACCGACGCGATCCTCTGCCTGCGCGCCGGATCCGCCGCCAGCGCCTGCACGCGCGAGGCGAGCGCCTCGCCGCTCGCGTCGTGCTGCAGCAGCAGTTCCGCCGCGCCCGCGTCGACCAGCGATTCCGCGTTCTTCCGCTGGTGATCGTCGGTCGCGGTCGGCAGCGGAATCAGAATCGCCGCCTTCCCCGCCGCGGTGATCTCGGCCAGCGTCGTCGCGCCGGCGCGGCAGACGATCAGATCGGCGTCGGCGAGCCGCCGTCCCATGTCGTAGAGGAACGGTTCGACTTCGCCCTGAACCCCCGCCTCCCGGTAGGCGGTGCGCACCATCTCCACATCTCGTTCTCCCGTCTGGTGTGTGAGACGGACAGGCGGACGGCCGGCCGCCAGCTGCGGCGCTGCCTCCACCATGGCCACGTTGATTGCGTGCGCGCCCTGAGAGCCGCCAAAGACTAGGACCCGAGTGACCGACGTCGTGTCATCGCGCGCCGACTCCTGGTTGGGCCCGGCGTGAAAAAACTCCGGCCGGACCGGGTTTCCGCTCACGAACGCCTTCGCACCGAAAAACGCCTGGGTCGATTCGAACGTCACCGCCGCCGCTTTGACCACGCGCGCGAGCAGCCGGTTGGTCAGGCCGGGCACCGCGTTCTGCTCGAGCAGCATCGTCGGCATGCCGCGCAGTGCCGCCACCATCACCACCGGCCCCGAGCTGTAGCCGCCGACGCCGACAACCAGCGACGGCCGTCGCGCGGACAGCAGCCGCCACGAGTCGAGCAGACTGAGCGGCAGCAGCAGCGCGCCGCGCAGCCGCCCGGCCATCGACTTTCCCTTCACGCCGCTGCTGCGGATCACATCCAGTGGAAACCCTTCGCGCGGGATCACCCGCGCCTCGATGCCCTGCGCCGTCCCCGCGAACGACACCACCGCGTCCGGTTGCCGCGACTGCAGCTCGCGCGCAACCGCAATGCCCGGGTAGAGATGACCGCCGGTGCCGCCACCGGCGATGACGACGCGAACAGCCATGCGCACCCGAGGGAGGCGTCATGCCTCCGCTGAAGACGTGTGCTGCGATACGTTCAACAGAATCCCCATCCCGACCAGGTTGATCAGCAGCGACGACCCCCCGGCGCTGACAAACGGCAGCGGCAGCCCTTTGGTCGGCATCAGGCCGAGGACGACGCTGATGTTGATGAACGCCTGCGCCGCGATCATCGTCGTCAGCCCGAGCGCCAGATACCCGCCGAACGGATCCTCGGCGTTGGTGGCGACGCGCAGCCCGCGCCACGTCATCACGCAGAAGCAGAGGACGACCGCCGTCGCGCCCAGCAGCCCCAGCTCCTCGGCGATCACCGAGTAGATAAAGTCGGTATGCGGCTCCGGCAGGTAGAACAGCTTCTGGACGCCGTTCATCAGCCCCTTGCCCGAGATGCCGCCGGTGCCGACCGCAATCAGCGACTGGATGATCTGGAAGCCGTCGCCAAGCGGGTCTTCCCAGGGATTGAGGAAGGCCAGCGTTCGACGGCGGCGGTACGGAGAGCCCATCACGGCGATGTAGAGCGCCGGCACCGCCAGCAGCGCCGCGCCGGCGATGTAGCGGTAGTTGAGTCCGGCCGCGAACACCATCACTGCGGCGATCAGCAGGACCGACATCGACGTGCCGAAGTCCGGCTCCGGCAGGATCAGCCCGACCAGTCCCAGGACGACGACGACGACCGGCAGGACTCCGTAGGCAAGGTCGTCGATGCGGCGGCCGCGGCGCTCCAGGTGTGCGGCGATGAAGAAAATTGCCGCCAGCTTCGCCAGCTCGGACGGCTGGACGCCGATGCCGCCGACACCGAGCCACCGCCGGGCTCCGTTGATCGGCGCGCGGAAGTACACGGCAACCAGCCCCAGCGACACCAGGGCCAGACAGGTCCAGATGAAGACCGGCTCGCGATAGCATCGGTAGTCGATCCGCATCACGACATAGAGCATCGCGATGCCGAGCGCGGCCCACATGGCCTGCGTCATCAGGTACCGCGAAGCTAGGCCGTAGCGATCCAGCGCGACCGCAGCCGACGCGCTGTACACCATCACCACGCTGAGGGCGACCAGCAGGATGGTGGTGATGAAGAGCACCTTGTCGGATTTGAGTTTTCTCGCCATCCTCTTTGGAGGGCACCTTTTTCAGGGTGCCTGACATTCTTTTTCAGGGTGCCTAAAGGTCTTACCCACTTCGCCCGAAACATGGCCAGCGTTCGATTAGGATCGGAGTGAGCGGTCAGCAGTCATCAGTCGGCTTTCGGGCAGAGGCATCAGCTTCCCGCACCGGGGCAGCGCGGGTTCCCAGCAGCCAATCCTCCACCGCAAGAACCGACTGACGACTGCTCACCGCTCACGTTTGAGCTGGCAGTCATCAGCTGTCGGCCAACAGCTCTCGGCTGTCAGCCATCAGCTCTCAGCTCGCAGCTGTGAGCTTTCGAACCTCGTCCTTGAACCGCCTCCCCCGGTCTGCGTAATCGCGGAACATGTCGAAGCTCGCGCACGCGGGCGCCAGCAGCACCACACCAGACGGCTTGGCGAGCTCGAAGGCCCGGGCCACGGCGTCGGCCAGCGTGTTCGCTTCGTGCACGGCGATGAGATCGCCCAGCGCCTCCCGGACCAGCGGCCGGGCTTCGCCGATCGCCACCACAGCCTTGGCGCGGATCTTCAGCGGCTCCCGCAGCAGGCGCAGGTCGCCGCCCTTGAACTTCCCGCCGACAATCGGCACCAGATCCCGATCGAAGCTCTCAATCGACCGCAGCGCCGCCTCGACGTTGGTCGCTTTCGAGTCGTTGACGAAGCGGACGCCCTCGCGCTCGGCGACCAGTTCCATCGCGTGCTCGAGGCCGCGGAACGCGTCGACCGCAGCCGTCATCGCCGCCGGTGCCGCGCCGGCAATCGCGCCGACCGTCGCGGCGGCCAGCACGTCATGGACGAGGTGCGGTCCGAGCAGGTGAATCGCGCTCAGCGGGATCAGCCGCTGCGGCACGTCCGAATGCCGATCGACGATCCATCCGTCCTCGACCACGGTCCCGCGATCGACCGCGCCGCTGCGCGCGAACAGCCGCGCCGCCGCCCGGCCGCGGCGCGCCAGCTCGAGCACCGCGGGGTCGTCGGCGTTGATGACTGCGAAGTCGCGCGCGTCCTGGTTCTCGAAGATCCGCGCCTTTGCCGCGCCGTAGGCATCGACCGTCGGATGCCGATCGAGATGATCGGGCGAGAAATTCAGCATCACCGCGATCCATGGGTGGAACGTGTCGATCTGCTCCAGCTGAAAGCTGCTGGCCTCGACGACGTGAAAGGTGTCGGGCGTCGACTCCGAGACCTGCGCGCTCAACGGCGCGCCGATATTTCCGCCCACCGTTACCTTGAAGCCCGCCGCCTCGAGCATCCGTCCGGTCAATGCGGTCGTCGTCGACTTGCCCTTCGTGCCGGTAATCGCGATCACGCGCCCCTGCAGCCACCGGTACGCGAGCTCGATCTCCGCGATCACCGGAACGCCGCGATCGCGAGCGGCCTGCACGACAGCGGTCTCCGGCGGCACGCCGGGGCTGAGCACGACCAGATCGGCCTCGGTGAAGGTCTCGGTTTCGTGGCCGCCAAGCTCGAGCCGGACGCCAAGCGGCAATAGCACGCCCGCCTCCGGCACCTCGTGCCGCGTCTCCGAGAGCGTGACCTGCGCGCCGCGGCGCGCGAGCAGCTCCGCGGCGGCAATGCCGCTCCTCGCCGCCCCCGCGACTGTGACGCGTTTACCTGTGACGTCGAATTTCACGTTTCGAATTCCAGATTCCAGATTCCATATTCCTCATGCCTTCACCGCAGCTTCAGCGTCGCCAGGCTCGTCAGCGCAAAGATGATCCCGACGATCACGAACCGCGTGATCACTTTCGGCTCGCTCCACCCGATCAGCTCGAAGTGGTGATGCAGTGGCGCCATGCGAAACAGCCGCTGCCCGCCGGTCGCCTTGAAGTAGCCGACCTGCAGCACCACCGACGCGGCTTCGAGCAGGAACACGCCGCCGACGATCGGCAGCAGCAGTTCCTGCTTGATCAGGATCGCGACGATGCCGAGCGCGGCGCCGAGCGCCAGCGAGCCGACATCGCCCATGAATATTTCGGCGGGGTACGAGTTGTACCAAAGGAAACCGAGCGAGGCTCCGACCAGAGCACCGCAAAACACCGTCAGTTCCGCCGCCTGCGGGAAGCGCACGAGCAGCAGGTACTCGGCGAAGACGCGATGCCCGGTTACGTAGGCGAGCGCCGTGTACGCGGCCGCGGCGATCGCGAACACGCTGATCGCCAGGCCGTCGAGGCCGTCGGTCAGGTTGACGGCGTTCGACTCCGACACCAGCACGAACACCGCGAACAGCAGGTACCACCAGCCGAGATCGGGGATGATGCGCTTGAAGAACGGGAACACGAGCCGCGTGTTGTAGAGGCTCTCGTTCTGCAGCACGAGCAGCACGACGCCGACCGCCAACCCGATGAGGATTTGAAACCCCATCTTGTAGCGCGGCAGCAGGCCGTGATGCGAGCGGCGGACGATCTTGAGATAGTCGTCGGCGAACCCGATGGCGCCGAAGCCCATCGTCGTCAGCACCGCGATCCAGATGTAGACGTTGGTCAGATCGGCCCACAGGATCGTCGGCACCAGCGCCGCCGTCAGGATCAGCAGCCCGCCCATCGTCGGCGTGCCCGCCTTGGGCCGGTGCGTCTGCGGTCCCTCGGCGCGAATCACCTGGCCGATCTGAAACTCGCGAAGCTTGCGAATCAGCCACGGGCCGAAGACGAGGCTGATCGCGAGCGCGGAGAGCGTCGCTGCCGCCGTGCGGAACGTGATGTATCGCGTCACGTTCAGCACCGACAGCTGCAGGTGGAATGGATAGAGGAGGTGATACAGCATCAGCCGCGCTCCGACTTGAGCCGTTCGACCACACGATCCGTCTTGACCCCGCGCGAGCCCTTCACCAGCACGACGTCGCCCGGCTGCACCATCGTCAGTACCAGGTCTGCCGCCTCATCGCTGGTGGCGAAATACTGCACGTTTGCCGCGGGCATGCCGGCGGCGACCGCCGCGTTCGCCATCGCCGCCGCCGCCGATCCGCCCACGGCGATCAGCTTGTGCACGCCGGTTTCGGCCGCGGCGCGCCCAACCCCTTCGTGCAGGCCGATGGAATGATCGCCGAGCTCGAGCATCTCGCCGATGACGGCGATGCGCCGCGTCGCGCCGGCGCTTGCGAGCACGTCGAGGGCGCGTTTGGTTGCCGTCGGGTTGGCGTTATAGCTGTCGTCGACGACGGTGACGCCGCCTGCGAGCCTGACGACTTCACCGCGATGCGATGCCGGCCGAAGCCCGGCGGCTTTCGCGGCGATGTCGGCCAGCGGCACGTCAAAGTGCAGCGCCACCGCCGTCGCGGCGAGGACGTTCGCCAGATTCGCCCGGCCGACGAGGGGCGTGGTCACGTCGACGGCGCCACGCGGCGTCGTGATGCGTGCGCTGATGCCCTCGATCCCCCGATCCTGGATGTTCGTCGCGCGAATGTCGGCGTCGCGATCGACGCCGAAGGTCACGGTCCGGCCGCCGAAGCCGCGCGCCCGGGTGATGATCCGCGCGTCGTCGGCGTTGGCGACCAGCACCGTGGACGCGCCGGCGCCCTCGAGGATTTCGGCCTTCGCATCCGCGATCGCGTCGACCGAGGCGAAGAAGCCGACGTGAGCTTCGCCGACGTTGGTCCAGACGCGCACCTCCGGCTCGGCGACGCGCACCAGCGTGCTGATCTCCCCGGCGTGGTTCATCCCCAGCTCGACGACGGCAATCTCCGGACGCTGCCTCAGTTCGATGAGCGATAGCGGCAGGCCGATATGGTTGTTGAAGT
>Ga0207701_10003714_pt1 | contig 15614 bp, 15 predicted proteins | sample KBSSwiSSwithPhiX_FD_184294 | JGI IMG/M metagenome (GOLD analysis project Ga0207701, IMG submission 184294) | Switchgrass rhizosphere bulk soil microbial communities from Kellogg Biological Station, Michigan, USA, with PhiX - S5 (SPAdes) (version 2) | ecosystem: Environmental > Terrestrial >... | reverse complement strand
GGCCGCCGCCGCCAGGAGGACGCCGTTCTCAGGGCCGCCGCAGCCTTCGAGGCGGCAGCCCCCTGGGCCGACCGCATCCCATCGGTAGTCACCGCTGTCGTGAGAGGGGGTGCGGTACCTCCGGGGCCGCAACGATCCCGCTGCCCATCAACCCGGCCGGGTTGATCCCTAGGATCCGAGCGCCCGCATTGGGTCAGCTGCGTTACCTCACGGGTCAGTTAAGAATGAAATTGGCCGGTGCGCAAACGTACTGGGCAACCTGGCTGGCTTGAACGTCGAGATCCTGCCCGAAACTGTCTGTGATGCTGTATCTGTCGGGCACTCCAGTAGCAGTGCTTGATTTACGAGCGTTGGACAAGCCATAGCACTTCAGCCCCTCTTGAGCTCCAGAATTCGGGGGGATGGGAATGATCTCGACTCCCTTTAGATCCTTCAACTTGGCAACCACGCAGGCGAAAACCCCGTTGCCGATCTTGATCTGCTCCAGTTTGGCACCGAAGTAAGATTCGATATTGACGACCGTATTTGGCGGGGCGGATGCGTTGATCCCTTGGCAGAGGAAGAAGGAACTGATTGCGAATGGCCGCCCTCCATCGCCGGCCTGCGCCACCGTCGCGGACAACGCGAGAATCCCGCTCACTGCCAGCACTCTCAAAACAAATTTACTTTTCATGGTGGTATCTCCTTGGTTGGTCCGCTCCGGCGCGCCGCGCGCCGACGTGGAATTTCGAAACTGCTTTATCGGTTACAGAGATCCGGTCACGGCACTACAGTGAACGTCTGTCTGGCACGGAAAGCTCTGGGTACTGTCACCGGTTGGTTGGTTGTTGGGTCAACGACTGTGTATGGGAAGAACCCGGAAACCACGCCTTCGTGCGTGCCGAGCGGAATCCCGGACGTCGGGAACTGGCACTTCAAGTCCTTGATTCCGTCAGTCGCGCCAGTTACCGGGTCCGCCACATCTGATGTGGAGCACGTGCCACCACCCTTGCTGTTGACCTTCACCGGAATCACGAGCGATCCCACGCGGAACGTGAGCGAGGTGTCCGTCTGTACCAGCGCCGACGCGTCCCACTTGAGCGCGCCGCTCGATTCGCTAAAGATCGCAATCGTTATGTTGGCCTCCTTGCCCAGGCTGAGCACCTTCGGCACCGGGAAACTTGGCTTGATGTCGATGCGGTGCGTGCAGAGGAAGGTCGTGGTGCCATCAGGGGGCTGGGGGATAGTGCCCCCGCAATCCTGCCCATCGGGGACGCCGTTGGCGTCGATGTCACCAGCCAGGAAGAGCTCCTCCTCCTGCTTCTTCGTGATCTCCTGCGGCGTGTCGGTACGAATCCCGCCTGCGAAATCGAGGGCTGCCGAGAACCGGTAGAGCAGGTTGCTCCAGTCGTTGTACCCCGTCAGAACCTCCAGATCCAAGCTATCACAGCCACCCGTCCCGGAGTTTAGGTTGGCGGAGGCGTTAGTCTGGTAACTGGGGCTCGTCCCCTGTTTGCTGCGGTTCCAGTTTAGTGGCACGGTGGTGGCTGTGGCCACCGACCAGGCGCTCGGGCCGAACGCAGTCTGGTCGGCAGTCGAGAAGTACGGAAGAAGGGGTCCCAGACTCACGTTGCCGCCGAGCCCCAAATTTTCGTTCAACCCCCCATTCTCGTTCAGGTCTGGCAAATCAGCGCGCGAGTAGTCCAGCCGGCGGTTCGGAATGGGGCTCCCGGCGAACTGGCGGCTGTAGCTCATCACGCTCAGGTAGTTGGGCTTGCAGTTGAGGCCATCGCCGCCTCCGTGCCGGAGCCCGAGGGTGTGTCCGAACTCATGCATGAAGGTCCCGGCCTGCTGGTCCGTGGTGCCCCGGGCGTGGCTGACGCCCCCGACGCTGGTCGTCGTAAAGCCGCCGAGCGTGATGATCGCGTCGTCTCCGCCCACCTCGGCGCAGCCCGAGGAGCCGGACCCGGACGCGGGGCTGGCGCCTATCTGCTTGTGGGCGAACAGCACGTAGCGGAACACCAGACGCTTCGCATTGAGCCTGTTCTCCGCATTGGAGTCGGCATTGTTGCGCTCGGCGGCGGTGCCGAAGTTCAATTTCTTTATGGCGTCGAAGTCCGCCGCGTCGCTCTGACTGATGGCGTTGCTGGCCGGGCCCGTGCATGGCGTGAAAGCGACCTCGCTGACGTGGCTGGTCGGTCCCGTGTTAGTGAGCGTCATGAATGTTGCCTGCTCGTCGACCTGAAAGTGGGTCCGAATGCCGGCCGTGGCGTCCGGGTTTGTAACGGGGGCCGCTGCGAACGACTCCCTGACGCTCTTGACTCCGACGGTCGCCACACTCTGCGTTTGGCTCAAGGCTTGGGGGTCGGGCTTGTGATCCTGCATCCAATCCATCTCGACGAAGATATCTTTGTGATTCGGGTCGGCGCACTCCGTTGTGAGAGTAACGCCGTCGCCGTTCGTGTTGACCTGGACGCAAAGCTTGAGGTCGACGATGCCGTCACCATTGAAGTCGATGCCCCCGCCAGTACCGGTTCCGTTGCCCCCTTGGTTCGTCTCCCAGCAGTCTGGGATGCCGTCACCGTCCGTATCTTTGACATTCCCGCTGGCGTCGAAACATCCGGCCAAGGGCAACTGGCCGGGCCCTAGCGGCCCAGGAGCTGACAATCCCGCGCTGAGGACCGTGGCGTTCGAGGGCAGGCCGCATGTGAAGGCCGGGAACTCGAGCGCGACCACCCCGTTGCCGTTGACCCCGTTCCGGGACCACATCGCGTCCTTGAACTGGCCGGCAAAGGTCGAGGGGTCGCACGCGAAGTCGCCGAGCGCGGGGTTGAGGGTCGTGCCCGAGGGAAACCCCAGGGCGCCCAAAGTGCCATTGACGCCAAGGTTGGCCCCGGTGACCTTGCTCAGCCGGAGTATCGTGCTGGCGCCATCGCACGCGACGACCAGCACGCCTCCCGTGATGGCCAGCGCGCTGGGGCGGCACGGGGTGTTAAAGGTGGTCGCGACGGGGCTCGCGATGTCGGCCTTGAACCGCGCGATGTCGATCGTGCCGGATCCGCTGGTGAGGCCCTGGTAGATCATGTCCTCTTCCGGATCCCACGCCAAGCCGCCGCAGCTGGTATTCACGTTCGGCCGGGGCAGCAGCGTGGCGGTGCCATCGGCAGTGGCGGTGAACTGGCTGTAGTCGATGCTGTAGATCGTGCCGTTGTTCCCGCAGCCGAGGAGATCGCCCTTGTCCGGGCGATTGACCAAGTGGACCCAGCCGTTGCCTGGCGCAGCTACTACGCCGGCGATTTGTGTTTGGATTGTCTTGATCACAGTGCCGGCCGGCACGGTACCCACGTCCGACGGGGTGATGAAGTAAACCGTCGAACGTTTGTTGACGTCCGAGCTGTCCAGGCAGGTGATCGCCAGCAGCACGGGGTACGCGATAGAGTCGACCCCCGCAAGCCTCGAGCCCTGGACGACGGCCATCGAGGCCCCCCCCTGGTTACCGCAGGCCGCGGCGGCGGCTGGGGTAATGCTCCGAAGCGCGGCTCCGACATTGAAGGCGGCGTGCACCGGTGTAGGGAGGAACGACGCGAGCAACAGCAAAAGAAAGCCGACCGACACGCCGAGGTTCAGATCGCGTTTGCTACTCATAATGTATCCCCTTTTTGATGAGAAGCGAAATCCGCTACCGTACACGCCTATCATGTGGCGCCGGCGGACATGTGTCAACGGAGAATCGAAAAAAATGACAAAAAAAGGACAAGAAAAGTTCTCGCGTATTTCAGCCGTTCCCGTATGCCACTGCCATTTGCGCGCCGACTGTGGTTTTGCCGAACTCGCGATCGGAAAAGATTACAACTGTAATATTTTGCAACGCAACTTCGCTTGCCTCAAGCGGCTACGATCGAGCTTGGGGTAACGCCAGCCGCAACACGCAAGCCTCACGCACTGCGCTACGTGATCCAACTGGCGAGTGATCATTCACACGAATTTTCAGTCCGTGTCTAATGTTTTTCTTGGATTTTTGAGTGATGGATTGACCGGGGGCGGTTTATTTCGTCACTCTTTCTATTAGTCGATCTTGGCGCCAGACCGCTCTACAATTTCTCCCCACTTTACTCGCTCTTTCCTGACGAACTGAGTGAATTGTTCGGGCGAGCCCGGCACGCAGACCCCACCCTGCGCGGCAAGCGTTGCCTGTAGCCGTGGCGACGCGCAAGCCTTCTGGATTTCCGCGTTCAATTTCGCGACGATCGCCTTGGGCATACCCGCCGGTCCGATCATTGCGGCCCATGTCGTAATGTCGTAACCGCGCAAGCCGGCTTCGGACAGCGTCTGCAGGTCAGGCAGCACGGGCGAGCGCCTTGGTCCGGTAACCGCAAGCGGGCGAACTTTGCCGGCGTGGATGAACGTCAGGATCGACAACTGATTGTCGAAGATTAGATCGATCTGCCCCGCTATTAACTCAGTCAGGCCCTGTGACACGGCCTTGTACGGCACGTGCACTATGCGCGTACCCGTCATCTGCTTGAAGAGTTCACCACTCAGGTGCAGCGTCGTGCCGTTACCCGATGACGCAAAGGAAAGCTTGTCCGGATTGCTGCGCGCGTATGCAATGAGGTCTTGCACCGATTTCACCGGCAGAGTCAATCTAACCGCGAGCACGTTCTGGTTCGATGAGACCTGACCTATTAACTGCAGATCCCGGTCGACATCGTAAGGGAGATTCCGCACAAGACTCGGATTGATCGCGAGGTATCCCATATTGCCGTAGCCAAGCGTATAGCCGTCCGGCGGCGCACCGACCAGTAATTGCATACCGATCAAGCCGCCCGCACTCGGTCGGTTGTCGATGACGATCTGCTGTTTCATCTGGACCGTAAGCTCCGACGTTAGCTGGCGCGCGGAGATGTCTGCGCCCCCACCCGCCGCTGAAGGTACGATGTAGCGGATTGGACGATCTGGGTACTCTGCGGCGGCGTTAGTGGTTGTTACCGCAGCACAGATGACAACCGTCAGCGTACACGCGTCCCACGGCTTATGCCTTTTGGTCATGAGATGAGCCGGTCGTGTACGTGGAGGGGATAACCATAGCCAATTGCGCCTGAGACTGCAGAGATCTGCCCCCTTTCGAGTAAGCGCAGGGTTGCGCGCAATGGCCGGAGATTGCTAAAAGGATACGCGAGACCTGTGATGCGCAAATATTGGTGGTCCATAAATGTCCGTGGAATTTCATGATGATCAGGCGACGCCCGGCGCGAGCGAGTATTCATGGTGCACTCCTCTCGACACTGACTTCACGCGCACAATAGTGCCCGCCGGCAACACGCCGAGACTTAACCACGCACTCGATGTGTTGGACAAGCTGCTTTCGGCGCACCAAAGTTCCCGGCGCGCATGGCCAAGGACGAACGCAACAGCATTAGAACCAGCCAAACCGCACCTGAAAGCAATCCCAATCCGATTCGCCCAACGCAAACCCACCCATTTATGATGCCATAACTCTCAGCACGCAGTGGTTACCATCGATCAGATACGATCGACGCGAATATTTGCGCACCACCAGTAGTCAAATCCACAGCCTGCCTGTTGCAAGATGGCGGAACGGGGGCATAATATCCCCACTTTTCGTTTGGAAATTTGCACGGTGGCCAATTTGACAATGCATGGTGCTTTTCTGCAGTGTGCGGTGAGCTTGGCGCTCGTGGTTACGGCCGTGCCGGCGGCTGAGGTCGGACCGAGCGTTGCGGACTCGCAAAGCTCCGCCCCGGCGGGCACGTCGAGTCCTTCCAGTGAATTGGTGAAGCGTTTGCAGCGCAAGCCGATCGCGGAGAAACCGACGCATGAACTCTTCGGGAGTGCGTCGTGGCAGCCACCAGTCAAACCGGTTGCTGCGGCGGCACGGAAGCCGAAGCCGGTGGCGCCACCGGTGCCCTACGTTTTCATGGGCCGAATGTCCCCGCATGGCAGCTCTGAAATCATTTTCCTCACCAAGGGCGACCAGATCTACAGGGTAACCGCGGCAGGCGATGTCCTGGATGGCATGTACCGCATAGACGAGGTCGCGGCGAACCACATCGCTTTTACATATTTACCGCTCAATGCCAAACAAATCGTGACCTTTGCGGCGAGCGCGGCGACGACCCCGACACCCGTCGCGCCGGCCCAGCCAGCTGCGACTATCGTCCCGGCTGTAACGATCGTCCCGGTTGCAACGAACGTACCGATCGCCACGCGGGATGTCATCTCGACCGCCCCGGCAAGGAGTGACCCGCCGGCCATCGCGCAAGCGCAAGACGGTCGCCCGCCTGTACCGACCGCAGCCGCTACTCCTGCGGCAAAACCGTAGGAATCGAGTACCTCCGTACCGGCCGACAGCGTATTTCCAGACCCGCAATCGAGATGCATGGTTTGCGCGGGGAATGTTGGCGGTTGAAATGAGCCAGCACCCTGCGGCTATGCGGGGGCATACAAGCGTCCCGTCATCGTGTTACATGCCGCAGGGCTGATTTATCGACAGCGCGGGTTGATCGTTTTCGCAGGAGACCCGCCCGTTCGGGCATAGCGGGCCGACCAGTGACTTTGCTGATAGAATTAAAATAGACAGCTAATACGGCATTGAGCCGAGGATAGGGTTGCATGATCGTGCTAACCGCGGCGCAGCCCGGATTGCGAAAGCGTAGTACCTGTGTGGGATTTACACTGCTGGAGTTACTGGTGGTGGTAGCCATCATCGGGCTGCTTGCGGGTTACGTCGGACCGCGCTATTTTTCGCAAATTGGTAAATCCGAAATTCAACTCACGCGCGCCCAAATCGACGCACTGGGGAAAACGCTTGATCAGTACCGGCTCGACACCGGGCATTATCCGAGCACCGAGCAGGGATTGGCTGCGCTCTTTACCCGGCCGGCGAACGAGCCCAAATGGGCAGGACCGTACTTGAAGAAGGCGGTTCCGCTGGATCCGTGGGGGCGCGCTTATGTTTACGTCCTGCCTGGGGAACACGGCGAGTATGATTTACTTTCGTACGGCAAGGACGGCCAGCCCGGCGGCACCGGCGAGGCCGCCGACATCACCAACTGGTGACTTCAGGCGCGATGCTTTACGAACTTAAAGCTTTGCGCGAGCGCGAAGGCGTCGTATCGTTGCGTTTCGATGCCGCAGATGAACACGCGGCCGCAAAACAGGCCACTATCCAGGGCTATACGGTATTGACGGTCAAGCCCAGGTCGGCTTGGAATGCGTGGGCATCGCGTGGCGGCCGACATCGCGGCTTTTCGTTGCTGCTGTTCAGTCGGGAGTTGCTGGTATTGCTGAAATCCGGCCTGGCGCTGGCGGAGGCGTTGCAAACGCTGGCGGAAAAGGAACGCGAGACCCATGCCCGGCAAATCATAGACAGCGTGGTTTCACGTTTGCGGGAAGGACAGCCGTTATCGATCGCGATGCAGCAGTTTCCCGCGGTATTTCCGGCGCTTTACGTAGCGACTATTCGCGCCAGCGAAAAAACCGGCGATCTCCCCGAGGCGCTGGATCGGTTTGTGATTTACCAGTCGCAAGTCGATGTGGTGCGCAAAAAAGTGCTCAGCGCGTTGATATATCCATTATTGTTGATGGTGGTGGGAGGGCTGGTAAGCCTGTTTTTAATGCTGTATGTCGTGCCGCGGTTCAGCCAGATTTACGAGGACATCGGTGGCAATCTGCCGTTCTTTTCGCGCTTGCTGTTGTCCTGGGGCAGCCTGCTCCAGGCGCACACCGGCCCGGTGCTGGCTGCGGCCGGTGGTGTGATTGCCGCCGTTGCTTACGTCCTGCTTAATGCCGGGACCCGGCAGTGGTTAGGCGAAAAGTTGTGGCGGGTACCCGGGATCGGCGAGCGCTTGCGCTTGTATCATCTGTCGCGGTTTTACCGTACCGTGGGGATGCTGCTGCGCGACGGCATTCCGGTCGTGAACGCGCTAAGCATGGTCGCGGGAATTTTGCCGCTGGCGATGCGGCAGCCGCTGGTGGCCGCCGCCCGCGGCATCAGCGAGGGATTGCCGACTTCCCGTGCCATGGATGCCAACGGGCTCACCACGCCGGTCGCGTTGCGCATGCTCGTGGTTGGCGAGCGCGCCAGCAAAATGGGGGAAATGATGGAAAATATCGCAAGTTTCCACGACGAGGAAATCGCGCGCTGGGTCGACTGGTTTATCCGGTTGTTCGAGCCGCTGCTGATGGCTTTCATCGGCATCGTGATCGGCGTGATCGTGGTTCTGATGTATCTGCCTATTTTTGAACTTGCGGCGAGTGTCCATTGAGCGCGACGTGGTCACAAATCGGCGAGGCGGCCGGCGGCATTAAGGCGGAGCAGATTCAAAATGCGCGCGCCGAGGCGCTGAGCACGCGGCGCCGGCTGGTCGAGGTACTCGAAGAGCAGCTTGCTTTGCCACCGGAAGAATTTCTCTCGGCCCTCGCTGCGACCTTCTTTTACCCGGTGCTTTCGATGCATGATGTCAATGCGCTGCAACCGGAGTTCGATCTGCTGTCTTATAGCGAATCCGTCAAACACGGCTGTATAGCGATGCGCGACGCCGCGGGGAAAACCATCCTCGCTTTCGACGACCCGTTCGCCGTCGAGTTACAGGCCCGCATGGACGAGCGCATCAAACCCGCGTTCACGTGGGTGCTCATTCATCACGCCGATCTACGCGCCTATCTGGCGCGGCACGAGGAGACCTTTCAGGCGCTCGACACCGTGCACGCCGAGCGGGGACAGGACACGACGCTCCTGCCGGGCATCGAAGACCTGTCGCTCAAGACCATCAGTGAGGACACGAGCGAAGTCGTGCGGCTGGTCCGATCCACGCTGCGTGACGCGCTCAAGATCGGCGCGAGCGATATTCACCTTGAAACGACGGCCAGCAGTCTCGTCATCAAGTTTCGCATCGATGGAACTTTGACCGAAGTCAAGACCATTGCCGACCTGCAGCAGGCCGAGCAGGCAATATCGCGGATCAAGGTGCTCGCGGAACTCGACATTACCGAGCGACGCATACCGCAGGACGGCCGCTTCAAGGCGCTCGACAAGGGACGCGAGGTGGATTTCCGCATTTCCATCATGCCGAGCATTTTCGGTGAGGACGCGGTGCTGCGGATCCTTGACAAGCAGGCGTTACTTAGCGAATTGCAGACCCTGAACCTCGATAACCTCGGGTTTGAGCCCGAAGTCGTCAGGCAAATGCGCCACCTCGCGAGCGAGCCCTATGGGATGCTGCTGGTCACCGGGCCAACCGGCAGCGGCAAGACCACGACTTTGTATGCCGCCATTTCGGAAATCAATCATGGCTACGACAAGATAATAACGATTGAAGATCCGGTCGAGTACCAGTTGCCCGGTGTACTGCAGATCCCGGTGAACGAGAAGAAAGGTCTGACATTTGCGGTCGGGTTGCGCTCGATATTGCGCCATGATCCTGACAAGATCATGGTCGGCGAGATTCGCGACGCAGAGACCGCGAACATTGCGGTGCAGTCCGCTTTGACCGGCCACCTGGTATTCACCACGATCCACGCCAACAACGTATTTGACGTAATCGGCCGGCTGATGCACATGCGGATTGATCTCTACAGCATGGTTTCGGCACTCAACGGCATAGTTGCGCAGCGGCTGGTGCGTGTGATTTGCCCACATTGCGCCGAAGACTACGCACCGGCGGCCGAGCTCCTGAGCGATTCCGGCTTGCGGCCGGAATCGGTGTTGGACTTCAAGTTCAAATTTGCACGCGGCTGCGGCCATTGCCGCGGCACAGGTTATCGTGGCCGGAAGGCAATCGCCGAGATGTTGCTGCTTAATGACGAGATCCGGGAATTGATCGCGGCCCGCGCGCCGGTCCGCAAGATAAAGGATGCTGCGCGCGCGAACGGTACGCGGTTCCTGCGCGAATCGGCTCTGAATCTGGTGCAAAGCGGAGATACGACTTTGCAGGAGATAAACCGTGTTACCTTCGTGGCGTGACCGCGTCTGTTTCGCTTTAACCCCGGACGCGCTGAGCTGGGTACGGGTGGCGCGCGGGTTTAAACCTGCGGTCGTGGAAAAAAATACCGTGTCGTGCGTAGCGGAAGCGAACGGCGCACCATGGCAGGGCGCATTGCAGAAACTGCAGGGCGTGCTGGCCACGCAGGCCCCCGCCGATGCAATGGTTGTTTTATCCAACCATTTCGTTCGCTATGTGTTAGTGCCCTGGAGCGACGCATTGAACGGCGCGGACGAGGAGCTCGCATTTGCGCGGCATTGTTTTGCCAAAGTCTACGGCGATGCGGCGGCGGATTGGGAAGTGCGACTAAGCGACGGCAAGCCGGGAGCACCACGGGTCGCCAGCGCGGTCGACCGGCAGCTGGTCGAATCGTTGCGCAGCGCCTTTGAACAAAGCGACCTCGCGTTACGCTCAGTGCAGCCATTCCTGATGATTTCATTCAATCGCTGGCGTGGCGAATTCCGACGCCGCGACGCATGGTTCGTCATCGCCGAGCGCGGGCGATACTGTTGCGCGGCGATCGAGAAGCAGGAATGGCGCAATGTGCGCTCGGGCAAGCTGGGCGATGGTTTCCTGCAGGAGCTGCCGCAACTGTTCAAGCGCGAGTTATTTCTTGCCGGCACGGGCGAGTCCACCCGTGCAGTCATGCTGCACGTCCCGGAACAGCCGCGATTTGCGGCCGTTCCCGATAGCGACTGGCAAGTGACGCCGCTCGTGCTGCCTGCGTGCGCCGGATTCTCGCCCATTAGCGACCCGCAATACGCGATGGCGATGAGCGCTTTGTCTTGATGCGGCCGTTGTTTCTTGATTACCTGCAGCCGGCACGCCGCTTCGGGCCGGGTGGTTTGCTCCTGCTGGCCGCCGGCATTGCCGCCGTTGTTGTCACGCTCGTGGATTATCGCGGGATCAACCGCGAGTTGAGCGGTTTGCAGATACAGGCCGACATGCTGGACGTGCGCCCGAACCGCAAGGCACTCGACCGCATGCGCAAGACGGACGACTCCGGGCGGTCGGGCGATGAGCCCAAGCAGATCGAGCAGGCGCTGAGGCAACTCGAAACGCCGTGGGGCCCGATCTTCGAGGCGGTCGAGTCGGCGAGCAGCAAGCAGATCGCCTTGCTGGGTCTGCAGCCCGATACCCAGCAGCGGCTGGTGCGGATCACCGCCGAAGCGAGAACACAGGACGATATGCTCGACTACGTCAAACGGCTGGGCGATGGCGGGACCTTGTCCGACGTGCACCTCGTCAGCCATCAAATTCAGACCCAGGATCCGAACCGGCCGCTGCGCTTCACGGTGCAGGCGAAGTTTGCCGTTCAACCATGAAAAAATTCACGCGCGCTTTGAATCATCAGTTGCGTCAGCTCGGCTGGCCCGGCGTCGCCGGCATCGGCATGCTGCTGTTCAGCGCCTCGTTTTACCTGTCTTCGAGCCTGCCCGCCAAAGAAGAGGCGGCGTTGATGCGTGACAGCATCGCTAGCGAGATGAAAAACCGTTCCGCAGCGGCAGACCAGGCACGTAGCAACTCGCCTGGCGCGCAACTCAAGAGTTTCTACGACTATTTCCCGCCGGGCAGGCAACTGCCGGATCAGCTCGCCAGGATTTACGGCTTCGCGGACAAGCAGGGATTGCAGTTGCAGCAGGGCGAATACCGGCTGGTACAGGAGACGAATGCGAAGCTCGAACGCTATCAGGTGACGTTACCGCTGCGTGGCAGCTACACGCAGGTGCGCCAGTTTGTTGGCGAGGTGATGAACGAAATGCTGGTGGTGTCGCTCGACGATCTCAAGTTCGAGAAACAGCAGATTGGCGACCCTACTATCGAGGCACAAATCAGAATTACATTATTCATGCTGGCGGATGACAAGGATAAAGCGGGCGGAAATCGGTGACCTCAAAATGGACGGCACTTCCGACATCCCGCATTGGTTCCGTCGCGCGCTTCCTGGAGACCAGGGCGGGCGCACGATTTGCTGCCATCGCGATCCGTGGATCAGGCGCAACGCAGTCTCCTGACCACCACAAAAAGCCGCCACTGAGCGTCCACCAATTCGACCGGTTCTGCTCCTATCGCCTTGCAGCATTGGCAGGTGGGCATTCCGCCAAGCCGCTGGCGGCGCAGGACAATTCGCGGCGCGGACGAATTCGTTGCGTTGACCTTCCTCGCAAGGTAGCTTACCCTATGTTCCATCCTTCCACTACGCTAGGAACCACCCTTTTATGCCTGGTAGTGCTCGCCCGCCTTGCCCAATCCCAATTGTGCTGTAATCGACAAGTAGTCGGTAATACGCCGATTTTGAGACTTGGCAGCTTCATGCAAAATTCTCTGACGGCCGTGCTTTCCGTCATTTCCGCGAAAGCGGCAGCGACGGTTTTTTTTGGTATCAACTTGCGGCTCCGGTACTGATGCGCCCATCAATTCTTGCGGGGGTATTGACGGTTTTTCTGGTGGTCGCATGCGTTACACCTCCGCCGGGTCAACAGCATTTCCTTGATAGCCAAAAGCTGATCAGGGAGGGCAAAATCGAGGAAGGCCTGCAGTCTTTGCAGCAAGCCGCCGAAGCCGACCCAAAAAATTTTCGTTCGACCTATTTCCGCGAGCGCGAACTGCGGATCGGACAGTTGCTGGCGGACGCAGACACGCTGCGCGGCGTATCGCAAATTGATGCCGCGGAGTCTGTATACCGGCGCGTGCTCGCCCTCGATGCAAACAATGTGCGCGCAAAAGCGGGGCTCGAAGCCGTAGAGGCCGACCGCAAGCACCGGGTTTCAATAACGGAGGCTGAGGCGCTGTTTGCGGCGGGAAAACTCGACGCAGCCGCGGCAAAATTGCGGCCGGTGCTCGCCGAGAATCCGAATAACGTCGAGGCGAGAATCCTGCAACGCCGTATTGACGAACGCAATGCACGCGTCGTCACGCCGGCGCTAAAAGGGGTGACGGGCGGACCGATCTCGCTTGAGTTTCGCGACGCGAACCTGCGGTCGGTGTTTGAAGTCATTTCCCGTCATGCCAACATCAATTTTGTATTCGACAAGGATGTGCGGCCAGACCTCAAAACGACCATCGTTGTGCGCAATACCACGGTTGAGAGTGCGGTCGGTATGCTGCTGGCAAGCAATCAGCTCAGGAACAAAGTGATCAACGACAATACCATCCTGATTTATCCGAACACGCCGGCGAAGGTCAGGGAGCACCAGGACCTGTCGATTAGGAGCTTTTATCTGACCAATGCCGACGTCAAACAGACGCTGACCATGATCCGCGCCATACTCAAGACGCGCGATATATTCATCGATGAGAAGCTCAATCTGCTGGTGATGCGCGATACGCCCGAGGCCATCCGGCTGGCCGAGAAGCTGATTGCCGCGCAGGATCTGGCGGAACCCGAAGTGCTGCTTGAAGTCGAAGTGCTGGAAATAAAACGCTCCCGCCTTCAGGAACTGGGCATCCAGTATCCGACCCAGTTTACGGTACTCAATATTGTGCCCAACCCGACGACCGTCGTGGCAACGGCAACGGGGCCGGTGGCGACAACAAACAGCACGACAACAACCAGTCAACTCACCGTCGATACGTTGAGGAATCTGCGCGGCGGCAACATCGGTGTGTCACCCAATCCTACGCTGAACCTGCGCAAGGACGAGAGCGACACCAACATTCTGGCGAACCCGCGCATTCGCGTAAAGAATCGCGAAAAAGCGCGCGTCCACATTGGCGACCGCGTGCCGGTAATCACCACGACCTCGACCGCCAATGTCGGCGTTTCGGAATCGGTCAATTATCTTGATGTCGGCATCAAGCTCGAAGTCGAGAGCAATGTCTACCTCGAGAACGATGTCGGTATCAAGGTGGGGTTGGAAGTCAGCAATATCGTGAATACGGTCACAAGTAAAACGGGTACGCTGACTTATCAAGTGGGAACACGCAGCGCCGCGACGACACTGCGGCTTAAGGACGGCGAGACCCAGGCGCTGGCAGGACTCATCAATGATGAAGATCGCAAGTCCGCCAGCAAGGTGCCGGGACTCGGTGATTTACCCTGGATTGGCAGGCTGTTTTCCAACAATCGCAACGACCAGACGAAAACGGAAATCATTCTCTTGATTACCCCGCGTATCGTGCGCAACCTGGTTCAGCCGTCAGCGGCCACGACGGAGTTCTCATCCGGAACTGAATCCGAGGCAGCGAGCGTGGGAGCACCGCTGGAGCTGCGTTCGGGCGGCGCCCCTGCGCTGCCGCCGGCGCAGCAACCGCCTGCCCCCGCTGCGCAACCAACCGGCCCGCTTAGTATAACGCCGCCGCCGTCGGCGCCACAGCAACCGCCTGCCGGCGCTGCCCCGGCTACGCCACCCGTGATCGGACCGGCCAGCCCGATCATCATATCGCCACCGTCGGGAACGATTCAGGTTCCGCCTCCTGCATTGCCCGCGCAACGCCCGAATTGAGGTCCTGGTCATGCGGGTGGCGCACGCGTGGTTTTGATCGCGACCGAGCTAGTACCATGAGTGCTTCCGCATGCCGGGGTTTCACGCTTATCGAACTGATGGTTACGGTGGCTATCGTCGCCGTGCTGGCGAGTATGGCGTTTCCTGTCGCCGAATTGGCCGTGCAGCGCAGCAAGGAACAGGAGTTGAGACGGAGTTTGCGCGAAATCCGCGACGCGATCGACGCCTACAAGCAAGCGAGTGATGATGGGCGTATCGTGAAAATCGTCGGCACCACTGGTTATCCCAAGACCCTTGATGTTCTGGTTGATGGCATTGACGATAGTAAGTCACCCACCAAAGCCAAGATCTACTTCATGCGCCGGCTGCCGCGCGACCCTTTTTCGAGCAACCCGGCGTTATCTCCGGCGGCGACCTGGGGCAAGCGAAGTTACGCTAGTCCGCCAGACAGCCCGCAGGATGGAGACGACGTCTACGATGTCTATTCACTGGCCCGCGGTGTCGGACTGAACGGCGTGCCATATCGTGAGTGGTGATTCAGTGCGGCGCAACGGCTTTACATTGATAGAGTTGATCGTGGTGATGGTAATCATCGCGATGCTGCTCACGCTGGCGGTGCCCCGCTATTTTCGCAGCATAGAGCACTCGAAGGAGGCGGTGCTCAAAGAGAGCCTGCATGTGATGCGCGACGCGCTGGACAAATATTATGCGGATAACGGCAAGTACCCGGAGCGGCTCGACGTCCTTGTAACCGCCAGGTATTTGCGGAAAGTCCCAGTGGATCCCGTTACCGACAGCACGGAGACGTGGGTAGTGATCCCGCCCGCCGACCCGCAAAAAAGCGGCGTTAACGATATTCGCAGCGGCGCGCAAGGCGTCGGCATGGACGGCAAGCCCTATAGCGAATGGTAGCGCGCTGGCGCGGACTGCATTGTTTGTAGATCCAACTACAGGCATCAGGGCTTAGGTATTTTCATTCGCGACACGGTATATCTGCTGACGTCTTCTTCAGGCTCATCACCCACAGCCGCCGTCAGAGGTAGCGCGAGGTTGGTCACGAATATGTCATCGCCCACGATCACCACGCTGGCCGGAAAAAGGAGCCCGTCCGGTGATCCGTCTTTGCGAATTCCCTGAAACTCGCCCAGCCGGGCAACGACTCGCCCGTTGCCGTTCAGAGCCACCA
>Ga0207701_10003712_pt1 | contig 15619 bp, 17 predicted proteins | sample KBSSwiSSwithPhiX_FD_184294 | JGI IMG/M metagenome (GOLD analysis project Ga0207701, IMG submission 184294) | Switchgrass rhizosphere bulk soil microbial communities from Kellogg Biological Station, Michigan, USA, with PhiX - S5 (SPAdes) (version 2) | ecosystem: Environmental > Terrestrial >... | reverse complement strand
CAACGATCTCTCCGACGAGACCCACCTGCTGGCGCTGAACGCAGCGATCGAGGCCGCCGGCGCCGGCGAGCATGGCCGACGCTTCGCCGTCGTCGCCGCCGAGGTCAAGAGCCTGGCCAACCGCGCGCTGGCCGCCGCCAAGGAAGTCAAAGGCGTGATCGCCGAGATCCAGCAGGCCACCAACGCGGCGGTGCTGGCAGCCGAGGAAGGCGGCAAAGAGGTCGAGCGTGGTGTGGTGTTGGCGCATTGCGTCTCTTTCACTCATCCTAATCTGACGCCCGGGTTGACGTCACGGCACCAGGGGGGCCAGCGGCAATACGATGACGAACGAGATGGACCACGGGCTCGCCTTCTGAACGAAGCGTTCGTCGCCGAGAACATCGCCGGCCTTCGGCAGCCCGGTGGCGACGTAATCCAACGACACCTCCAGCTCCACGTTCCGGAGCCAGTTGCTCGCCGGCAATCGCTTGAAGACATGAACCGCCGTGTCCCACTCGAAGTTCAGTTTGTGTGTGTAGACGCTCCCGGCCTCCGGGGTCGCGGCCGGACTGAACTTGTCCACGATATCGAAGTGCGACGACAACCAGCCGCGCGTCTGCTCGGTCTCGAGCAGGTTCAGATTGAGCTCGGATTCGATTTCGATGCCGTTGTCCCGGATGGTGAGGGTACGAGCGGAGGAGTCGATGTCGATCTCGATGAACCTCTCGCTGGCGGGCGTGGGGGCAGCTGCTGGCAGCGAGAACGACACTACCTATATCCGTAATGTGTACGATTCCGTGGCCAGTGCTCGAGCTGTTTTCGTCAACTCGGATAACAAGATTGGAACGATCGCTTCCTCACGACGCTATAAGGAAAACATCACGCCGATGGACAAAGCCAGCGAAGCGCTCTTCGCGCTTAAGCCGGTCACTTTCCGCTATAAGAAGGAAATTGATCGCTCTCGTGCGCTCTCTTTTGGCCTGATCGCTGAGGAAGTCGCCGAGATTAGTCCTGACTTGATTACGCGTGACAGGGACGGAAAACCTGAGACGGTGCGTTACGAAGCGGTAAATGCCATGTTGCTCAACGAGTTTCTCAAAGAGCATCGCAAAGTCGAAGCACAACAGAGCAAAATTGATGAGCAGGAAGCGACCATAACTGAAGTAAGATCAATCATCGCCCAGCAGCAGGAAGGAATGGAAGTGCTTGCTATGCGTCTCGGAGAGCAGGCATCACAAATCCAAAAGGTCAGCGCACAGATCGGAGTGAGTAAGCCTGCTACGCAAACAGTTGTTAACAACCGGTAAGCCGTGGAGACGCAAGAAGGAGGACGCTTTTAGAATGTACGCTCCTTTGGATTCTCCATGTTGACCTCGAAGTCGCTCGTCAAAAGCGAAACGCCGCTGTTTATTCCAACGCGTAGAGGAATCCGTCGCCGCTGCCAAAGTAAACCACGCTGTTTACGACCAGTGGCGACGAGAAAATGCCGCCGATGCGAATCTGCTTATCGTTGGCTACAATCGGCGCCTCACGCCAACTGGAGTAATAGAGAAACGGGTCGTTAAACTTACGGTCGGCGGTGAGCACCCATCCGTTGTTTCGCTTCGAGGTGTCGACCTGAAAGTCCCACAGTAGCTGGCCCGTTTTGGCGTCGCGCGCTTCCAAAGTCCCGTTCAGCACGCCGATGAACACCACGTCGCCAACCATCGCGGGCGAGGAGAACATGTAAGCTTTCGCTTGTTGGCGAACCACGGGTTTGCCGCTGGTTGCATCAAGCACATGATATAAACTCGAGTCCGACGTCGCGAAGAACACCTTGCCATCGGCAACCGCCGGCGACGTGATCACCCAGCTCAGATCATTAAAGAATCGCCATTTCTCTTTGCCCGTACCGGCGTCGAGTGCATAAAGATTGGAGTCACGGCAGCCGGTGAACACCATACCGTTCACCACCGTCGGAGAGGATTGGAATCCTACCTGGTTATGAATGAGCGGGTCTTCGCCTGCATGAAAACGCCACTTTTCTTTGCCGGTCATCGCGTCCACTGCATAGAAATAACTGTCCCAGCTTCCAAAAAACAAAACGCCATCCGCTAGTGCTGGTGAAGCGTGCACGACGTCGCCGGTTTTGAATTTCCAACGCAATTCGCCGGTCGCCGAGTCCAGCGCATAAAGATTTCCGTCGCCGCTTCCGAAATAGACCATGCCATTCGCAACGACGGGACTCGAGAGGAACACATCAAACGGGTCCGCGATCGTCTGGCTTTTCGGTTGCCATCCATGTATGCCTTTCGCCTCAAACCGGCGCTCCCCCTCGGTCGCAAACTTCCATTTTAACGCGCCGGTCTGGGCATTAAACGCGTAAAACTTGCCGTCGTAACTGCCAACGTAAAGCGTGCCGTCCGCGATCGCCGGCGTCGCGGGAACTGGCCCGTTCGTCGCTCGCTTCCAAATCTGACGGCCAGTCGCAGCATCAACCGCGTACACATTTCCGTCATCGCCTCCGAAATAAATCACATTGTCCTTGAACACCGGCGACGAGATCACGCGATCGCCGGTAGGAAATTTCCATTTTACTCGATGAAATTGCCGCGGCGCCGGACCGGCATAGCGGCCGGAATGGATGGCGTCGCCGCGAAACATTGACTGGGCGTTGAGCGCTGTCGTTGCACAAAGACTCGCGAGGAAAGCTCCGATGTGCCCGGCCTTCATTGCTGTTGCGCGCGCTCCAAGACCAGTGGTGTTTCGGTTGCGCCTTGTCGGATCACGCCGGTGAGCTTTCCATTTCGCAGCCGTCCTTCGAAGCTGAATCCAATGTCGTGTGAATCGACGGTGATCAGATCGCCTTCCTGCGTCACAAGATCGACAGGGAGATTGTTGTGCTTACGCCCGACAATCACAAACTCCGCCGCCGCGCCGTTTGGGCCGCGATTCATAAACTTGATCGAGACATGCCGGGTATAACCCACCATCTCGTAATCGCCTTTCCACTCGCCTTCGAGCTCCTTCGCCACCGGCGTGTTTCGCTGCGGTTGCTCCACCTGCGGCGGTCCGGTTCTCTGGAGCGTCGTTGCTGCGCGGTTTCCAGCCTGCTCAAAGTTGCCGGTCATCCTGCCGTTTCCATCGAGCTGCAATTTTAATTGGATGCCGAGCGGGCCTTTTACCGAGAAACTAACATCTGGCGGTTTCACCTTGATGTCCGTGAGCAGCGCTCCTTTCACGTCGAGGCCGGGAATGATTATTGATCCGATCCACGCGCCATTCTCCTGGGCAAGATCGACAATCACGGTTAGCTCGTCGCCGGGAATGTGTGTTGTGCCTTCCCATCTGCTGCTGATTGCTTCCTCTCCACGGGACGGCAACGCTGTAGCGAGAACGACGATCCCAACCAACCGCAGGAGCGCGTCAGGCACAGTCACTAGCTTAGCGGCAGCCAACTGCCCGATTGCGGTGGCAATTTAACGCCGTTGAGCGACAGGTAGGTGTATTCCTGCAATAGACGCTCGTAGTCGTCCAGAAGTCGCATGGCATCGTTCGGCTTAAGGCGATCGGTTTTGATCGCGTCGTCTACCTGAGCCTTGAGCAACCGCATCAGCTCCACTTTGTCCCACTGCGTCATGGCAAGCACTTCGCCGATCGTGCTGCCACTGATCACTTCTTCAATGTACCAACCGGATTCCTCATCGGGATCAAGGAAAACGTGCACCTCCGTCACGCGGCCAAACAAATTGTGCAGATCACCCATGATGTCCTGATACGCGCCCACCATGAATACGCCGAGGTAATACATTTCGCCGGGCACAATGCGATGCAGCGGAATCGTATCCCGCACATCCTGCAAATCGGTGAACTTTGAGATCTTGCCGTCGGAATCGCAGGTGATGTCGACAATCATTCCGTGGCGATCGGGCGCTGTGTTAAGCCGATGAATCGGCATGATCGGAAACAATTGACCAAGCGCCCAATGGTCGAGCAGCGATTGGAAAACCGAGAAATTGCAAATGTACTGATCGCCCAACGTGGTTTCGAGCTGCTTGACTTCCTCGGGAATAAAGCGCAAGCCGCGATGCATATTCACGATCTGCTGCGCGAGCTGCCAATAGATTGTGTCGATCTTTGCCTTTGACTCGAGATCCAGAAGACCAAACTCGAAGTTCTGCTGCGCTTCCTCCTTGATTTGCTGGATGTCGTGCAGGCTCTCGAGACGATTGCCACGCTTGAGCCGCTGCTTCACATCAAGAATGTCGCCCACCAGTTTGTGATCTTTCTCGCTCGCACTAACTCGGAGCTTCGGCGCCGTTTTCTCGATGGAACTGAACGCTTCCATGACCAGCACGGAATGATGCGCTACGATCGCTCGGCCTCCTTCACTCACGATCGCCGGATGCGGGACGCCTTCGGAATCGCAAACGTCCATGATGTTCCAGACGACGTCGTTGACGTATTCCTGGAGCGAATAATTTGCCGAGCTATCGAAATCGCTGCGTGAACCATCGTAATCGACGCCAAGCCCGCCGCCGACATCCAGATATCCAAGCTCATGCCCAAGCTTCGCAATCTTTGCGTAATAACGGGCGCCTTCACGCACAGCCCGCTTGATGGTCGAAATGTCCGGTACCTGCGAACCGACGTGGAAATGGATGAGTTTAAGACAATGCGCGAGGCCAGCCGCTTTCAGCATTTCGCTCGCGGCAACGAGACTTGTCGTATCGAGACCGAACTTCGCGTTCTCACCGCCACTCGGAGCCCATTTTCCAGCGCCTTTGCTGTAAAGGCGCACTCGAATTCCGATGTGCGGTTCCACGCCGACTTCCTTTGCTGCGCGGATTGTCTGCTCGAGCTCTTCGAGTTTCTCGGCAACGATGACCACCTTCTTACTAAGCTTGCAGCCGAGCAGCGCGATGCGGATGAACGCTGCGTCTTTGTAGCCATTGCAAATAATGAGACTTTCGGGATCCTGGTGCATCGCCAGCGCGGCGACCAGTTCCGGCTTACTTCCGGCCTCGAGACCAAAATGAAATTGCTGGCCGGCATCGACAATTTCTTCAATGACTTCGCGCAACTGATTAACCTTAATCGGAAAAACACCGCGATACTCATTCTTGTAACCGAACTCTGTTATCGCCTCTTGAAATGCGCGGTTTACCGATTCGACGCGGTGCCGAAGCAAATCCTGAAATCGGATGACCAGCGGAAAACTTAAACCGCGGTTGCGCGCTTCATTAACCACTTCCAGGATGTCAATCGTGCCGCCGTTTTCCTGCAGAGGTCGGACCACGACGTTCCCGGTTGGGTTGACGGTAAAATAACCGCCGCCCCAGCCATCGACATTGTAGGTCGCGATCGCCGCGTCAACGTCCCACTCGTTTTTCATTTAATCAGATCGCGCGGCGAATGAATGCCGCAAACGCATATTCAGTCAGGGTGTTCAACATGCAAGCCTGCACAATCAAAATTTTCATCGACTCACACGCCGGGTGTTTCCCGGAGAAGAACGACGACGTATACGGCGCACACCGCTTGTTTTTCGCTTCCCTGCGGATAACGTTCGCTGGTGAACAAAACGGTGATCGAAGTGCAGGTGCGTGCGGTTTTGCCGACAAGCGGCGGTTGTGCGGTGTTTCTCGGCAATAACGACAAGGTGTTCATCATTTATGTCGATCAAACAGTAGGCAGCGCTATCACAATGTTCATGCGCCAGATCACTAAGGAGCGTCCTCTAACCCACGATTTGATGGCGCACCTGCTAACTGCTCTGGGCGCAAAGGTCGACCGTGTCATCATTAATGATCTGAAAAATGCCACCTACTACGCGCGAGTAATTATTCGGGTCCAAAACGAATTGCATCAGAAAAAGATCATCGAGCTCGACGGGCGCCCCAGTGATTGCATTGCAATGGCCACGCAACAGAAGGCCCCCATTTACGTGAGTCAGGATGTCTGGGATGAAGTGGACGATATGAGCGACGTCTTGCGCAAGATGGAAGAAGAGGGGCTAAAACCGGATCCCGAAGCGGAAGAGTAGACAACGTTTTTAACTTCTGCTCAGCCCAGCAAATCACCGTAGCGCTTATCAGCTAATTCCAGGCAGCGCGCCAGAATCTCTGACGCAGTATCGAGTTTCAGCGTTTCAGCGACCAGCTCGCGGCATTCGGGAATGGTCAGACTTTGCACCGCGCGTTTAACTCGCGGAACCAACGTCGCGCCGGCGCTCAGCTCGTCCATGCCGAGACCGAGCAACAGCGGGACCAGCGCTACATCTCCCGCCATTTCTCCGCAAACTCCCACCCAGATGTTGTTGGCATGCGCCGCGTCGGCGATCATTTTTAGCAAACGCAGTATTGCCGGATGTGTCGGCTCGTAAAGGTGGGCGAGCTTTTCGTTTACTCGATCGACTGCCAGCGCATACTGGATCAGGTCGTTTGTGCCAATACTGAAAAAATCGACCTCTGACGCGAGTACATTGGCGCAGATGGCCGCGCTCGGGATCTCGATCATCGCGCCGACGTCGATCTTTTCCGCCATAGGAACGCCCGACCGGCGCAGCTCTTCTTTGCAGTCGGCGAGAACGGCTTTGGCACGACGCAACTCCTCCAAACCCGAGATCATGGGAAACATGATTTTTATGTTGCCGACAGCGCTGGCACGAAGCACAGCGCGCAATTGCGTTTTAAAGAGATCTATGTTCTCGAGGCAAAGACGGATGGCGCGCCAGCCAAGAAAAGGGTTTAACTCATCGGTGATATCCACTGCGCCTGGAGCGAGTTTGTCGCCGCCAAGATCGAACGTTCGGATAATCAACGGATCGGGCCGGACGCGCTCTGCTACTTTTCGATACGTTTCGAATTGTTCGTGCTCCGTTGGCAGTGTCGGGCGATTTAAATAAAGAAACTCCGTGCGATAGAGTCCAATGCCCTCCGCGCCATTGGCTGCAACCGCTTCAACGTCTTCCGGGAGTTCGATATTTGCCGAGAGCACAATGTGACGGCCATCACGCGTGGTCGATTTTGTGGTACGCAGTTCTTTGAGTCGTGCCGTAACCTTGGCTCTCCTTGATTCAATCTCTGCATAGTGCGCGATTGTTTCTGGCGCCGGATCAACAATTAGGAGCCCATCGCTTCCATCAACCAGTACGTGTTGACCTGTCTCGAGCTTTGTAGTGATGTCGTGCAATCCGACTACCGCCGGGATATTGAGCGAACGCGCTAGAATCGCGGCGTGCGACGTGCGACTACCCAGGTCCGTCGCGACTCCAAGCACGTTTGCCCGGTTAATGCTGGCCGTATCGGAAGGAGTTAGATTGTGCGCAACAAGAATGTGCTGCTCGGTGAGGGCGAGGAATGTCTTGGGAGCCTTGCCCTGCAGATTGCGAATCACTCGCTTTGTGACGTCTTGAATGTCCAGCGCACGCTCTCGCAAATAGGGATCATCGATCTTATTCAATGTCTCGGCGTAACGGGTGGCAACTTCCTGAAAGACCCATTCCACATTGCAAAGATCGGTTTCCAGTTTCCGCAGTACCTCGTCGATTAACGTTCGGTCCTCCACGACCAGCAGATGTGCATCGAAAATGGCGGCATCTTTCGCGCCGATGGATTCTGCAATGCGCTGCTGCATTTCCAAAATCTGCATGCGCGTTTGAATTAACGCCGTCTCAAACCGCCCTATTTCGTCTGGAACCTGAGAGGGCGCGATGCGGTAACGCGCGACATCATCCAGGTCATCGCGCACGACGTGAATCTTGCCACAGGCCATTCCCGGAGAGACGCCTACTCCTTCAAATCGGATTTCCTGATTCGCGCTGTCGCTCATGCACTTGCCAGAGTAAAGCAGATGTCAAACAATGCGAATTCACATGGCCTTCGCCATAGGTCGCCAGGTCCCATCAGTCGCACCCAACGAATGAGACAAACAGGACGAATCAGTCCTCGTTAAAACCCGCCTTGATCAGGGCCTCGATTTCTTCGATCGCCTTGTCGGCGTCGGGACCCTCACAACGGACGTGCAGCTTCGATCCTTGGCCGGCGGCTAGCATCATCAGACCCATGATGCTTTTGCCATTTACCTCTTCGCCTTCCTTTGACACCCAGATTTCCGAGCGATAACGACTCGCAATCCTCACGAACATCGCGGCGGGTCGTGCATGGAGTCCTAGACGATTCGTGATCGGGAGATCCTTTTCAATCTTCCGAACACGCTCTGCGCGACCCGCTTTTCTATACAGCAGGCCCATTACACAGCTCCCTTCCGCTCCATCAAACCCAGCAATCTGGTGTTGAAATCGATTGCACTGTTCTGACCCAGGCCCTTCAATTTTTCATCCATCGCCGCGACTTCAATCAACCGCGCCATGTCGCGGCCAGGCCTTACTGGAATGGTCACGTGCGGTACCGGAAGGCCAAGGATTTCATAAAATTCTCGATCCAACCCGATTCGGTCCACTTCTTCCACATCTTGCCACTCCTTGAGCGTGACCACCAGATCGAGGCGCTTCTCGATTCGGATGCTGCCAATGCCGAAAACCTTCGCCACATCAATAATGCCAATACCGCGCACTTCCATGTGATTGCGAGTCAATTCAGGCGCTGTTGCCATCAGCTCGCGTCCTTCAAGTGAAGTAATTCGGGTCACATCGTCGGCCACGAGACTGTAGCCGCGCTCAATCAACCCAAGGACGCATTCACTTTTGCCAATTCCGCTCGCCCCCCGAATCAAGACACCCACACCCAGGATGTCCACCATGCTGCCGAATTCGGTCACTGTGGGAGAAAAATCCATCTCCAGCGCGATCGTCGCCGCATTAATGAACTTCATGGTAATCATTGGGGTCCGAAACACCGCGATTTTTGCCTCGGTTGTAACTGACAGCAACTCCGGGGCAAAATGAAAGCCGCGCGAGATCACCAGACAGGGAATTTTGCGCTCGCACAATTTTCGAAATCGCCTGATGCGCAGTTTCGAAGGCAAACTTTTGAGATAGGAATGCTCCGCGGCCCCGAACACCTGCACGCGCTTCTCGGCAAAATAAGTATAGAAACCCGAGAGCGCGAGCCCGGGGCGATTGATGGTGGGCTCACGAATTTTCCGATGGAACCCCACACGCGGTCCTTCCAGCTTCATATGCAACTTCTCGGCGTGGGAATTGTAGAAGCTCTCCACGGTAACAACCGGGACACTCTTCTGCCGATCGCTTTGAGAGGTGATCGTCTGAGTGCCGCGTTGTTCTACCATGAGGATTAACTTCTAGCGTGAATGACGCGCAATTTCCAATATGCATCGTACCACGCCCCGTGCCGCTGCCTTCTTTAAGAGCGGGCAAGATTTAAGCGAAGCCACTGCAGGTTAGCTTTTTCCCTGCTCTCGGTAGCGGATCACTTTCGTCCTTTCCAGCGTGACCAGGCCGCCCCCCATCATTTCATCGAGCACAGGTAAGAATGCATTGATCTTTTGCGCGGTGTCCACGATTTCGATCACAATTGGAAGGTCCATCGACAAGCGAAGGATTTTCGCGGTGTGCAGATGGCTTGATCTTCCAAAACCCATTGGTCCGCGCAGCACGGTTGCTCCAGCCAGCTCCAGTTCGCGTGCTTTCAACACAATCGCCTCATACAGTGGTCGATGCTGGCAACGGTCGCTTTCGCCAATGAAAATCCGCAGGAGGACGGCGTTTTCAGGAAGGTGCATAAGTGGTTTTTATTTCGGCAATATTGCGAGAGCAAGAATGCGTCCAAGCCAGACGGCTGCAAGACAGCAAACAAATGAAAGCAGGGTATTCAGGCCGGCTTTGAACCAGTCTCCATCTCGAACCAGATCGAGTGTTTGCAAGCTGAAGGACGAAAACGTTGTGTAACCGCCACACACGCCGATCATGAAGAATTGGCGAAGCCGCGGTGATATAAGAAAGGACCCTTCCGGGTCCATGAAAGCGGCAAAGAACCCGACAGCGAACGAGCCGGTAATATTCACGACCAGTGTCCCCAGAGGAAAAAACTCACCGCCGCGTTCAGCAACAAACCCCGATACCCAGAATCGGGCTCCGGTCCCAAGTGCACCGCCCACCATTACCAGGATATACTCGAGCATTAAAAAACTCCTTCCGTTGGAAGGAGTCATTAGCTCGCGCGGTTTTCCCCGCCTTACTGGGGAAGGCAAACTCCATTGCCTGGGTTGGACATTACGGCATTTCTACTTCCCATCAAACAAAAGGTTCAACGATTGCGTCTTGATTCTTCTTCGTCATTCGTGCTTTGTCGCGGCCCCGTCACATCTTGAAGCGCTCGCCGAGGTAAAGCTGACGGCTGATGGGATCGTCGATGAGAAAATCCTTTGTGCCTTCGCTCTCAACGCGGCCATCGTAAATCAAATACGCGCGGTCCACGATGGAAAGGGTCTCGCGCACATTGTGATCAGTGATCATGATCGCAAGCCCCGACTTGCGTAGGTTTACGATAATCTGCTGAATCTCATAGACCGCGATGGGATCGACGCCGCTAAACGGCTCGTCCAGCATCAACATCTTTGGCTGCGTCACCAGTGAACGGGCAATGGTCAGTCGCCGTTTCTCACCTCCACTCAGGGTGAGCGCGGTATTTTTGGCGATCCGCTCAATGCCAAACTGGTGCAACAGCTGGTCACAACGGTTCCGTCGTTCGGCCTTGCTTAGCGAAAGAGTTTCCAAAATGGCGAGGATGTTTTGCTCGACGGTCATTTTCCGAAAGATCGATTCTTCCTGCGGCAAATAACCCATGCCAAGCCGTGCGCGCTTGTACATCGGATAATCAGTGACATCAGTGTCAGCAAAAATCACGCGACCGCTGTTTGGCCTGACCAGACCAACAATCATGTAAAAACTCGTTGTCTTACCTGCTCCGTTGGGTCCGAGCAGTCCCACAATTTCGCTGGCGCCAACATGCATGTTGATTCCGTCCACTACCGCTCGGCCCCCGTAGATCTTGACCAGTTGATCGGTGCTCAGGACGGTCTCCGCCTTTTTTGTGACCGGCGGCGGAGCTTTCGGAGTAGAAACAGGCGCGGCTTGGCTAATCATGGTTTTGGCAAAGACGGAGCGGGTGAGGCCTGGGCTGCCGGAGTTTGGGAGGGTTTTGCTTGTCCCTTTTTATCCTGGTCTGGCTGCTGCACAATTTCGGTCCGACTCGGCCCGTGCGTCCTTAGCTGACTATTCTGGCTGACGATCATCACCGTATCGGGACTGGTTGCCACGTGCAGGTTGGGTCCCTCTTGCACCCGCGGTGTTCCCACCAATTCAACATCGCCGTTGTTAGCTGTATAAGTGGCTTTATCGGCGCGGCCAACAGCGCGAGTCGGAGATCCACCGTTCGGATCGGGCCGGTCGCGCACGAGTCCAACATTGCCTTCTGCGATGGCTTTTTCCAGGCTCTGGTTTTGTCCCTTTGTAATAAACACTGTCAGTTTGTCGGATTGCAGGTTGAAACGCGGATCGACTACCTTCACACGGCCGCTAAAGATGCCCATGTTCTTGGTTGAATCAAAAAAAGCCTCGTCCGCATAGATTTCCGTTGTGGTCGGTTGATCGGATTGCTGCCCCGCAGTGCCCGGGCCAAATAAGTTCGTCCCAGATGATTTATCTTCTTTCTTTTTGTCTTTGTTTTTCGCTTTCTTGTCTTTGGGTTTTTCTGTTTTGTTCGCCTGCACAGGTGATCCCGCTGGCGCGGCTGCAATTTGCGCTGTTAAGCGCATTTCGAACGCACATCCGAGAATCAAGACCAAAACTCCCAGTTTTTTCATTCGCTGGTACCGGGTTTTGCAGTCAGGTGGGATTTGTCAGTGATCACCATCTTTACATTTCCGATCAATCGGCCGGTCTTCGAGTTCGTGTCGAACTGCACCGAGTCGCCCGCTATGTTGAAGTCCGAGCGTTGAATTGTTGTGCGTTCCTGAGAGCTTAGAATCCGAGTCTTCAAATCCAGCACCGATGTGTGCATGTCGATTCGCAGATCCGTCTGACTCTCCGGAGTGAAGGTTGTAATTTTAAGATGTTGAAAGCCTACGTGTTCCTGATCAATCCGGCGAGCAGTCCCAGCTTCAAATTTTCCCTTTAGACGACCGTCAGGATCGAAATCTGGCAATACAAGGCCCTTGGCTTCGTGTCCAATTGGCAGCGGAATGTTCGTCAAGCTCTGTTCCCCGGGAGATCCGCCCGCTTTCGCTGACGCGCCCGCCTTCTTTTTGCGACCTTTCGACTGACCGGATACTTGAGGTGCCGCTATTACAATGACAATGCACATCAAAACCGACGTTAACCAAATCCACAAGATTTGGCGGAGATGAGAGCGGCTCATTCGAACTTCTGGCTCCCTCGACACGACACCCCTGTTACCCGGGCGATTGAGGTCAATCGCCCCTACCTGAGACGGCAGCATGAATAGCCTTTAACATGCGCAGGTGCTTCGGCAAATTCTTTAGGGGAATCTGATTTGGCCCGTCCGACAACGCGCGCGCGGGGTTTTCGTGCACCTCCATGAAGATTCCGTCACACCCAGTTGCCATTGCCGCTCTGGCCAGTGCCGGAGCCAAAACACCGTCCCCCGAGGTAGAGTCCCCTGCTCCGCCGGGACGCTGTACCGAATGGGTCGCGTCAAAAATCACACGATAGCCAGCGTCGCGCAGCCAATAGAGTGAGCGCATGTCGGCAACCAGGTTGTTGTAGCCGAAACTAGTGCCCCGCTCTGTGAAACAGAATTGCTCATTGCGAAACGCGACCAATTTCTCAGCGATATTTCGCACATCCCACGGTGCCAGAAACTGACCTTTTTTCACGTTGATCGCGCGCCCCGTTTCCGCAGCTGCCTGCAGCAGATCGGTTTGCCTGCAAAGAAACGCCGGAATTTGCAACATGTCGATCTGTTCGCCGGCAATCTCGGCTTCGGCGGGCGAATGAACATCCGTTGTGACCGGGATTTTCAAGTCTCGGCCGATGGCTGAAAGAATTTCGCAGCCTTCGCGCACACCGATTCCCCGAAAGGAACGCACAGAAGTTCGATTCGCCTTGTCGTATGACGCCTTGAAAATGAAATCGATGTCTTCGGCGGTGCAGATTTCAACGATCTTCTTCGCCATTCGATGGACAAACTTCTCCGACTCGATGACGCACGGGCCCAGGATGAATACCGGTTGTTTGCCACCAATGGTGACTTTCCCAATACGTAATGGCTGCCGTTTCATTAGTTGTACCCACTGTCGCGATGCGGACGATTGAGGTCAATCATCCCTACCTCGCCATTCCCGTACCCACAGGGAGGGGCGGTTCACCCGAACCGCCCGTGGATCGCCCTCGCTTCACCAGATCGTAAATGGCAAATGGCGTATACAATCCGAGAAAGAAAAGCAACGCGACTGCGTGCAATTGCAGGAGGTAAAGCGGCCACGAATCGGAGAGAAAACTCAGAATGGAAAACGCTTCGGGTTTGTGCAGCAAAAATCCGTAATTAACGTCCGTCAGTTTGTCGATAACCAGAGTAACCACAAAATAAAATTCCGACCACAGCCATACTCGCACGATCGACATGGGGTATGGTCGATATCCGCGGGTCAACATCAGGAATACGACGCCAACGATGATGGTTGAATGCGATGTAAAAAAACTGATAAATCGCCAATCTGGAAACCCAAAACTCAGGTTTGGCGTGAGCACGGCTTGCAATGTGCCGCCAATCCCCCAGAAGTACGCCACTTCAAACCAGCGCTGACTCCCGCTCCACATCGCCACGATTACGACCACCATGCCCCAGTCGCACATTTGCATTGGCAGCATATGTTGCCAGTCGACGATGCCGCGGCTGCGGATGAAAATCAGATAGACGAGATAGTTCAGGATCAGTACCGCCGAGACAATGCTGGTAATCATCTTCTCCAGCGGCCGCGATTTTGTGCGCCACACCATTGCGGCAAGCACAAAGGGCAGGACGATCGTGAGGAAAATAACGGTGAGATGCGGCAAACCGTATGGTTGGAATTCAGGCTCCATGCGCTGTTCTGGCCGCGATTGTGTCAATCGCGCAATCCGATGAAAACGCGCTTAACACAAGCGCCTCTACAAATTCAGGCACAGGCTCCGCTCGTTCAATTCACCGGATTAGCCAGAGATTACACGGAATGACGTCGGTCACCCACGCGATATTGCCTGGCAATTGCTGGGTTCCACCGGCATGTTTCTTTAGCGGCACGACCAGTAAGTCCGCTTGCACCGCTTGAACAAAATCCGACGCAGCCAAGCCCGTGTTCCCACGGATGCAGCGCGCCTCGATCGGAACATCGGTTACTCCGGCGGACAAAACGAATTTTTCCAATGCCTCTTCTTCCTCATTGTCCGCGCTTGGTTTTGCGCGTTTCCCCGAATTCCCACGAATCGATGCACGGGCCTGATCAAACGTGGTGACGATACGAATCACATAAAGCCGCTCGCACGATTCCGCGGCAGCGAACGTCAACGTCCTCTTCAACGCCTCCAATCTGGCCTCAGAATAATCGGCAACAAAGACGATCCGGCGCAATGGTTTGGGGCTTGCCGCCGGGGTAGTAAAGAGCATTACCGAGCAGGGGGCCTCGCGCACAAGACGCCGCGCGACATTGCCCAGAAATGGATGCAGGACCACTTCCTTTTCCAGGGCGCCGGCAACGATCACGTCGATTTTCTCGCGAGCGAGGGCGCGCAGAATGGCTTCGGCTGGGTCTCCCTTTTCGTAGTGAATCTTTGAATCAAGCGGAAGTTCCAGTTGTGCGAGCGCGTCGCTAAACTTTTTTGCGATTTCCTCATTGCGTTCGCCGACATAGATCAAGTGAAGATCGGCGGAAAAGTGTTCGTGAATGCGCTTCGCTTCCGCGAGGACCTGCCTGAATCTCGGGGAAAACGTGCTCGCCACGGCGATAGTCTTGTATGGCGTTGGATCGCGCATGGCAGTGACGATTAATTTCGTATCTCACAAACTTTAGGCAACTTGAACTGAAAACGACGAATGACGAAATGCTGGAGGATCGCTTCGTTATTAGACATTCGGCATTCGCCATCTTTTCATTCGGCTTTTCATTTGCGCTTTCCTCTGCGAATTTTCGCAGATGCGACGGGCGATTTACCCTGGCAGTTTTGATCCCATCACAAATGGTCATCTCGACGTGATCGAGCGTGCTCGAAAATTGTTCGACGAAGTCGTGGTGGCTGTGGCGCACAACGACGAGAAACAAGCTCTCTTCTCACTGAAGGACCGCCTCGATTTGCTGCGCGAAACGGCGGGTAAAATCGACAACGTGAGAATCGCCGAGTTCGAAGGATTGCTTGTCGAGTTCGCCAGGAATGAAAAAGCTGGAGTGGTCATCCGCGGTTTGCGCGCGATCTCCGATTTTGAATTTGAATTTCAAATGGCTCTGATGAATCGGAAATTGGACTCCGCGGTAGAAACAATTTTTCTCATGCCTAAAGAGGAATACACTTATCTTAGTTCTCGCATTGTTAAGGAAATCGCGCGCCTTGGCGGGGATGTCTCCGGTTTTGTCCCGGCGTGCGTTGCCAAGGCGCTGAGCAGGAAATTTGGCTGATGATGTTCGGAAGGTCCTGGGAATGAAAATTCATCTCAAACAAATTCCGGCACAGGGTCTGCATTTGGAC
>Ga0207701_10003711_pt1 | contig 15621 bp, 11 predicted proteins | sample KBSSwiSSwithPhiX_FD_184294 | JGI IMG/M metagenome (GOLD analysis project Ga0207701, IMG submission 184294) | Switchgrass rhizosphere bulk soil microbial communities from Kellogg Biological Station, Michigan, USA, with PhiX - S5 (SPAdes) (version 2) | ecosystem: Environmental > Terrestrial >... | reverse complement strand
TGCATTGATAGAACACGGCGGGATCGTCGGTGATGGTCTTGCCGTACTTGCGCCGCAGCCGCTCCGCCGAGAGCTGAATCGGGGTCAACGGGTTCTTGATCTCGTGGGCGATGCGCCGCGCGATGTCGGCCCAGGCTGAGGTGCGCTGCGCCGTCACCAACTCGGTGATGTCGTCGAGGGTGATGACGTAACCATGCTCGGAATCCGGCGACTGCTCGGTGGTGACACGCACCGACAGGTTGCGTTCGCGGTTCTGGCGATTGATCGTCACCTGCCCCTGCACCAATCGCTGGATGCCCAATTGCGCGTTGGAGAAAACCTCCTTTAACTCCGGCAGAATTTCCGACAACGGGTGGCCGATGACGTCCGCCTCCAGACGATCGACGAGTTTTTCCGCCGAGCGGTTGAGAATGCTGATGCGGCCCTCGCCATCGACGCCGATCACGCCGGCGCTGGCGCCCGCCAGCACGGCTTCGGTGAACCGCCGCCGCTGGTCGATCACGTCGCGGGCGCGCACGATGTCGTCGCGTTGCGTGCGCAACTCGGTGGTCATCCGGTTGAAGGTCTCGCCGAGCTGGCCGAGGTCGCCCTCCGAGCGCAGCACCGGCACCTGGACATAGAGGTTGCCGGTCGAGACGATGTTGGCGGCGCCGATCAGGCGGCGGATCGGCGCGACCAGCCGGTTGGCGAAATTGAGACCGAGCCAGGCCGCCGACAACAGCACCGCAAGTGCGATCACGGTGTACATCAATGCAAAGGCGAGCTGTACGCCGGACCGCCTCCCCTCCAGATTGGAGAAATCGCTGACGGTCGCCTGGGTTTCGCGCAAATGTGCGACGACGCGCGGATCAAGCGGGCGAATGATGCTCAGATAGGAATTGTCGTAGCCCCGCAGCTTGACGACGGCAGCAACAGAATTCGTGCTGAACAGCATGGCGATTTGCGGCTCGCTTTCGTTGACCGATGCAAGGCCTGTGGTGTCTGGCATGGGAACCGGCTGCTCGGACTGGATATCGGCGCGCTCAATGATCGCAGCGTTGGCGCCGATGAGCATTGCGGCCGACAATCCGCGCACCCTCGCCTGCGCGGTGAAGAATTGCTTGAATCGCTCGCGCTCGGAATCGAACAGCGGCTTGGCGCGCGTCACGTCAAACGACATCGCCATGATGTCGCCGCGGATCAGTTGCGCGTGCTCCTGCAGATAGGCATCGGCGACGGTCAGCGAGTTCTCAATGATCGCGCGGGTGCGCGTCGAGAACAGCCGATCGAGGCCGCGGTCGAGCGTGACGCTCGCCACCAACGCCACCAGAATCGTGGGCACCGCCGCGATCACGGCGAACAGGCCGACGATCTGCACGTGGAGCCGCGCCGCAGCCCGGCCGCGACGGCGCGCCTGCACCACCAGCCAGACCTCGTGGGCGATGATGCCGACCAGCAGGAATACGGTCACCGCGTTGATCAGAAGCAGCGTGACGACGACCGCGTGGGTCGGGGTGATCGGGGTCAGATCGGCCAGGACGACGAATGTGGCGAAGGCCGACAGCATCGCCAGCGCCGCGGCGAGCGGACCCAGCACGCGGACGGCGCGGTTGGTCGCAGGCGCGGCGATTTCCGCAGGTGTCGTCTGATCCACGCTGGCGATACTGCTCATTCAGCCCCGACAAAGCCCAGACAGCCCCGGCAGGAGCAGTCGCGCGTGGGCTCGACCGGCCCACTGATGCTTTTATACAACAATGTTGCCGAATTGAGACAATTCTCAGGCGGGGCTTGCCCCCAAGATTTCGCGGCCCTGTCGGGGCGCGTCAGCCGCTAGTCCGGATTACCTGAATATCCAGGTCGCGGATCTTCTTGCGCAGCGTGTTGCGGTTTAGCCCCAGCAGATCGGCCGCCCGGATCTGGTTGCCGCGGGTTGCGGCAAGCGCTGCCGACAACAGTGGATATTCCACCTCGCGCAAGATGCGGTGATACAGACCGGGCGGCGGCAGGCCGTTGTCGAAGCTACCAAAATAGCGTGTCAGGGTCCGTTCAACCGCGGCCGAAAGGGAGTCCTCGACCACGGCCTTTTCGGCACTGGCGGCGGCGGGCTGCGCCAATTCGGTGTCGATGACTGCCGCAGTGATGGTTTCCTGCGGATAGAGCGCGGCGAGCCGGCGCGCCAGGTTCTCCAGCTCGCGAACGTTGCCGGGCCAGCGATAGCGCTTCAGGCGGTCGAGCCCGGCCTGATCGATGTGTTTGTCCGGCAGCCCCTCGCGCACCGCCAGTGCGAAGAAATGCCGGATCAAGTCGGGCACGTCCTCGCTGCGCTCGCGGAGCGGCGGCAGCCGCAATGGCACCACGTTGAGCCGGAAGAACAGGTCCTCGCGGAACAGCCCCTGCTGGATCAGAATGCGCAGGTCCTTGTTGGTGGCGGCTACGATGCGGACGTCGCTCTTGATCGGCGTGCGGCCGCCGACCGTGGTGTATTCGCCCTGCTGCAGCACGCGAAGCAGCCGGGTCTGCGCCTCCATCGGCATGTCACCGATCTCGTCAAGAAACAGCGTGCCGCCCTCGGCCTGCTCGAAGCGACCGGAACTGCGCGTGTTGGCGCCGGTGAAGGCGCCCTTCTCGTGACCGAACAGCTCGGACTCCACGAGGTCGCGCGGGATCGCCGCCATGTTGATGGCGACGAACTGACCACCGCGCCGCTTGCCGTAATCGTGCAACGCGCGCGCCACCAACTCCTTGCCGGTGCCGGACTCGCCCGAGATCATCACCGTCAGGTCGGTCTGCATCAGCCGCGCGACCAGGCGGTAGATTTCCTGCATGGCCGCCGAGCGGCCGACCAGCGGGATGTCGAAGTCCTCGACCTTGCCGTTCTCGCGCGGGCGCTCTTTCGGCTCCGACAGGGCGCGGCCGACGATAGCGATCAGCTCCTTGAGATCAAACGGTTTGGGCAGGTATTCGTAAGCGCCGCGCTCGGAGGCGCGAATCGCGGTCATGAACGTGTTCTGCGCGCTCATGATCAGAACCGGCAGATTGGGTCTGAGCTTCTTGATCCGCGGCAACAGATCGAACGCATTCTCGTCGGGCATCACCACGTCGGTAATGACCAGATCGCCCTCACCCTGGCTGATCCAACGCCACAGCGTCGCGGCGTTGCCGGTCGACCGCACCTCGTAACCGGCGCGCGACAGCGCCTGGTTGAGCACGGTTCGTATCGCCGCGTCGTCGTCGGCGACCAGAATACTTCCCGCTGGCATGGAGCCCTCTTCGGTCCTCTGATCCATTTAAGCGGGTGCCGGCCCGGCGCCGTCACCAGTGAACATGGGCATCAGCACGCGGAACACCGTGTGCCGAACTTGCGATTCGCATTCGATGATGCCGCCGTGGTCGCCGACAATCTTGGCGACGAGCGCCAGGCCGAGCCCGCTTCCGGTCGGCTTGGTGCTCACGAACGGGTCGAACAGATGCGGCCTCAAATCCTCCGACACACCCGGCCCGTTGTCCTTGACGCAGAATTCGAGCGGCAGCGACACCGGTGTCTTCGAGCCCGGCAGCTTCAACCGAACGCCCGGCCGGAACGCGGTGGTGAGCTGGATTTCGCCGTCGGCTGCGGCTTCGCCGATGGACTCGGAAGCGTTCTTCACCAGGTTGAGAAACACCTGGATCAGTTGATCGCGGTTGGCGAACACCGGCGGCAGCGACGGATCGTAGGTTTCGGTGAACTTGAGGCGGCGAGCGAAGCCCGATTGCGCCAGCCGTTTGACGTGGTCGAGCACGATATGGATGTTGACCGGTTCGCGCTCGACCGGACGCTCGTCGGAGAACACCTCCATGCGGTCGACGAGCTTCACGATGCGGTCGGCCTCGTCGCAGATGAGCCGGGTCAGCGTGCGGTCATCGTCGCCGGCGGATTGTTCGAGCAGCTGGGCGGCGCCGCGGATGCCGGACAGCGGGTTCTTGATCTCGTGCGCCAGCATGGCGGCGAGTGCGCTCACCGACCGCGCCGCGCCACGATGGGTGAGCTGGCGATCCATCTTGTCGGCGATGGTGCGCTCCTGCAGCATCACCACCACGTGGTCGGGCCGCTCGGGGAGCGGAGCGACATGCAGATCGACCAACCGGTCGCCGGGATTGCGCGGCGTCGACAGATCGACCTTGTATTCGTTCACTGCGGCGCCCCGATGGCGCACCTGTTCGACCAGCGCGAGCAACGGGCTGCCGAACGGCACCAGGTCGCGCAGCATCTGCCGGCGCAGCAGCAGCACCGAAGCCTCGAAAAAATTTTCCGCGGCGACATTGGCGTCGGCGATCCCGCCATTGGAACCAATGATGATGACGGGCAATGGCAACGCGTTGAGCACCGCATCCGCGGCGCCGAGCGGCGGTGGCCGTTCGTTGGAGCGGAGCGCGGTGTCGCTCATGCCACGGCCCCGCAAGCGAACGCGTCATAGGCCTGCTCCAACCGTGCCCGTGCGACGTTCGGGGTTTCGCTGGTCAGCACGTCGCCGCGCCAGCGCTTGAGGGTGTCGAGCGCGACGCCGGCGCTCGAGGCCGCGGCGTCGAGCGCCCAGCCGAGATGCTTGCGGGCATGCTTCAACCCGATCCGCAAGCCGTGATGCGCCAGCATCTCGTCGTAGAGCGCGGCGATCAGCGAAAACTGAACGGCGAGCGGTGGCGCGCTCTCGCGCCGGCCGGTTTCGAGATAGCGCGCGATCTGGCCCGGAAACCACGGCCGCCCCTGCGCCGCACGACCGACCATGACGGCGTCCGCGCCGGAGGCGCGCAGCGCCGCGTCGGCGTCGTCGAAGCTCCGGATATCACCGTTGACCGCAAGTGGAATCGAGATGGCGTTCTTGACCGCGTGCACGGCCGCCCAGTCGGCGGTGCCGGTGTAGAACTGGCAGCGCGTGCGGCCATGCACGCTGACCATGCGGACGCCAGCCTGCTCCGCTCGCCGGGCAAGTTCCGGCGCGTTGATCGTGCGGTCGTCCCAGCCGAGCCGCATCTTCAGTGTGACCGGCACATTGACCGCGCCGACGGTTGCTTCGATCAGGCTGAGCGCATGATCGAGATCGCGCATCAGCGCCGAACCCGATTGCCGGTTGGCGACGTGCTTGGCCGGACAGCCCATGTTGATGTCAATGATCTGTGCGCCGGCTGCTTCGGCGATCCGCGCGCCCTCTGCCATCCAGCGCGGCTCGCAGCCGGCAAGCTGAACCACATGAGTGCCGGTGCCCTGTCCTTCGGCGCGCAGCACGGCGTTGCGGCGGCCCTCGATAAGGGCATCGCTGGCGGTCATCTCGGAGACGACGAGACCCGCGCCGAGCTTCGCCACCAGGCGGCGGAACGGCGCATCGGTGATCCCCGACATTGGTGCCAGCATCACTTGATTCCGCACTGCAACGTCACCGATGCAGAAACTGGGTGTCACAAATGCCGTCATTTCGCGGATTGTCGCCCCTTTTCCGGCCTGCCTACGTTTTAGGCTATCGAAATTCTGCATAGAGTTTAGCCATTAATGGCCAGGGCGCAAGTGTTGCGTTGCAACATAATCGGCGCCAGTGGAAATCCTTTTGCCCCATGGGGGAACGCGCTAAAGGCAGAGCCCACATCGTGAATTCAGCCGGTATCTGCAATGGGCCCTTCTGTCGCCGCCGTGGTTGTCGCTGCCGGACGCGGGCTTCGCGCCGGCGGCCATTTGCCCAAGCAATACCGTGAGGTGGCCGGCGAACCGGTGATCCGTTCAAGCCTGTCTCTATTTGCCTGGCATGGCCAGATCGGGGCGGTGCAGGCGGTGATCCATCCGGACGACCGCGGCTCCTACGAGGCGGCGGCCAAAGGCCTGCGGCTCCTCCCCCCGGTGTCGGGGGGCGCATCCCGGCAGGCATCGGTGCGAGCGGGGCTCGAAGCGCTTGCCGGCCGCCCCCCTGACATCGTTCTCATCCACGATGCGGCGCGGCCGTTCTGTTCGACCGAGCTTGTTTCGCGCGCCATCGTCGCCTGCGGCGAGACCGGCGCCGCCATCCCGGCGCTGGAGGTCACCGACACGATCAAACGGGTCGACGCCGGCGGCCATGTCGCGGGAACCGTCGATCGCGCGCAGCTTCGCGCCGTGCAGACGCCGCAGGCGTTCAAATTCGTGGCGTTGCTGGAGGCGCATCATCGCGCCGCCAAGGAAGGCCGCAACGATTTCACCGACGATGCCGCGCTGGCCGAATGGGCGGGCATCAAGGTCGCAACATTCGCGGGAGAAAGCGGCAACGTGAAGCTCACCACCGACGAGGATTTCGCCAAGGCCGAGTCGCGGCGGATCGCAAACCTTGCGGACTTGCGGCTCGGCAACGGCTTCGACGTGCACGCGTTTGGCGACGGCGATCATGTTTGGCTTGGCGGCGTCAAGATCCCGCACGACCGTGGGCTGACCGGGCACTCGGATGCCGACGTCGCGCTCCACGCGCTGGTCGACGCCATCCTCGGCGCGATTGCCGATGGCGATATCGGCAAGCATTTCTCGCCAAACGATCCGCGCTGGCGCGGCGCGTCGTCCGACCAGTTCTTGAAATTCGCAGTCGAGCGCGTGAACAAGCGCGGCGGCCGGATCGCCCATCTCGATCTCACCATCGTGTGCGAAGCGCCGCGCATCGGTCCGCATCGCGATGCGATCCGCAAGAGGATCGCGGAGATCGCCGAGATGTCGATCGAGCGCGTGGCGGTGAAGGCGACGACCAGCGAACAGCTGGGCTTCACTGGCCGCAAGGAAGGCATCGTCGCGATGGCGACCGCCACGGTGCGCCTGCCCTGGTCCTGGTAGCGGGATTTCGTCATGGCCGATCGCGAGACCGAGGCTACCGCGATCGCCCTGCTTGATCTGTGCAAATCGAAGAAGCTCATGGTGGCCACCGCGGAGTCGTGCACCGGCGGCCTCGTCGCTGGCGCGCTGACCGACATCGCCGGGTCGTCGGCGGTGGTCGACCGCGGCTTCGTCACTTACACCAACGCGGCCAAGCACCAGATGCTCGGCGTGCCGCATGAGACGATCGAGCGTCACGGCGCGGTGAGCCGGGAAACCGCCGAGGCGATGGTGCGCGGCGCGCTCGGCCATGCTCATGCCGATCTCGCGGTATCAATCACGGGAATTGCCGGCCCCGGCGGTGGCAGCGCCGACAAGCCGGTCGGGCTCGTGCATTTCGCCGCGGCGTCGCGCGGCGGCAATCTCATTCACCGCGAGCGGCGCTTTGGCGACATCGGCCGCGGCGAGGTGCGGAGGCTTTCGGTGCTGGAAGCGCTGACGATGCTCACGGAACTGGCCAAAAACTAAGCCATTTTGCGCCGCCCATACACCCGATCGGCGCGCGTCTCAAAGGCGGCCGCGAAGCGGCGGAACGCCACATCGAACATGCCGCCCATCAGCAGGCCCAGGGTGCGGCTGCGAAATTCATAGTCGATGAAGAACTCGACCTCGCAGGCGTCGTCTCCGGCCGGCCGGAACGTCCAGCGGTTCTGCATGTGGCTGAACGGGCCTTGCAGATACTCCACCAGGATTTGCAGCTTCGGCCGGTCGAGCGTGACGCGGCTGCGAAAGCTCTCGCGGACGAGTTTGAACGAAACCGTCATGTCGGCGACGATGGTCTCGATACCGTCGCCCGACGGCGTTCGCTCACGCACCTTCAGTGCTTTGCACAACGGTACGAACTCGGGATAGCTCTCGACATCGGCGACTAGGTCGAACATATCGGCCGCCGAATGGCGCGCCCGGCGCCTGGTCGTGAACTGTGGCATCAGCTTGCTTTGTACGGGCGCATGATCTTAATCCGAAACCCAGTTCCCACTTTTCGGGATCATGCGCGAGCTTCTCGCGCCGCCTTCAATCGCGCAAAATCCTCGCCGGCGTGATGCGAGGAGCGCGTCAGCGGCGACGACGACACCATCAGGAAGCCCTTGGCGAAGGCGATGGTCTTCAGCGCCTCGAACTCCTCCGGCGGCAGGAAACGCAGCACCGGATGATGCTTGCGGGTCGGCTGCAGATATTGGCCGATGGTGAGGAAATCGACGCCCGCGGAGCGGAGGTCGTCCATCACCTGCAGCACCTCGTTTCGTTCCTCGCCCAGTCCCACCATGATTCCGGACTTTGTGAACATGGTGGCGTCGATCTCTTTGACCCGCTGCAGCAGCCGGAGCGACGCGAAATATCGCGCGCCCGGCCGCACCGTCAGATAAAGCGACGGCACGGTTTCGAGATTGTGGTTGAACACATCGGGCCGCGCCGCGATCACCTGCTCGACGGCGCCGTCCTTGCGGAGAAAATCCGGGGTCAACACCTCGATCGTGGTGCTTGGACAGCGCGCCCGGATGGCGCGGATGGTCTGTGCGAAATGGTCGGCGCCGCCGTCGGCCAGATCGTCACGATCGACCGAGGTGACGACGATATGGGCGAGGCCGAGCTTCGCGGTCGCCTCGCCGACATGCACCGGCTCGTTCGGATCGAGCGCGCCCGGCAGGCCGGTCTTGACGTTGCAGAACGCGCAGGCGCGCGTGCAGGTGTCGCCCATGATCATGAAGGTGGCGTGCTTCTTCTCCCAGCACTCGCCGATGTTGGGGCAGCCGGCCTCCTCGCATACGGTGTGCAGACCGTTCTCCCGCATGATCGCATGCGTCGCCGCGTAGCCCTTCGACACCGGCGCCTTGACGCGGATCCAGTCGGGCTTGCGCAGCACCGCGGAGTCCGGCCGATGCGCCTTTTCGGGATGGCGCGGCTTGCCTGTGGTGTGGTCGAGAACGACGGTCATGGTGTCCCTTACTTACGAAGGCGGACGCCCGCCCGCAACTGGGCCGCTCATCAACGTGATTCCAGGCCCTTCAATGGCAACTTTAGCACAGGGCCAATTCCCTCTTCTGGGCCTAGTCCGATGGATTTCGGCTAGACTGCACGCATGAATCAACCGTTCAGCCCGATCACCTTGGCGCGCTTCATGTTCTGCGCGCCATTCATTGTCATGCTGGTGCTGATGCTGATCGAAGCGTCGCTCAGCGCCGCCACGACCTATCTCGTCATCGAGGCCGGCCGCGACGTGGCAAAAGGCACCTTCCTGCTCGCCGATCTGATGTGGATCCTGGCCGCGCAATCGGCCGCCTACATTGTCGGCGCGGTAAGCTGGATTTTTGCCGAGCGCGCAGGCTTTCTCGCCTATGGGCGCTACATGCTGCGCTTTGCCCGCGACAACCGCCACAAGGCCAAGCTGCTCGGCGACAAGGAGGCGCGCGAACGGGTCGAGCCGTTTCTCACCGGCGAGACGTTCTTCGTCTATTTCCATTTGCTCTACGAGATCGAGGGCGATCTGCGCATCCTGCTCGCGCTCGTGCTCAATGTGATCGTGCTCGGCACCCAGATCGACGGCGCCTTGCCGGTCGCCTATGTCGTCGTGTTCGTGGTGCTGTTTCTGATCCAGTGGACCATGCGAAAGCGCGTCGCCGGCGCCTACCGTGAAAACCAGCGGATGACCAACCGCATGACCGCGCAGGGCTATACCGCCTGGGACAACGTGTTCGCGGGCAACCGGTACAATCTTCGCCTCTGGCTCCACGGCTTCAAGGGCAAGCTCCGCGATGGGCTGGATGCGCAGATCCGCGCCATTATGACCAAGGAGGGCCTGAGCGCGGCAAGCGGCATCATCGGGCTGGCGATCGTGTTCGCCGCCATGGCCTCCATCGCGATCCGCAACACCGGCGACATGGAGGTGCTGATCGCGCTCGCCGCCACGCTGCCGCGGCAGATCGACATGACACACGACATTCACACCTTCACGTCGGGCTGGAACGAGCTGTTGGCGAGCTGGGCGCGGCTGACCGGCGTCGCCGACAACATGCATCCGGTCGCCGACCCGGACTACGACGCCCGCATGAAGCTCGATCGCCTGGTGCTGCGCGAGGGCGGCAATGCGTCGAGCGTCACCTCGCTCGACGATGCCATGAGTTTGATCTTCAGAGAGCCGACCGGCCGCATCAACGTGCGCGGCCCGAACGGCGCCGGCAAATCGACCTTGCTGACCAGCCTGAAAGCGACGGTAAAGACCCGCGCCTACTACTGGCCGACCGCGGACCGGCTGGCGTTCGCCTTCACGCAAGGGCGCGACGAGGTCGAGACCGACGACAACGGCAACCCGATCGAGCCGACGGACGCCGCCAAGAAGACCGGCTATTCCTCCGGCGAGCGGCAGTTGCGCGCGCTGCAGGAGATCGTGCGCTACACCGACGCGCCGATCTATCTGCTCGACGAGTGGGACGCCAATCTCGATCCGAACAACCGCGCCGCGGCCGACGCGTTGGTCGAGCAGCTGGCCCGGCGCGCCCGGGTGGTCGAGATTTCGCACCGGGACCGGGTTTGAAGGAGGCCGGCGAGATCGCCAGAGATCGTTTCGGATCGATCGAACATGACGCGGTCGGCGCCGAACGCGCTCGTCCGCCGACCGACGCCGCCAAGCCTGTTAGACTTGCGCTTTTGCAGGGCCTCGATCGCGCCGGGTCGTCTGACCGGTTTGCTCCGTCTCAACAACATATCCGGCGCGACGGATGAGCCATTCAGCGAGACGCACAGCGATAGGCCAAGCGAGATAAAACGCTGAAATGAACAGGACGAGGAAGGTCATCAGGCCCAAGGTGGGATATTGGTAGTCCACCACCCTGCTGATCACGAATCCGGTGCCCTGAAGGGTCGCAGCGGTCAGAACGAAGACGACGAGAAGTGCAACTGTCTGCATGGGTCCGCCCCCGCTGATTTCGATCTGCCCGATCGTAGCAGCAGTTCTCACAATAACGAGCCAGGAGCCGCGCAAATGCCGCGCGGCGGATTGTCTCGGTCCCTTTGCGTGCCGGGGACGTTCGGGCTGAAATTCCAACTCAGGCGGTTTGTTGGAATAAGGGATTTGCAAGGTGCGCCAGCGCGGATCGTCCGAACGCATAATTCTGGGAGCTAAAGTGGGATTGCTCGGAGGCCTTCTTGGCGGCCTTCTCGTCGGCGCGTTCTTGGACAGGTTCGACCATCCTGCGTTGATACCTGACAAGCTCGCCCTCAGTATCATTTGGACCATCGTCGGCATTTTCGCCGGCGTGGCGTGTTACACGCGCCGCACGTCTTGACAGGGAAGTCCGGCAAACCCGCGGTCATGGCACGCTATGGCGCGACCTTCAGATCGAAAAAAACTTCGCCGCGTTGCGATCTGGCCGCCATCACCTCCGCCGCAAACGGCGTCGAGATGATGCAGCCGGTAATGCCGGCCTGGGCGCAGGTTTCCTGCTGCAGTTCGAAATGATGGGGATGAGCTTGTCGGGACGCAGGCGTCACATGTTCAACACGCGCCCATAAGCGTCGAGCACCGATTCCTTCATCGTCTCCGACAAGGTCGGGTGCGGGAAGATCGTGTGCATCAGCTCCGCTTCGGTGGTTTCAAGATTCATCGCCACCACGAAGCCCTGAATGAGTTCGGTCACCTCCGGGCCGACCAGATGCGCGCCGAGCAACTGGCCGGTCTTCTTGTCGAAGACGGTCTTGACCATGCCCTGGTCCTCGCCGAGCGCCACGGCCTTGCCGTTGCCGATGAACGGAAAGCGTCCGACGCGGACGTCGAGCTTCTGGTCCTTGGCGGCCTGCTCGGTCAGCCCAACCGAGGCGACCTGCGGCGCGCAGTAGGTGCAGCCCGGGATCATCCGCTTGTCCATCGGATGCGGGTGCATACCCTTGATCGCCTCGACGCAGATGACGCCTTCGTGCTCGGCCTTGTGCGCCAGCATCGGCGGCCCGGCGACATCGCCGATCGCATAGATGCCCGGCACGTTGGTCTTGCAGAAGCCGTCGATCGCGATGGTGCCGCGCTCGATCTTCACGCCGAGCTTTTCCAGGCCGATGTTCTCGACATTGCCGACCACGCCGACCGCGGCGATGACGCGGTCGACCGTGATCTCGCTGACTTTTCCTTTGCCGTCGTCGATCGTCGCGGTGACGCTGTCGGCCGTCTTGTCGAGCTCGGTGACCTTGGCGCCGGACATGATTTTCATGCCCTGCTTCTCGAACTGCTTGCGGGCAAACGCCGCGATCTCGGCGTCTTCCACCGGCAGGATTTGCGGCAGCACTTCGACCACGGTCACCTCGGCGCCGAGCGTGCGATAGAACGAGGCGAACTCGATGCCGATCGCGCCGGAGCCGACCACCAGCAGCGACTTCGGCATCTTGTCGGGGTTCATCGCCTCGAAATAAGTCCAGACCAGTTTCTTGTCGGGCTCGAGCCCCGGCAACACGCGCGGCCGCGCGCCGGTCGCAACGATGATGTGCTTGGCGGCATAGGAGCCCGGCCCGATCGTGTCCTTCGGCGCCGGCGTCTTGCTGGCCTTCACCGTGATCTTGCCGGGCGCGTCGATCGTGGCCTCGCCCCAGATCACCGAAATCTTGTTCTTCTTCATCAGGAAGCCGACCCCGGAATTCATCCGGCCGGCGACGCCGCGCGAGCGTTTTATGATCGCGGCGGCATCGAAGCCGACATTGTCAGCCTTCAGCCCATAATCATTGGCATGTTGCATGTAATGGTAGATCTCGGCCGAGCGCAGCAGCGCCTTGGTCGGGATGCAGCCCCAGTTCGAGCAGATGCCGCCGAGGAAGTCGCGCTCGATGATAGCGGTCTTGAAGCCGAGCTGTGCCGCGCGGATCGCGGTGACGTAACCGCCCGGTCCCGAGCCGATGATGATGATATCGAAATTGGTGTCGGCCATAATGTCAGTCCCGTTTCCTCACGTGCGCGACGGCCGCTCAGAGCGGCGATTCCTTGGCGGATTTAAACTCGTCTGGCGCCGCCTCGCGCGGCGCCGGTGGTGGCGCTCCCAGACGCCGGTTCAGCATGCGCTCCCTGATATAGCATTCGACCCAGGCCATCACGAGCAGCGCGGCGAACCCGGCGCCGGTGACCGTTGCAACGAACTCCCAGAGGAGATCGCCACCTGAGCGGTTCAGTGTGCCCCCGAGAAACGCCAGGCCGATCGGATTGAGCGTCACGAGCCCGGCCACGGCGGTGGTGACCCAGGGCCACCGCGTCAGCCCCTCGTCGCCACGCGCCCTGAGCCAGTGCCGCCGCACCAATCCCCATTGCACCAGCACGGCCAGCAGCGCCGGCACGATCAGCTCCAGCGTGATGGAGGTGTTCTCGACACCCACGGTATAGGGGTTGTGCGAGCGGTCCGCGATCTTCTGGATGAGGCCCGGCAGCGCCAGCGGCGCCAGGGCGACGATGCCGAGGGCCAGGGCGACAACGGTCAGCACGCCGACCCGCCGCGTCACCCGATAGGCGAGCGCGAACACCGCCAGCGACACGCTTGTGAAAGCGACGACGCTCAGGATGACCAGGCCGAACTCGCCGCTGGCGTTGAAAAAGTCCCCGAGCTGAAGCGCTGCCAGCAGCGCCACCAGTATCGAGATCAACAGCATTCCGAGAAAGGCAAAGACAGCGGCCATGCTGCGTTAAAACTCCAAGGCGGAGAACGGCGCCGCCTATTCCACGAGAAGCTTGAGCTCCTCTACGACCGGCCGGATCTGAGCGACCTGCCGGCGCAGCATCTCTCGCATCTCGGCCTGCGTCGATCCGGATGGCTCGGCGCCCACGTCGGTCATGCGCTTCTGCACATCCGGATGCTTCACCGCCGCCGCGATTTCCTGCTGGAGTCGCGCAACCACAGGCTCCGGCGTGCCCTTGGGCGCGAGGAAGCCATTCCAGCCTTGCAATTCGAGATTCGGGAAGCCGAGTTCACGTACGGTCGGCACGTTCGGGAGGGCGACGGATTTCGTCGCTACCCCGAGCGCCTTCATCTGGCCCGAGCGCACCCGTTCCAGCGAGCTCGACAGCTGATCGCCGCCGAATTGCACGCGGCCGGCGATCAGGTCGGTGACCAGCGGAGCGGCGCCGCGGTACGGCACGTGATCCATCTTGATACCGGCGTCGCGTTTCAGCACCTCGCCCATCAGATGCAGGATGCTGCCGGGTCCGGTCGAGCCGTAGAACAGCGGCGTGGTCGTCGTCTTGGCGTAGGCGACGAATTCCTTGAGGTCGTTCGCCGGCACGGAATTGTTGGCGAGCAGCAAGAGCGGCACATAGGCGCCGACCGAGACCGGCACAAAATCATCGAAATCATGCCGTGCGCGCTTGGCAAACAGCAGCGACGACGTCGTGGTGGAAAAGGTGATGTTGTGAAACAGCAGCGCATGCCCATCGGGCGCGGCCTTGGCGACCTGATCGGCGCCGATCGAGCCACCACCTCCGCCGACATTTTCGACAACAAAGCTCTGACCCATGGTTTCGGACAGGCGATTGGCGATCAGCCGCGCCAGCAGATCCGTGGTGGCGCCGGCCGGGAATGGCACCACAATCCGCACCGCGCGGCTCGGATATTGCGCCTGGGCGCGCAGCACGCCCGGCATCGCGACCGCCATGCCGGCGGTCGCCGCGCCGGCCAGGATTTCACGCCTTGTCTTGATCATTCGCCCCTCCTCCGGAAGACGGCAATTCCAAAACAACCGGCAAAGCCATGCGGCGCTGCCGAACGTGAGGATCACACCACCATCATCACCGGATTTTCGATCAGCGCCTTGAAGGCGCCGATCAGCTCGGCGCCGAGCGCGCCGTCGACGGCGCGGTGATCGCACGACAGCGTTACACTCATGATGTGGGCTATCTCGATCTTGCCGTTCTTGACGATGGCCCGCTCCTCGCCGGCGCCGACCGCGAGAATGGTGGCGTGCGGCGGATTGATCACCGCGGTGAAGTCCTTGATGCCGTACATACCGAGGTTCGACACCGCGGTGGTGCCGCCTTGGTATTCGTTCGGCTTCAGCTTGCGGGCGCGAGCCCGCGCGGCGAAATCCTTCATCTCGTTGGAGATAGTGGACAGCGACTTGCTCTCGGCATGGCGGATGATCGGCGTGATCAGACCGTGCGGAATCGCTACGGCGACGCCGACGTCGGAATGCTTGTGCTTGAGCATCCCGCCTTCGGTCCAGCTCACGTTGGCGTCGGGGATGCGTTGCAGCGCCAGCGCCAGCGCCTTGAGGACGAAGTCATTGACCGAAAGCTTGTAGACCGGCTTGCCGTCCTTGTCCTTCGGCGCGGCGGCATTGATCTCTTCGCGCGCTGCTAGCAGCTTGCCGATGTTGCAGTCCATCGTCAGATAGAAATGCGGAATGGTCTGCATCGACTGGGTGAGCCGCTGCGCGATGGTGCGGCGCATGCCGTCGTGCGGCACGACCTCGTAGCTGCCCTCTTCGAACAGCGCGCGGACCTGGGCGTCCGACATCGATGGCGCAATGGCGGGGGCCGACGGAGTAGCCGACGGCGCGCCCGCGGGCTTCATGCCCTTGCCGGATTTCGCGCCTTCGACGTCGCGGGCGATGATGCGGCCGTGGGGACCCGAGCCTTGGATGCGCGACACCTCGATGCCTGCTTCCTTGGCCAGCCGGCGGGCCAATGGCGAAGCGAACACGCGATCGCCCGAGGGCGATGTTTGCGGCGCAGCGGTTTGGGGTTTCGGCGCCGCCGCGGCGGATGCCGCCGACGACGCCGGCTTTGGAGCGTCGGCTTTGGGAGCCTCAGTCTTCGGAGCCTCAGTCTT
>Ga0207701_10003710_pt1 | contig 15625 bp, 10 predicted proteins | sample KBSSwiSSwithPhiX_FD_184294 | JGI IMG/M metagenome (GOLD analysis project Ga0207701, IMG submission 184294) | Switchgrass rhizosphere bulk soil microbial communities from Kellogg Biological Station, Michigan, USA, with PhiX - S5 (SPAdes) (version 2) | ecosystem: Environmental > Terrestrial >... | reverse complement strand
AGTCGGATGATAAGAGAGGGCCGACCTGAGGTCGGCCCCTGCCGCTTCTGCCCCGGCTAGCGCTTCCGAGCTGGCGGCACGTTCTTCTTCACCCAGTCGATCATCAGATCGGCGATCTGGTTGCTGTTCGAGTCGAGCATCATCATGTGCGTGACGCCGAGGATGCCCATCTCGTCCAGCTTCACGTATTCGGCGCGCGCTGAGCCCTGTTTCTCCGCGCGCCGCTTGTTGATCGCATCCACGGTCTCCTGGCACTGCGCGCTGGTCGCCGTGTAGTCGCCTTTCAGCGCCAGGTAGGGAATCGCATCGAAATCGGCGGCGGTCAGGCCGCTCTGCGGGAGGGAGCAGCCACCTTCGATGGTGATGAGCCCTTTGAGCAGGTGCAGGTTGCCGTGCTCTTTGAGGATCCGCACCAGGTGATGCCCCATGATTCCGGATTGCGAATGCGTGGCGACGATCGCGCCACCGAGACGCTCAACAAGAAGTGCGAGACCCTGCGGCGTCCAGGTGTTGGCGGGCGACAGCGCCTGCGGATTGCACGTCGGGCATGTCGAGCCCGGCAGCGTCACCTCGGCATTCGGCACCAGTTGCTTGTAATACTCGGCAACGGACGCGAGCGGGAATTTCGGAGCGACGTGCGGGCGGCCGTCTGTCGGTTTCTCGGGGTCACGAGGGTCTCCGTGAGGGACCAGCGTTCCATTCGTGATATTCGATCCGGCCGGAAGGAGATGTCCGAACCAGGCCTGCCAGGCGCCGTTATCGGTGATGCGTCCGAAGTTCGGGATCAGCTCCGCGGCTGTCTTCGTGTCGCCGGCGAGCAACTTCGCTTCCGCTTCCTGCAACACGGATTGATCGAATCCCGACCGTCCTCGTCCGGACTGATCGACGACATAGGTGGAGACGCCTTTGCGGACGAAATAGGGATACCAGCCTTCGCGGCCGTCAGGCGTGGACTCGAGCGCAGCGCCCGTGTGCGTGGAGCCGTGCACCATGATCACCGGCCATCCGGGGCCTGCTTTCTGCAGCGGGATCTGAAACTGAACGTACATCTGGCCGATCGTGATCTGCTGCGGCACCGGAGCGGGTGGAGTCTGGCCGGGAGGCGCGAACGGTACCGTGGCGAACTCGGAGACCTTGGTGATGCCGCCGATAAAGAAGCTTCCCTGGTCTTCGATGGTGACTGGCGCCGCCATGAACTTCTTTTGCGGGGTCTGCGCTGCCAGCGGGCAGGTCAGCGCCAGCAGCATCACTGAAGCGAACACACGAATGCGAATCATCGATCGTTCTCCTTCTTTCGTTCTTCTTTGATCTTTTCCCAGCCCTCCAGCCGTCGCTTGATCTCCTTTTCGAACCCGCGGTCCGTCGGCTGGTAATACTTGCGCCCGGCAAGCGATTCGGGAAGACAGTCCATGCCGGCTACGGCATCGCGCTCGTTGTGCGCGTACTGATAGCCCCTCCCGTAGTCGAGCTCCTTCATCAGCTTCGTGGGCGCATTGCGAAGATGCAGCGGAACAGGGTCCGCCGCCTGCGTGTGCGCATCCGCCGCCGCGGCGCCATAGGCGGTGTACACGGCATTGCTCTTCGGCGCGGTGGCCAGGTAGATCGCCGCCTGGGCAAGGGCCGTATTCCCCTCGGGCATGCCGATGAAGTGGGTCGCGTCCTTGGCCGCGACCGCAACCACGAGCGCCTGCGGATCGGCGTTGCCGATATCTTCTGAGGCAAACCGCACGAGCCGGCGCGCGACGTAGAGCGGGTCTTCACCAGCTTCCAGCATCCGCGCCACCCAGTAGACGGCGGCATCCGGGTCGCTGTTCCGCATCGATTTGTGCAGCGCCGAAATCAGGTTGTAGTGCTCTTCGCCGCCTTTGTCATAGAGCAGCGCGCGGCGCTGGATCGAGTGTTCCAGCTGCGGCAGATCCAGTTGTCGCACACAGGTGGCCGGATCCATCGGCGCCGCAGCCACCGAGAACTCGAGCAGGTTGAGGGCGGCGCGAGCGTCACCGTTCGCGAACCTCGCAATCGCGGCGATCGCGTCGGCTGACACGTTGGCCTCCGTCGCACCGAGCCCGCGCTCGCGATCCGCGAGTGCACGTCGGAGGATGGTCTCGATCGCCTCGATGCCAAGCAGCTGGAGAACGAACACCTTCGAGCGTGAAAGCAGCGCTGCGTTGACCTCGAAGGACGGGTTTTCAGTGGTCGCGCCGATCAGGACGATGTCGCCAGCCTCGACTCGTGGCAGGAAGGCGTCCTGCTGAGCCTTGTTGAATCGGTGGATCTCGTCGACGAACACGATCGTCCGCCGGCCCATGCGGCGGCGGCGATCCTGCGCCGCGGCCATGACGTCCTTGATTTCCTTGATGCCGGCGAGCACGGCGCTGAACGGGACGAAGTGCGCCTGGGTGATCTCTGCAATCACGCGCGCCAGCGTCGTCTTGCCCGTGCCTGGCGGTCCCCACAGGATGAGCGACTGAAGGAGGTCGCGTTCGATCGCCTCGCGCAGGGGTTTGCCCGGGGCGAGGATCGCATCCTGTCCGACGACCTCGTCGAGCGTACGCGGCCGCATCCGTTCGGCCAGCGGCGTCCCCGGCGCATTCGGCGGGCTTGCCGCGCCGAAGCCCCCTCGGGGCGGAGGCGGATCAAATAGACCGTTGCTCACGGATTCACCCGGTGGCGGCGCGCCGCGTAAATCAGGATCCCCCCTGCGACGGCGACGTTGAGCGATTCGACGCTGGACGCCATCGGGATCGTCACTCTGGCGCTGCACTGCGCAATGACATCGTCTCCGAGTCCGGGGCCTTCGCCACCGACAAAGAGTCCGACCGGTCCGTGCCAGTCGATCTCTTCCGGCGTTTCACCCCCGCGCGGCACCGTGGCGATCATCCGCACGCTCGCCTCCGCCATGCAGGTCATGACGGCCTCCGCAGTCATGCCGGCCACGATCGGCAGACGCAGGGCGCTGCCCATGCTGCCACGGAGCGCTTTCCAGGAGAACGGACTCGCCGATGTGCCGCAGACGAACGCACCCGTGGCCCCTCCCGCTTCAGCCGCGCGAATCAATGCGCCAACGTTGCCCGGATCCTGCACATCGACGATGACAAGCACGAAGGCGCGTGGGTGCGCGCAGATCATGGCTGGCGTCGTCACCTTGCGTCGAGCAATCGCCGCGATTCCCGATGGCGACTTCACGGGGCTCAACGCGGCAAAGACCTTGTCATGTGCCGCGATCACTTCAACGGAGTCGGCCTCGAGTGCGCGCGCGATTTGTTCTTCCTCCGACTGCGTGTTGAGCTGCGACGCAGCAATGACGAGCACTTCGAACGCCGCGCCGGCGGAATGTGCGTCACGCACGAGGTGCGCCCCGTCGAGCAGCACCCGCTCGCCGGTAGGGTCCGGATCGTCAGCCAGTGCGCGGAACGTGCGAACGAGTGGATTCTGGCGGCTGGAAATGGACTTCACGCTGGTGGGCTATGTTACAGTCGGTTCCGAGATGAAGGATCGGATCCTGAAGCGTTTCAATGACGAGATTGCCGCGCTCGAGCGCGAGCTGAAGGTGGAGCTGCCGAAGGAGATCCAGCGCGCGCGCGAGCTTGGCGACCTGCGCGAAAACGCGGAGTACAAGGCGGCCAAGGAGCGACAGGAGATCGTCAACGCCCGCATCGCCATGTTGAAAAAGCGCGTCGGCGAGATCTCGATGATCAACCTCGATCGCATTCCACACGATCGAGCCGGCTTCGGTTCCACCGTGCATCTTCGCGCGGGCAACGGCGACACCGTGATTTACCAGCTCGTCATGCCGGAAGAGTCTGATTTCGACAAAGGAATGATTTCCACCTCGTCACCGATCGGCCGCGCCATCCTCAACAAAGAGGAAGGCGATGAGGTGAAGGTGACCACGCCGAACGGCGTCCGCACGTTCGAGCTCATCAAAGTCCTTACCATCCACGACGAAGCGTGAGCCCGTACTCACCGGAACGCCGCACCGCGTTGATCCTGTGCGGGACCGGTGCGCACGGCGTCTATCACGCAGGGGTCCTTCGCGCCCTGCACGAGGCGGGGGTGAAGATCGACCTGGTCGCCGGGCAGGGTGTGGGCGCTGCAGGCGCCGCGCTGGTGGCCATTGGCGGCAGCGCGCGCCTCTGGGAGGAGACGGGCGTCTGGCGGTCGCCGCGCGTGGCATCGCTGTATGGGTGGAAGAGGAGCGCGATGGCTCCGCCGGTCATGGTCGCCGGCTTTGCTTTCCTGTTGCTCGTCACGATGGTCGCGGTCGCATCCGGGTGGATCGTGCCCTTCTGGTGGTCCGCGACGCTGCTCACTCTCATCCTGCTGTCGGCAGGTATCTGCGGGCTGACCGTCTGGCGTCACGCGTCGATGGCCCGGCGTGGATCGGGCCGCTGGTGGTGGCGTCTGTTCGGGGCGCCCATCGATGCCGAAACGGCGCGAGCGCTATTCAGCAGCGCGATCTGGGATCTCATTCGCGGGGCTGCGCCTGCAACCCAACCGGCACGGGCCGCGCTCGGCCGTCGGTACACCGAGGTGCTGGCAGAAAACCTTGGACAGCCTGGCTTCGCGGAGCTGCTCCTGGTTGCCACGGATCTTGACGCCCGCCACGATGTGGTGGCGGCGTTGCTGCGCGACCCGTACCGGACGGAGTTCATGGCACCGCGCCCGGGCCGCAATCGGCACGCGGAAGTGCTCGACCTGACCGGGGTTGGGCGCGACCACGCGATCGACATCCTTTCAGGTGCGCTGACGCCACCCGTCATCGCGGAGCCGACGCTGGTGACCTACACGGCCGACAGCTTCTGGCGCGGCGAGACGCACCGCATGTGCGATCGCGCTGCGTCGGTGAACCGGTTGCTCGAGGAAGTCGCCGCTGCTGGCGCGACGCAAGTCATCGTGGTCAGCGCCGTAGCGCCCGTGCCGGCCCCGCACATGCTGCGCGTCCCACAGATGGATCCACGCGGCCGCCTTGGTGACTTTCACGTGACCGCGGAAGCGGCAGCGCTTCGCGACGCGCTGGAGATCGCGCGGTTGCGGTTTGACTCCGTCTACGTCATTACGCCCGCGCACAACCCGATTGGACCGTTCGATGTGGGAGGTGCGTACGATGCGGCATCCGATCGGCGGCAGGACCTGACAGAGCTGATGTCGCGGGCGTACGAGGACGCGTATCACCAGTTCATCGAACCGGTCGTGGGAGCCAGTGGCGAGCAACTCGCGCACACAGATCCTGGTCCTGACGACATGCGCGTGCAAGCCGGCCAGGATCGTCTTTTCGGCGCGTAAGTCGCTCGTCGCGAACGGCGCCGTTCCTTACTCTCCGTCCTTGTGGGGTCCCGGCTCGAGCAGGTGCGGGAGCGCCTCGCCTTCACCGGTGGCGAGCAACCCTGCGCGCGCGTAAGTCAACAGCTTGTCGCGCGTGTCAGCAATGTCGAGGTTTCTCATCGTCAGCTGACCGATCCGGTCGGCCGGCGTAAACGCCGACTCGCCCTTTTCCATCGTCAAGCGCTCGGGATGGTAGGTGAGATTCGGGCTGCGGGTGTCGAGGATGGAGTAGTCGTTGCCACGCCTCAGTTCAACGACGACCTCGCCGGTGATGGCACGGGCGACCCAGCGCTGTGCCGTCTCGCGCAACATCAGCGCCTGCGGGTCGAACCAGCGCCCTTGATACAACAGCCTGCCGAGTCGACGGCCATTGTCCCGATACTGTTCGATGGTGTCCTCGTTGTGTATGCCGGTGACCAGGCGCTCGTACCCGATGTAGAGAAGAGCCATTCCCGGACCTTCGTAAATGCCGCGGCTCTTGGCTTCGATGATCCGGTTCTCGATCTGGTCGCTCATGCCGAGGCCGTGCCGGCCGCCGATGGTGTTTGCCTCGGTCATCAAGGCCACCGCGGTGCTGAATCGCTGGCCGTTCAGCGCCACCGGTATACCTTCGTCGAAGGTGATCGTCACCTGCTCCGGCTTGACGGCCACGTTCTCACGCCACGACGCGACGCCCATGATCGGTTCCACGATCGTGATCCCGGAGTTGAGCTGCTCGAGGTCCTTCGCCTCATGCGTAGCGCCCAGCATGTTCGAGTCGGTGGAGTAGGCCTTCTCGACACTCATCTTGTAGGCGAGGCCGGCGCGTTGCATGTACTCGGACATTTCTTTGCGGCCGCCGAGCTCGTCGATGAATGCCTGATCGAGCCAGGGTTTGTAAATGCGCAGCGACGGGTTCGCCAGCAGTCCGTAGCGGTAGAAGCGCTCGATGTCGTTGCCCTTGAACGTGCTCCCGTCACCCCAGATGTGGACGTCGTCTTCCTTCATCGCACGAACGAGCATCGTGCCGGTAACCGCGCGGCCAAGTGGCGTCGTATTGAAGTAGGGCACACCGGCGGTTGCGATGTGAAACGCGCCGCATTGCAGCGCAGCGATGCCTTCCGCGACCAGTTGCGCGCGACAGTCCACGAGGCGGGCCTTCTCTGCGCCGTACTGCAGGGCCTTCCTCGGGATCTCGTCGTAGTCGGGTTCGTCCGGCTGGCCGAGGTTGGCGGTATAGGCGTACGGGAGGGCGCCCTTGCTGCGCATCCAGTGAAGCGCCGCGCTGGTATCGAGCCCGCCTGAGAACGCGATGCCCACACGTTCGCCGACCGGGAGACGCTGGAGAATTGTGCCCATTGATTCCCAATGATATGCCGACGGAATCGGGGATCGAGGATCAGCGATCACGGTTCGAGATTTCAGGAAGGAGATGATCTAGTAGACAGGGAGACAGAAGACAGGAGTCGGGGGTATCGTCGTCTGGATGTTCGTGGGTAAGTACGGATTTCCGGCTGCGGCGGCCATCGTGGTCGTTGCGGCGTTGGCGTGGGGTTTGATGGCGAAGGACGGCACGTCGAACACAGGAGTCGGGATCAATCCGCTGGTGGCAGCATGGAGCGGACCGTACGGCGGTGTCCCGCCATGGGACTCTGTCCGTCCGGAGGTCTTTTCGGAAGCGTTCACCACCGCGCTCGCAGAAGAGCGTGCGGAGATGGATGCCATCGCGTCGAGTACCGAGCCGCCGACCTTTCGCAACACGATCGAGGCGTTCGATCGGAGCGGCCGAACGCGTACGCGCGTCGGCCGGCTCTTTGCGGTAGCGACCGAGAACATCACGAACCCACAGTACCAGGCGCTCGAACGCGAGTGGGAGCCCAAACTGGCGGCCGCCAGCGACGCAATCTTCATGAACTCCAGATTGTTCGCGCGGATTGCTGCCGTTTACGGTTCAGTGCCATCGTCACAGCTTGCCCTCGAGCAGAAGCGATTGACCGAACGTATGCACGACCTGTTCGTGCGCCGCGGCGCAAGGCTTGGCGAGGCGGAAAAGGCACAACTCTCGGCAATCAACCAGGAACTAGCGTCGCTCTACGCCTTGTTCCGTCAGCAGGTGCTGGCGGACGAAGACACCTGGACGGTGCTCGACCGCGAAGCCGATCTGGCTGGACTGCCGCCGGCCCTGGTTGACAGCGCGAAGGCCGCTGCGGCCGAACGCACACTCCCTGGCAAATGGGCGATCGTCAACACCCGCTCGAGCGTCGATCCGTTTCTGACGTTCTCGAGCCGGCGCGATCTGCGCGAGCGCGTCTGGAAGAAGTTCAAGAGCCGGGGTGACAACGGCGATCAGAACGACACCAAGACGACCATCGCGCGCATCGTGAAGCTACGCGCGGACCGCGCACGGCTCCTCGGGTTCGCCTCTCACGCACACTGGCGCATGTCGGACACGATGGCGAAAGAGCCGAAAGCCGCTCAGGCGCTGATGATGCGGGTCTGGCCAGCCGCCGTCTCGCGTGTACGCGAGGAAGTGGCGGACATGCAGGCGATCGCCTCGCGCGAACACGGTCCGGCGACGATGGAGCCCTGGGATTATCTCTACTACGCCGAGAAGGTCCGAAAGCAGCGGTATGACCTGGATCAGAGCGAGGTGAAGCCGTACCTGGCGCTCAACAACATGGTGGCCGCGGCACTCTGGGCCGCTGAACAGCGCTACGGCATTTCTTTTACGGAGATCACCGGAAAAGTGCCCGTCTTCCATCCTGACGTTCTCGTCTGGGAGGTGAAAGACGCTGCCACCGGCAAACACGTCGGCCTGTTCTATTTCGACGGCTTCGCGCGGCCAGGCAAGCGTTCCGGCGCCTGGGCGATGACCTACCGGACCCAGGAGAAGATGGACGGCAGCGTGACGCCGATTGCGTCGAACAACAACAACTTCGTCAAAGGTGCTCCTGGCGCTCCGGCGTTGATCTCCCTGGACGATGCGGAGACGCTGTTTCATGAGTTTGGCCATGCGTTGCACGCGTTGCTGCAGGACGTGACGTATCCCGGTCTGGCATCGACGCCACGGGACTTTGTTGAATTCCCATCACAGGTCAATGAACACTGGGTTCTCACGCGAGAGGTGCTCGATCGATTTGCCCGCCACTATCAGACGGGTCAGCCGATGCCGCAAGCGCTGGTCGAGAAGATCGAGAAGTCGCGCAAATTCAACCAGGGATACGCAACCGTGGAGTATCTGGCGGCTGCGATTCTCGACATGGACCTGCACACGCGTCCAGATGGCGTATTCGACCCGGCCACGTTCGAGCGTGACGCGCTTGCTCGTATCGGGATGCCGCGACAAATCGCGCTGCGCCATCGGCTGCCGCAGTTCGACCACCTCTTTGGCAGCGATAGCTATTCGGCGGGCTACTACAGCTATCTCTGGTCCGACGTGATGGCAGCGGACACGTGGAAGGCGTTTCTCGACGCGGGCGGGCCCTGGGACAAGACCGTTGCGAAGCGCTTCCGCGAGATCATCCTCGCCGAAGGAAATTCCGCTGATCGCGCGGAAGCCTACCGCCGGTTCCGTGGACATGACCCTGACGTGAAGGCGCTGTTCGAGAATCGAGGATTTCCGATCAACTGACAAGGAGCAAGTAGCAAGTGGCAAGTAGCAGCTGACAACTGATCCAGCGATACAATCGGCGCCATGCTGCTGCGACGCCGATTCATCGCCCTCGCGCTCGTTCTTTTCATCGCGTCCCCGGCGTTCGCCCAGGCACGTCGCAATGACAAGTGGGTTGCGACCTGGGCTACCGCTCTCGTCGCACGTGCGCAGCCCGTCGCGGCCGCGCCCACTGCCGCGGCTCCTGCGTTGACGGCTGCTCCACCTCCTCAAGGGCGTGGCGGCGGGCGTGGCGGGGCTGCGCCCATCACGGTTAATAGTCAAACGATTCGTCAGATCGTTCGAGTGAGCGTCGGCGGCAGCCGCCTCCGAGTTGTGTTGAGCAACGCCTTCGGCACCGCGCCCGTGCAGATCGGCGCTGCGCATGCCGCGTTGCGGGACAAGGACTCGGCGGTCGTGGCGGCGTCAGTGAAGCCGCTGACATTCGGTGGCAGCGCCACGGCCACCATTCGCGCCGGGGCCACGCTCGTCAGCGATCCGATCGATCTCGCGGTACCGCCGGTCTCGGATCTGGCCGTCGATCTTTTTCTGCCGGGTGAGCTCGGCGCCAGCCCGTCGCCTGTGACCACGCACAACGGGGCGAGTCAGACCAACTACCTCTCTGAGGCTGGGAACCATTCCGGCTCCTCGACGTTACCTGTTGCCCGCACGACGAACGCGTGGTTCCTGCTCGCGCGGGTGGAGGTCGTTGCGCCTGACGCCACGACGGCGGTAGTCGCGTTTGGCGATTCAATTACCGACGGTGCCGCATCGACGTCGGACACCAACTCACGCTGGCCTGACGTGCTGGCGCGCCGGCTTGCCGCCCGAAAGGGGAGCGCAGCTGCGGTCCTCAATGCCGGGATTAGTGGCAATCAGGTGTTAGGTGATGGTGCCGGTGTCAGTGCCCTGGCGCGGTTCGATCGCGACGTGCTGTTACAGACCGGCGTGACGCACGTCGTCGTGATGGAGGGCATCAACGACATCGGCATCGCACGCGCCAACCCATCACCGAGCGCTGAGGACCTCATTGCCGGGCATAAGCAGCTCGTCGAGCGCGCGCACGCGCGCGGGTTACGCATTTACGGCGCCACCCTGACGCCATACGAAGGGGCGGCGTACTACTCGATTGAGGGCGAAGCCAAGCGTCAGGCGCTCAACGAGTGGATCCGGAGCAGCAAGGCATACGACGGCGTCATCGACTTCGACAAGGCCACACGGGACCCGGCTGCGCCGACGAAGTTCCTGCCCGCGTACGATTCCGGTGACCATCTCCATCCGGGCGATGCCGGCTACAAGGCCATGGGCGAGGCTGTCGATCTGGCCCTGTTTGGTCCGCTGAAATGAAAGGTGTCACATGCGCATTTTGACCACCGCGCTCGTCGCGGCGCTCTTGCTGGCGGCCCCAGCGGCGGCACCCGCCGCCACCGCTGACGGCGCAACGATTCATTGGACGTCTTCCGGGAGAGGCGCGCAGACCGTTGTCCTGGTCCACGGGTGGACCTGCGACGAGACGTCCTGGCGCGAGCAGGTGCCCGTCGTCTCAAAGAGTTACCGCGTGATCACGCTCGACCTGCCGGGCCACGGCAAGAGCGGTATGCCGAAGACGTTCACGATGGAGGTCTTCGCGCGCGCCATCGAAGCGGTGCGTGTCGAAGCGGGAGTCGACAAGATCTTCCTCGTCGGACACAGCATGGGAACGCCAGTGATCCGGAAATACGCGCTGATGTTCCCGGGCCGGGTGAAGGGACTGGTGCTCGTCGACGGCCTGGTGCAGTTGCCCGCCAATGGGATTCAACCCGGACAGCCCGGTCGCGGACCGCTCCCGGCGGTGACCATCGCCTCGCGCGAGGCGATGGTGAAAGGGATGTTCGGGCCGGCCACGACTCCCGACCTGCAGCAGCACATCCTCAAGATGATGATGGGCACTCCCGAAGCGACCGCAGCGGGCGCCATGGCTGCGACATGGGATCAATCGCAGTTGTCGGATCAGAAGATCAAAGCTCCCGTCCTGGCGGTCTACGCCGGGACGCGGCCGCTGGCGACCGAGCAGACGGTCAAGACGCTGTATCCGGAGGCGGACTATCACACGATCCCCGAGACGGCGCACTTCCTGATGATGGAGAAGCCAGTCGAGTTCAACCGGATGCTCCTCAAGTTCATGGAGAAGTTCAAGTAACCGCGTGGGAACTCTTTCCAACCGGACACGCATAGGTTTCTACGAAGTCGTGGGCCCGCTTGGCGCGGGCGGGATGGGAGAGGTCTATCGCGCCCACGACACGCGCCTGAATCGTGACGTCGCCCTCAAGGTGCTCCCGGCCTCCTTTGCCGGCGATTCCGAGCGGGTGGCGCGCTTCGCAAGAGAAGCCCAGGTGCTCGCCTCGCTGAATCACCCGCACATTGCCGCGATCTACGGCCTCGAAGAGCACGGCGACGTGCGCGCGCTGGTGCTCGAGCTGGTCGAAGGGGAGACTCTTGCCGCGCGCATTAGCCGCGGGCCAATCCCGGTGCCCGACGCGCTCGAGATCGCCCGCCAGATCGCCGCCGCGCTCGACGCCGCACACGAGCAGGGGATCATCCACCGCGACCTCAAGCCGGCCAACATCAGCCTCACGAAGACTGGAGTCGTCAAAGTGCTCGACTTCGGTCTGGCGAAGCTGACGGAATCGTCCGCAGCTGCTGGATCGCTTCCGGGTTCGTCGCTGTCGCCGACGATTACATCGCCCGCGCTGGCGACGCACGCGGGGATGATGCTCGGGACTGCTGCGTACATGAGTCCTGAACAGGCGCGGGGAAAGGAAGCCGATCGGCGAGCGGATCTGTGGGCCTTCGGCTGCGTGCTCTACGAAATGTTGACGGGCAAGCAGGCATTCCCCGGGGAGACGGTCACGGATGTGATCGCTGCTGTCGTCACGAAAGAGCCGGACGTGTCGAAGCTGCCGCCGGACACGCCGGTTGGCGTTCGCTGGCTGCTGACGCGTTGCTTCCAGAAGGATTCGCGGCTGCGATTCAGCGGTGCGGCTGATGCCGCGCTGCTACTCGATCCGGCTGCGGCACCAGGTGCCACGGCTGCCGCCCCAGCGGAGAGCGGGCGCCGGATGTGGAAGCTGTTCGGCGGCGCCGCCGCTGCAGTTCTGCTGCTGGCTGCCGGCGTTGCCGCCGCCACCTACTGGCGGGCGCCTGTTGACTCGCAGCCCCTCCTGTTCGAGATTCCCGTCGAGAATTCCCCCATCAACCAATCGATCGCAATCTCGCCTGACGGTCGTCGTGTGGTGTACGCAGCAAGCACCGGTAATTCGGTGGGATTGTGGATTCGCTCGCTCGACGACCTCACCCCCCGCCAGCTTCCTGGAACGAATGGCGTCGACAGCTTTTCGGCACCGTTCTGGTCGCCTGACAGCCGATACGTCGCGTTCGTGCTCGACGGAAAACTGAAGCGGGTCGAACCGGGCGGCGGTGTGGTCGAGACGATCGCCGCTGTGGACGGCCAGCATGGCGGCAGCTCGTGGAGTACCACGGGAACGATTCTGATCGCGTCCAACGAGCACGGCCTCCGCTCTGTTCCAGCCGCCGGCGGCACTCTGACGGACGTGACAAAGCGGAACCCGGACGAGCTGTACCACGACTGCCCCTCGTTCCTGCCAGATGGCAAACACTACATCTATCTGGCGTACGGCGATAAGCCGGAAACGCGCGCCATCTACGCCAGCGAACTCGGCGCGACCGCGCGCACGCGTCTGATGGCGGGGGACACCTGTCCCCAGTACGCAGACGGATACCTCATCACTGTCCGCGATCAAACGGCGTTCGCGCGGCCCTTTAATCCTGGCTCTCTCGCGTTCACCGGCGATGCGATTCCGTTGGCGACCGATGTCGCGACGTTCGCCGGCGATGAGGTTCCCGTACTGACGGCCTCGGACACCGGTGTTGTTGCCTACCGCACCAGGGCTGGCGGGTCCGGCAACCGCTCGCTCGTGTGGGCGGATCGCAATGGTAAGCAAAGCGAACCGGTCGGACCACCGATTCGCGGTGTGTCGATTCAGCTCTCGCCGGACGGCGAACGCGTCGCCTACTCCGAAGCCACCAATGGCCCCGACGACATCTGGGTCTACGACCTGGTGCACGGCGTAAAAACGCGCCTGACGACCGATCCAGGGCACGACCATGGACCGGTGTGGTCTGCCGATAGTCGCCGCGTGTCGTGGGACTCGCATCGACATGCGGAGGGTCCAACGATGTACGAAAGGGTCGCCGATGGAGCGGCCCCGGAGCGGCAGATTCTGGCGCCCGAAAAGGGGATGGCCCGCACGCCGCGTTCCTACTCGTTCAATGGCCAGTATCTTGTCTACGCGCAGTCAACGACCGGCGGTTCACCGTGGGATCTGTGGGTGCTTTCGCTGACGGGCGATGCCAAACCATTCGCGTATGCCGCATCGCAGTTCGACGAATATGGCGCCGCGGTCTCGCCGGATGGCCGGTGGATGGCGTACGCGACGAATGAAACCGGTGTCAGTCAGATTGTCGTTCAGCCTTTTCCCAATCCCGCGGGAGGAAAGTGGCAAGTGTCGATGAATGGCGGCGCCTTTCCCCGCTGGCGTCGCGACAGTCGGGAGCTGTATTACGTTGCGGCGAATGGTGACCTGGTAGCGGTCGCTGTCACGCCAGGCCCCACTTTCACTGTCGGCTCATCGACCGTCCTGTTCCGCACCAACTTCGGATTCTCCGGACAGCCGCTGACAGGCGCGCCGTACGATGTGCGAGGAGACGGCCAGCGCTTTCTGCTCGCCTTGTCGCCCGAGGATCCCAATGCCACGCCCATCAGGACGGTGGTAAATTGGCCCGCCCTCGTGAAGGGCAAGTCTTCACCGAAGTGAACGCCGAAGCCCGCAACTCGTACAAAGACATCCAATTAGCAAACAGTTAGCGTTCTTAACGATCTGTTTGCCCAGCGTTAATCACCACGCCGGTCCAGCCCGGAATAATGCTCGGCATGCATTTGACGAAGCGCCTGCTTGTTGCCGCCGCCCTCGTTGCGTTCGCCAGCTCTGCGTTTGCGCAAACGGCCGCGAATCAGACTCAACTGCGGCTGATCATCGTGGACCAGACGGGCGCCGGGATTCCCGCTGCCACCGTCACTGTGAAGCCCGCCGCCGGCGAACCGACTGAGTTCACCGCCGACGATCACGGTGTGGCCGCGTCGAACCTCACGCCCGGGCAGGTGACGGTCCACGTCGAGTTCCCCGGCTTCATGCCGTTCGACGCGCCGCTGACGCTGAAGCGCGGAGCGATGAACCAGACGGTGACGCTGCAGATCGAAGGGTTCAAGGCGGAAGTCGAGGTGAGCCAGGCGAGCGCACCGGAGGCGTCGAAGAGTGCTTCGTCGTTCTCGCTCACGCAGGAAGAGCTCGACGCGTTGCCCGATGATCCGGACGAGCTGGCGGATTACCTGTCCTCGATGGCGGGTCCGGGAGGCGCCACGTTCTTCATGAACGGATTCAGCGGGGGCCGCCTGCCAAGCCGCGACCAGATCCGGTCCATCCGGTTCCGTCAGAACAACTATGCGTCGGACAACCACGACGCGGGTCGCGCCCAGATCGAGATCATGACCAAGCCGAACACCAACTGGGGCGGCAGCGGCAGCGTGACGTTGGGCGGCGATGCGTTCAACGCCCGTCAACCGCAGCAGCTGGTCGAGACGCCCTCGCAGGAGCGCAACGTGCAGTTCGGGCTTCGCGGGCCGATCGTCGCCGGCAAGACGTCATTCAGTTTCCAGGCGAACGGCAACAGCCGCTTCAACTCGAACCCGATCGTCGCGATCAACGAAGCCGGCGCGCGTATCAACGACGCCGTGCGGTCGACAAACGACCAGAACGGTTTCCAGTTCGGCCTCGAGCATTCACTCTCGGCCAGCCAGAGCCTGATCTTCAACCTGCAGCGGAGCGCCACCGAGGGACTCAACCAGGGTGTTGGCGGCTTTAACCTGCCCGAGCGCGCATCGACGCGGACCAGCGACTCGACCCAGTTCCGTGCGCGGCTGCAGAGCGTCCTTGGCACGAAGTACCTGAACGAAGCGCGCCTCCAGCTGACGACGAGCGGTAACGAGGCATTCTCGGCGTCATCGGCGCAGACGATCGTCGTACAGGACGCCTTCACGCGAGGCGGCGCGGGAGTCAACAGCGACAGCTCGACGAAGCGCCTGGAGCTGGCGGATAACTTCGATTTTACGGTCGGGAAGCATCAGATGCGTGCCGGCGCACTGGTGGAAGGCGCGTTCTACTCGAACTTCGACGAGCGCAACGCCGCGGGCACCTGGACGTACCGTACGATCGAGGACTTCACGGCCGGCCTGCCGGCGCAGTTCTCACAGCGCCTGGGCACCCTCGACACCGCCTTCAGTCAGTATCAGGCGGGCGTCTACTGGTCCGACGAGTTCCGCGTGCACCGCGACCTGACCCTCGGCCTCGGCGTCCGCAACGAGCTGCAGTCGCGCATCGACGACAAACTGAACCTGATGCCGCGCATCGGCCTGACCTGGGCGCCGTTCGGCAGCCAGACGTCCGCGATCCGCGGCGGCTACGGACTCTTTTATGACTGGTACGACGCGAGCCTCTACGACCAGACACTGCGCGTCGACGGCACGGCGGTGCGCGATATCCGCGTCTCGTGCATCGA
>Ga0207701_10003709_pt1 | contig 15626 bp, 17 predicted proteins | sample KBSSwiSSwithPhiX_FD_184294 | JGI IMG/M metagenome (GOLD analysis project Ga0207701, IMG submission 184294) | Switchgrass rhizosphere bulk soil microbial communities from Kellogg Biological Station, Michigan, USA, with PhiX - S5 (SPAdes) (version 2) | ecosystem: Environmental > Terrestrial >... | reverse complement strand
GACGCGCGGGCTTAGCGCCTGCTCGTAGTCGCGCGCCACCCGTTCCGGGTCCGGCACCGGCAGGTTGTCGAGGCCGTTGGGGATCGCCGGCGACTCAGGGCTGGCAGGCTGTTCGCGCGGTGGCGTATAGCCGGGCGTGGTATAGCCGCGGCGCGGCGGCGGCTGGTACTCGGACCCCGGCACGCGCTCGCGGCGGAAGCCCAGGACCTGCCATGCCTGACCCTGGCCCAGCCATGCCGGCACCGGACCTTCGGTAACCGGCCGCGTATAAGGACCTCCCGGAGCCATGCCCGGCGCGCGACCCCACACTGTCCCCGGAGGGAGCGGCTGTCCATCGGGGCCGATTTGTCCAGGCTGCTGGACAGGCTGGACAGGTGCGCGCGCCGGCTGAAGGTCAGTCGGGACTTCCGCCACCTGGGTCTGCGGCAGGGGCGCATCGGACGCCGGCGCCTCCGTGCGCATGCCGGGTACGGTGTCTTCGGGCTCGAACGGATCGTTCAGGAGCGGCATGGTCCTGACCTAGTGAACGTCGCGCAGGCGCGTGCGCAGCTGGTCGATTGCCCAATCGGCGAATTGCGGGTAGTTATCGCGCAGATGGATCTGGGCCTGGGCGATGGCGGCCTCCTTGGCCTGCTGGCGCCGACTGTACACGGTCATCGACTGGACACTCAGACGCGCGGTCTGCTCGAACCGGGTGAGCAGGGTCTGCATCGTGGCCATGTGTTCCGCCGTCGGCGTGGTCTGCACGACGGTGCGCGCAGCGGCGCCCGGCGGCGCATTCGGCGGCGCCTGTCCCGTCAGGCCGACGAACGACGCGCCGCTGGCGTCCCAGCCGCCCAGCGCGTCACCGACGCGCGCGAGATAGGCTTGCGTGCTCGGCGGCATGCGCTGGAGAAGATCGGTGCGCGGCGCGCCGGCCGAGACCTGCGTCAGGATGCGGTCAACGTGACGCGGGCCCCAGTTGTAGGCCGCGAGCGCCAGCGTGTAGTTGCCGCGATAGCGCTGCACCAAGTCGGAGAGATACGCCGCGCCGACGCGGATATTGGTCGCCGGGTCGAAGATGCCGTTGGCCGGCGCGCCGATCCGCCGCGCGATCTCCTGGTAGGTCTCGGGCTCGATCTGCATCATGCCGTAGGCGCGCTGACCGCGCGCCGACGGTGCGCTGACCGCGTTGGGACTGCCGCCTTCGGCCGGGCCGATCACCGCCGCGAGCAGGGTCGGCGGCACGTTGAACTCGCGCGCCGCCGGACCGATTAGCGGACCATACTGCTCCAAGGTGCGCTGCATGCGCGCGGCGTGCCCGGGATTGGGTGGTGGCGCAGTGCCGGCCGCCGGCGTGGCCGCCGGCGCAGGGCCATAGTTGCGCCGCGGCACCGCGTTCTGCTCGTTGTAGATCATGCTGCTCGGCGAGTAGCCACCCGTGTACCAGTGACCACCCGCCTCGGTGCGCGTGATGCCATGTGCGACGTCGTTGTAGATCTGCTCGATCAGCATGCCGCGCGACGCCTGATCGCTCGGCAGATGATCGGGCAGACGCTGGCGCACCGCGTGCACGATGGCGCTTTGCACCCCCTGGAAGCGCGGCGTGATCGCGAGCCCGCGCGGCGTCGCCGTCATGTACTCCGGGTCGAGCGCTTGCAGACCGGCGTTGACCGTCTGGTTGATCTGGTTGTTGAGGTCGTGCCAGTCGGCGCTGCTCAGTTCGCTGCGCCGTTGCGGCGCTCGCGCGCGAGCGCGCGCCTCTTCCGCGCGACGCTCCTGGCGGTATTCCAGTGAGTCCAGGTTGCGCTCCTGAGCCGCCTCGGAACGCTGCGCGCGGCGCTCTTCCACGTTCTCCTGCCACGTGCGCTGCTCCTGCTCGCGCGTCTGGGTGCGAATGAGGTTCTCGGAGAACGGCCGCTGCAGCATCGGCACGTTGGCCGGTGTGTCCGGCGTCAGCCCGCCGGACTGCTGCTGTAGCTGCTGCAGCACCGGCGCCGTCGCTGGGCGAAACTGTTCGGGCTGGAAGAACGTGGCGTAGTCGATACCCTGCGCGCCGCGCGAGATCGCCGTATCGGTCAGCTGGCGCGCCTCGGCACGGTCGGCCTGCTCGCGTTCCATCGTGCCGACGGTGAACCCGGTGGCCATCTCGCCCAGGCGCTGTGCGATGTCGGAGAACGATGGCATGGCCTACCGTGCCGGCTGCTGCGCGTTGGCCGCCAACTGCTGAGTAAACGGCGACTGGCCCAGGACGCGCGTCATGTTGGAGAAATCCATCGGCGACGCCGTCGCCTGGGCGAAACTCGCGCCGGCGCTCAGCGCGCGCCCGGACCCCTGCGGGGTGGCGTTCCAGGCGTTGAGCGAGGTCAGCGGCAGATCGGCGAGCAGCTTGATGCGTGCGTCTTCCAAGCTCTGCACCGCGTTGGTGAACACCGTGCTGCGCAGCATACCCCGCGCGGCGAACTTGGCCTCCAGACTGGACCGCGTCGTGGCCGCCTGGGTCTCGATCTCCTTGCGCGCGCGCTCCTCGAACAGCCGGCGAAACTCGGCGCCGTTGGGCGAGTTCGGGTCCATGCCCGCCATCGCCTCGCGCGCAATGTCGGCGCGCGACTGCGCGAACAGGCCGGTGAGCATCGAGCCAACCTGCAGCGCCTGCATCGCGGCGCCGACCGGGTTCTGCTCGGCGGTGCGCAGCAGACCGGTCCAGGTGCGGTCGAGCCAATCGGGCGGATTGAGAACTTTCGGGTTCACAGGCTGGATCGTGCTGGCGCCGACACCGCGACCCCAGCGTGGATCGACGGTCGGTGCCGCCGGCGTCGTCGGCGGCGGTGTTGCCGGCGTCGGTGTCGGGGCCCCGCCGGGCGGTGCAAACGATGGCGCCGTGCTCGGCGTCGCATCGAGCGAACCCGCCGGTGGTGCCGGCGCGGGTGCCGGTGCTGGCGTCGGCGCGGGTGCGCGTGGCGCGTCTAGTCCCGGAGTATCGAATAGTCCCGGGACATCGGCCGGTGTGATCTGGGCGCGCTGTCCCCAACCCAGGTCGGACGTATCCGACGCGACATCGCCAATCGAACTGGTGATCGTCTCGCCACTGCGGAACGACGGCGACAACGTCGGCTGGGCAATCGTCGGCGGCGCGCCGATGCTCCCGTCGGGTCGAATGACGTTGTACTGGCTCGGGACCGGGGTCCGGGGATAGTCCGCGTTGACCTGCCGGTTGAGATCGTCGGAAAACGGCGCGAGCGGCGTGCGCGTGACGCTCTCGTCGTAGCCGGGATAGCCCGAGATCGCACCGCTGCCGCTGTCGGTCAGACCCGGCACCGCGCCCGAGCGCGAGCCATTACCGCTCAGCTGGTTCCACACGTCACCGAACGTACCGACGGCGCCGGCGCTCTGACCGACGTTGTAGCCGCCGAGCCCCAGCTGGAGCGCGCCGGTCGCCCGGTCGAACGCCGAGCGATTGGGACCGAACGTGCTCGCCGCACCGGAGGCGAGATTGGCCGCGCCCGACAGGCCCTGCAGCGCCGTCCCCCAGCCGCCCATGTCGCTGAACGCGCCGGCGCCGCTCGCGAGCCCGGCGACGCCCGCGCCGATACGGAACGCCGGGCTGGACAGGAAGTCGGTGACTTGGCTGAACCATCCCATCGCGTCCTCTCATTCCGCCACGATGGCGAAGTCCATGATGCGGAGATCGCCCTTGTCCTCGCTCTCGAACTCGATCTGCACGCCGTAGGCGCGATGCTCGAACGGCAGATCGAGCGGCCGTTCCGGCGTCAGGCGCGTGTCGGGGTCGAGCACCGGGTAGCTCGCCAGCAGATCGTCATCGAGCAGGTCGAGATCCTGGTTGTACGCCCGGATGCGAAACTTGGCGTCGCCCGACGCGCGCACCATGAGACGCTTGTAGTTCTTCTCGCGCTGCGGTGAGCCCTGGTAGAGCACCGCCGAGCGCGCGCGCATCTTCGACGTGTCGGTCTCGTAGCGCATGTCGTCGTCGCACAGGCCGACCGTCGGCACCGCGAGCGACATGTCGCCGTCGAAATACGTGCCGTCGGCCCAGCCCGACGACGGCGTGAAGCCCCACGACAGATGGGGCTGGCGTCCGGCCGGCTCGATGGTGAAGGTGAAGCGTGCCCAGTAGATCCCGTCCGGCCCGGGACCGCCGGTCTGCGGCATCATCAGGTGGTAGTGACCCTTGTTGGGATCCCACACCGCGCGCGGCTCCCATACGCCTATCGTGGTCGGCATGCGCTTGATGCACTGGAAGTAAAGGTCCTGCACCACGCGCGAGAAGGTAATCGCCTCCAGGGTGATGCCGTTCACCGAACGGCGTAAAGAGTGCACGCCGAAGCGCGACGCGAAAAACAGATCGTTGCCGACGCGCTTGATCGTGCGCTTGCCGATGGTGCCAATCGGCACACGGAAATCCCGGAGCAGGGCCCAGTTGTTGATGTCGGGATCGGCGACGTACAACAGCGTCTCGTTGCCGCAGAAGATCGCGAGCTTATTGCCCTCGAACGTGCCGAGCCCGCGCACGCGATCCTTGCCGGTAAGGTCGTCGCGGATATCGAAGCGCGCCCCATCGCCGGCGCCGGTGCCCACGGTGAAGTCGGCGGCGCCGGCCTTGGACACGGCGATCTCGGTGTAGTCCGGGCCGTAGCCAGACACGCACAAGCGCGCGAGCACGTTGGCGGCGCAGCCGCCGCGAATGGCCACCGGAAATATCGTGCTCTCCACGTTCCACGCACTGCCGTTCCATGAGTGCGGAATGCCGGTGTCCACGAACACGTATTCCTTGCCGAGATACTGGCACCAGTCGATGGCCGACCCGAAGCTCCACGTAGTGTCCACGGCCGCGAGCGTCGGATATTGGAGCAGCACAAGCGAAACACCGCCGGTGCCGCCCTTCTGGCCGTAGAGCACGACGTCCTTGCCGTAGTGCTCGCAGTACGCGACGTTGGTGCCGGCCGTTATCCCGCTCTTGATCTTGTGCCCCGGCAACTTGTTGATCTGGCCGCGCAGGTCCACGAAGGCGTGCTCGCAGATCTCCAGGAAGCGCTCACCCATCTGGCGCCGGTCGGCGATGGCGTCGAGCCCGACGAAGCGCGCGTAGGGATAGAGCTTCTCGGGCATCAGTAGTCCGCCCCGCGCTGATCGTGGTCGATCTCCAGGATGCCCATGACGTTGCGCAGCTGGCCGAGCCACGTGTTGAGTTCGGTGTAGTACTGCGCGCGCTGCTTGTTGACGTTCTGCGGCCGGGTCGTCATGTCGCGGTCGAGCGCCCAGAAATACTTGATGCCCTCGATCATCACCCGGTCGCCGATCTCGCGGAACTCGTCGGTCGCGATGTAGCGCGAGATCCGGCCACGGTAGAGCGGCCGGATCACGCAGTTCGGATTGGTGGTGTGCGGCGCGTCGGCGATACGCAGCTTGGACTGGCCGTTGACCCAGCTGGCCAGGGTGAAGGTGAAGATGTCTCCCGGCGGAAGCCCATAACCGACGCCGCGCAGACGCACGGGCGTGTAGGGCCCCATGCCGGTGAAGCCGGACAGGATGGTGATCTCGGTGTCGTCGGCGACGACGCTGGCGAGCCCGTCAGGGAACTGGAACTCGAGCAGCTGCAGGAAGTAGGGATGGCGATTGACGTCGTCCACCGTCTTGTTCGCCGCGTTGACCAGCGGGTTGCTGTACTTGGCGATCAGCACCGCGGCGTTCTTCTCGCCGGCCTCGTTGACCGCGTCCTCGATCAGCTTGTCGAGCCTGGAGAACTCGCCCGAGACCGTCGTGGTCTCGGCGTTGAACGGGAACGGCCGGTTGTTGAGGGCGGCGACCATCACACGGCCTGCAGCCGGGTGACGCGCATGTCGCGCACGAACATGTGCTGCTCGAAGCGCTCGACCTTGTCGGGCGGCACCGCGGCGTAGCCGTCCTGGAAGCGCACTTCGAAATCGCCGAACAGCATCACGAGACTGGGGTCCGCCTTGGTCGCGTACATCACGACCTCGCCGGACTTCATGCGCGCGACGTTGGCCGAGAACGTCGCGTGGTCACGATACGACACGATGTCGTTGCCGATGATCGCGACCTCGTCGGCGGCATAGAACTTGCCGGTGGTGTAGAGGAAATGCCGCTTGAGCCGGTTGGCCACCACCTCCGGGACCGACACGCGCCCGAGATTGAAGCGCACGGTGACGTCGCCAAGCTCGATAGTCAGGCCGGGATCCTTGGACACGAAATCGACCATCGCGCCGACATACTGCTGCGTCAGGCCGGCCTCGCCGTGCAGGGTCCACACGCCATCGACCAGGGTGACCGAGCCCGGCACCGGCACGGCCGAACTGGGAACTTCGACCGGCGGCTCGTCGGGCGCCGCGAACAGCGCTGCGGGCGGTGCATCCATCTGGTCGGCGGCGGCCTGGACCGCCTGCTCCTCCGTGACGGGCGGCTCGGCATCGGGGATCGGCGGCTCGCCGACCACCAACTCGCTGTTCCTGGTCGTCTGCTTCGCTGGCATTGGCACTCCTCGATGTGAATTGGGGCGGCGGGAGTGCTCCTCCCGCCGCCCCAGGTTGATGCGCCAGCAATCCTGGCTGCGGCGCTTACGGGCCGGTGATCTTGTTCCACCCCGTGATCAGCGAGTGGGTCTTCTCCTGGAGCATCTCCAGGCCGCACTCGGCGAGGTACTCGTCGGTCACGCCGTCGATGCCGGGCGACTGGCGATCCTTGAGCAGCACGAGATCATCGATGTAGCGATACTTGAGATCGCCGGTGTCGAGGATCAGCATCATCTGCTCGGCGCCGGGGATCTGGCGGAACTGCGGATGGGTCTTGACCATAAGCTCGCCGGCGAACGTCATGTACGACGTCATCGACATGCCGTAGGTCATGTTGCCGCTGACCGCATTGATCGTCCACCGGTCCTTGGCGATGCGCTGGAGCATGTCGGCGCACTGCCAACCACAGAGTGCGAGCTTCTGTGACGAGCCGAACGCGAACACGTGCTGCGCCAGGAAGGTGTCGAACGTGACCTCGTCCAGCAGCCCCGGCGTGGTGGCGACGGAGATGTCGAGCACGTGGCTCGTGAGGAACGAGACGATGCCGCCGGTGTAGCGCTCGGGCTGACCGTTGGCGCCGGTGATGATGTCCTTCTTGCCCCAGATGAAGGCGCGCTCGGTCTCCATCATGTGCTGCTTGAGCGCGTCGCGCGTCTTCTCGACGTACTGGTCGCCGGTGCGGAAGTTGGTCTTCATCGCGGTGCGCGTGATGTTCACCGGCGTGCGGAAGATCTGGCAGAAGTTCTCGGTGCTCGCGGCGTCCCACGAGATCGCGACCGGAGTGTCGGCGCCTTCGGCGTTGGCATTGCCGACCAGGAACCACACGTCGGAAGCGTTGACCGCGACACCGGTCCCGGAGTTGCCCACACCGCGCGTGACGGTGAGCGTGGTGCCCGACGGCTTGGCGGTGACTTTCGCCACCTCGCCGGTGCGCCAGTTGCGGATCATCGCGCCGATGCGGATGAAGGTGAGATCCGCCGCCGCCGTGGCGGTCAGGGTCACGTCACCGGCGAGCGCGGTCCCGGAGTGGGTGAAGCGGAAGTCGGGGAGATCCTTGCGGAAGTTGTGATATTCCGGGTCGTCGGTGCTCTCGCTTCCGAGCATCGACAGGATCGCGGTCAAAGGGGCCGAGCCGTTGGGCTCCAGCATCAGCCACTTTTCCCGCCAATTCTCGGCGCGATGGTCGGCGGGAAAACCGCCGGTGCCGCGCATACCAAGCACTGCTGGCATGACATCACCATGGTCAGAGGTTGCGTTACCGCTTGCTCTGGTCCCGGTGCTTCGTCGCTAGGCCAGCCTGCTCGGATATCGGACTACGCCGTTCGCGAGCGGGTGTCAGGTCGGATAAGCACAGACCGAACGTCGCTTACAGCGCGGCACACTACGCCCGGTCACATCATCTTGTCCATCAGGGTTCGGTTGAAGTCCTCCTCGGGGAGCGCACCGTTGCCGCTGCCGGGACCGCCGGCGCCGGCCGAGCCGGGGATCGCACCGCCACCGGGACGTGGTGATGCCATCTCGCCGCCGGCGCGCGCGAGATCACTCGACACGCGCTGCGTGGTCTCCTTGCGCTCGGCGATGGCGCGGCGTCCAGCCGCGATCTCGTAGTACTTACGAATGGCACCGCCCATCGCCTTGGGATCCTGCAACACGCGGTTCTTGAAGCCGGGAAACTCGGCGTCGGTCTCCTTGACGAACGATGCGAAGCCGGCGACCTCCTCGGGCGTATCGATCCCGAGTTCGGTCGCGACGCGCGCGGCCTCGGCGTTGATCGCGCTCTGCAGCGCCTGCTGCGAGCGCTGCTGCAGGTCCTGCTGGAAGCGCTGCATGGTCTGGACCATCGGACCGAAATTCTTGACCATGGTCTCCAGCGCGTTGCCGTGCTTGAACATGTTCATCAGGGCATTGCGCGCGCCATCGGGGAACTGCAGCCCGTTCATCTGCTCCATCTGCTGCAGGTCGCTCTCGGCATTGTCGTTGGGCGGCGGCATGCTGAAGGGCGCACTCGCGGCTTGGGCTGCGGCCGTCGCCGCTGCTGCCGCCGCGGGCGCACCGCCGGCCATGGCCTGCAGCGGATTGGTCGGCGCAGCGCCGCCACCGTTCGCGGGACCGCCGCCGTTCTGTCCATTGGCCTGGACAATCTTCTGGACAGCGGACATCACCAGTTCGGCGAGCTTGCGCGGATCGGTGATCCCGGTCTGGCGCTTGATCTCGTTGATCACGCCGAGCACCGGAGAATTTTCCCCGACCGCCAGACCCTGCTGGGCCAACTGACGGATCGTGTCCACCGGGTACTCGCGCTCTTCGCCGCGGAACTTGATGCGCATCGTGCTCGGCGCATCGTTGGGCCGCGCGCCGGCCTGCGTGCCCGGCGCCGGACCCTGCGAGGTTTCCTGCGGCGGGTTGTCCGTGGACATCGCCTCGGCCGACGCCGAGCGCGGCGTGCCCTGGCGGATCTCGAAATCGAAGTCGGGCGCAATCGTGCCCTGGGTCTTCTCGGGCCGGATCGAGGTCTTCGCCGCCGGCGTCGCCTGCGGGCTGTCGTTCGCCGCCGAGCGCTGGTCCTGCGGATTGGGGACGTCGGCCGGCTTCTGGTTGGTGTTGGTCGTGCCGGCGCCCGACCCGGGCACCCGGATGCTGGTCGCGGTGCGTTCGTCAACCGGCTTGGTCATCGGTGGCATCGTTGTCCTCCTGCGGGCGCCCGAGCCTGGGCGGGGCGCCGATTACCTGTCCCTCGAAAATCACCTGCCCGGAACGAATGAGATCGGGCAGCGTCAATGCCGTGCGAAATGCGCTCGCCATCGCGGCGGCGACACGGATGTTGTCGGCCGGGCCGCTGGCGCCGGCCAGGGCAAGCTCGACGTGCTTGGTCATCTGGTTCTCAAGATGGCGTATATAGGTTTTCCAGAACCAGCTGCCGGCGATGCGCTTATACTCGGCGTCGAGAAACGACTGCGGCGTGTAGACGTTGACGACCGGATCGGGTGTCATCGCACGCCGGACGCCTGGGTCGGCTGGGTGTGCAGCGGCTGCTCGGCCGCCGGCGACGATTGCTGCACGGCGGTGGTGCGCATCGCGTCAGAGAGAGGAACAACGTTGCCTTTCTCCTTGTCGCGCATGACCTGCTCGTCGGGCTGGACCTCGGTCTTCTGCTGCGCCATCTGGGCATTGGCGGCGGCGACCTGAGCCTGGACACCGGGATTGTTCGCCATCGCGCCGGCCTGCTGCTGCGCGTTCTGCTGCTGGCCTTCCTTCTGGGTGTTCTGCCACTCCTCGACGTCGCTGAAGCCCATCGAGATGAAAAGCTCGTTGAAGATCTTGGCCATGTTCCAATTGGCGGCGGTGTTGGTCTCGCCGATGACGCGGATCGCGCGCATCAGGTTTTCCGAGTTCGCGCGGGGATCCGCCGGGAGCGTGCCGTCGCTGAGCAGGTAATCGAACTCGCCCAGGATCTCCTTCTGCTTCCACTCGTACCAGCCGTTCTCCAGTCTGGCGTACTGGGGGGGCAGCTGGACCTGCCCCCCGTAGACGCCAAAGTACTGCAGGTTCCACACCATCTGCAGCACCATGGGCCGGATCTGCGACGCGCTGAGCATCCGCGCCTGGGTGCCCAGACGCTGCTGACCGAGCGAGGTCAGCCGCGCGATCTCGGTAGCGGAGCGCTGGGTATCGGTCTGCACGCCCTGCGCCGTGTCGTTGGCCGCGAGCAGGCGTTGCTGAAGCTGGGCCGCCTGATCCATCTCCTGCCAGAAGCTCTGGGTGCTGTCCTTCTGGTCGATGGGCAAGAGAGCCGTCTTGAGATCGGCGCCGGGCAGCGCGCGGATCAGGCGCGCGGTGTTGGGGTTGAGGATGTCATCGATCATCACCTTGGTCGGATCGGCGATCATCCGGCCGCGGATAAGATTTTGAGTATTCTCGACCCTTGCGCGCAGCAGCCAGTCCTGGAAGCGCTGCAGCGGCGCGCCAAGCTCGTAGGCGCTCGACGCGAAGATCTTGTGCGCGTCCCAGTCGCAGGCGCCCGACGCTATCGGCATCTGGCCGTGCGGGTAGGGCGACTTGTCGAACATCACCACGGTCTTCTCGTCGGCGACAACGATGCGGTAGAGCCCGAACGGCGCATTGACGCCGAACCACTTCGGCGAGATGAAGGCATAGAGCGTGTTGAGGACGTGGTTGCGCCCCAGGCCGAACTTGCTGCTCGCCGTCGGCATGCTGGTCCGGCCGCCGTCGCGCAGGGTGTCGGGCTTGGTGCCGCGCTGGCTCTGATCGAGCAGGCGGTTGCAATCCCAGCCGGTCACCAGATGATTGCTCTCGACGCGGTCGAGATTGGCGTAGAGCTTGCGCCGGTACATCGCCGAGATGCTGGCGGTCGAGCGCAGGCCGATGAAGTCGGCCTCGTGCTGGTTCTGCAGAGTGACGCGCGGGTCGGGGAAGTAGTTCCACGGATCGACGTTCACGGGAATGTTACCGTCGTGGCCGTAGTAGGTCGCGACCGGCGAGATGCCGTAGCGGTTCTGGTCGAGCGTGATCTGATAGAGCAGGCGCTCGTAGCCGACCCGGCGCATGTTGTTGGATAGCTCGGCCTCGATGATCCGCGCCGCGAGCCGCGAACTGGTGCGTCGCGCCGGGTAGATCTTGAACGCCGGCATCCCTCCAAAGATCGCGAGGTTGTAGGTGCAGCGGACATCGCAGATCGCGCGCGAGTACGGCGTGCGGATGACGTCGATGATGCGCGGCTTTTTCCGTCGGCCCTGCTTGGTGCTGGCCTGCATGCGCTCGACCGTCGCGGTCGGCACGTAGAGATCGTGGGTCTGGTCGGCCTCGGACCATGCGTCGTAGCGCTTGCTGATCATCTCGTGGCTCAGCTGGAAGCACTCGCCGACGTAGTCCACGATGTCCTGCTCGATGTCCACGGGGAGGGCGGCGGCGGCGTTCTTGTTCATCGTGAGCATGTTGCTCACGGTCTCGGCCGACCGCGGAATGTCCCCCTCGCCCAGGATCGCGATGTAGTCGCCGAAGTTCGCGTCTGGCCCCGGCGCATCGGCGTCAGGAGCGTCCTTATCGGGCTGGCCGACGTCGTCGCTGGCGACATCGATAGTCGCCTTGTCCGACGTCAGCGGGTTCCAGCTTTGGCGTATTTCGCGGCCGTCGGCGCGCACCGCGCGGACCTGGGCCATCTGCTGCGCGACCTCCTGGCGGCCCAATGCGAGGATATCGGCGGGATCGGTGTGCGGGCCCAGGGTGTCCGATACGGTCTCCCAGCCGCGGCGGATCGGCAGCGCCCTGGACAGCGCCGTGGACAGGTCGGCGTCGCCGGGAATGGTCGGCGTCACGAACTTGGACATATCCGACTGGTCGCCGGTCGCGGGTATGGCGAACGGATCCACGACACGTGTCGGCATGATTTACGGCACTCCGGGTAGCGGCCCCGGGGCGGCACTGTACACCAAGTCTATGAAACGGCTAAACTCCCGTTCGCCGGGCCGCCCGCGTGCCGTTTGTCGGGATCTTCCCTCGACCCGCCATGCGCTGCTTGTCTGGCGCACCCCCCGCTGTCCAGGGGCTCATCGCTGGGACTCCTTGGCCGGTCGGATCTCGCCCTCGGGATCGCCGCTTTCCCTCCAGGTGGGCGGCCATTCCGGGGGCGGGGTGTCGAAGCGAAGGTGCCCTCGTTCCATGGACACCTTCGCCCGCGACGCAAATCGCGTGCTCGGTCAAGTCACGACATGCCGCGCCTCCCCTGGTCGTTGCGCTTGCGGAGATGTTTGCGCCATCGCCGCCGCTCGAACCAGTCCAAAAGCATTAGCTGACCGGCGCCGGCCGCGACGCCGAGAGCGAAGCTCCAGCCGCTGAAGTCGCTCATTCCAATGCGCGCCAGATCAACCGGCCGGGCACGCCGGGCACGATCTCGTCGCCGCAGCTGCCGATGTCGCGGCCGGCGTCGATGCGCGCGACATGCGCCAGCAGCAGCGCCTTGACGTGGGGTGAGATCGGTTCGTCGGACACCGCGACCTCGATGTCGATCAACAGACGGCGCGTGACCATCGTTTCCCTATGCCTTGATCGGCTTGTCTTCGCCTTCGGCAGTAATAACACTACGTGGGCGGCGCCGCGTCTTGCTCCACGCCAAGGCTTCCCTGGCGTCGGCCAGCAGCTTGTCGGCCTCTTCGATCTGCTGGCGCACACGCTCGCGCAAGGTGCCGGCTTCGGCGAGCTTGATGTTCCGGGTCATGTGCGTGGCGCCAGACCGAGATGCTGCGCCCGCTTGAAGCGCGAGCAGCCGGTGCAGTCGTGGAGCTTCTCGACGGCGGCGATGGTCCGGGTCGCCGACCACGCCATGCAGGCGCGGCCGTCGTCGCGGAAGCCGGGCGCGCGCGCCGTCGCCTCGCCGTCGGTCCAACAGGCGGCGCGCTCGCTCATTCGCCGTTGGGCCGCGCAATCGCGCGGATCAGCCACATGAAGCCGGTCTGGATCTCGGTGCGCGCGATGGCGACGGACCGGGCATTGACGCCCGGCGTGTTGTGCGCTTCCTGGACAAGCTCAAGCACTTCCTTCTCGCACGCCTTGATCTTGTTGATGATCGCGATCTCCTGCGTGGACAAGTCGCGATAGCCGCTGATCTGCTTGTGCTGATTGTCAACCATGTCTGTCGTCCTCCGGGTGATCGTCTAGCGTCGCCGGCTCGCACACCGTGCGCCGGCCCTGCGCAAGGCACATCGTGCAATAGAGTACGCCGTCGATCTCGACCGGCTGCGGCCGGGTGCAGCCGCGCGGGCAAACCACGTCGTCAAGATCAGCCAAGCGGGTCATCGGTCAGCGTCTCCCCGTCGTCGTCGTAGGCTTCGGTGGTCTCGCCGGGCTCGCGCACGTCGTTGAGCCGGGCTTCCAGGCCGCGGGTCCACAGGCCATCGTCCATCACCACCATCGGCGGCATCTCGCTGGCGGCCAACATAAGAGCCGTAACGCAATCGTCGTACATGCCCATCGGCGCTGAATAGCGCACCTTGCCGGTGGGCAGGATATCGTAGGTGAACGCCTCAAGCTCCTGCCACAGGAAGGTGAGATCGAGATGGGCTTCGGCGCCAATGATAGGAGGAGGGACATGGCACGCCCCGCTCTCGATCAGGCTGGCCAAGTTCTGGGTCATGAACGCCTTGCGCTCGTTGTTGAACTTGACCCCGGTCATCGGGATGCCCTGGCCGGCGAGCGCCTCGTAGAGCACCTCGCCGGGGCCGGCGATGTCCATGATCATCTTGCCGCGGAAGCGCGTCAGGAAATTCTTGATGCGCATCAGCATGGTGTGCCACGGCAGATCCTTGAAGCGCTCGAACCCGACGACGGCGTTGTTCTCATCGAGCGCCAGCAGCACCGTCCAGTCCGAATGGCGGCCGATGTCGATCCCGATCCGGCAGTTGGCGGCCTGGGGCTTGAGCTTGTGCCCCTGCGAGCGCGTGCGCATCGCGCTCAGCCCCTTGAACACCATGCCGCCGGTGTCGAGGAACTCGGCCATGAACTCCTGGTTGAACATATCTTCCGGGAGTTCGATCTTGAGCCGGTCGAGTTCCTCGACCGGGATATAGGGATTGTCGTAGGTCGAGAAGCGGAAGCTCTTCCACAGGTTGGTGGCGCCCTCCGGGGTCTGCCGCGGCAGGCCGCGCAGGTACATCTTGTGGAACGCGTTCTTGCCCTTGGGCGTGCCGCTGAGCCACGCCCAGCCGGCGCGGTCGATGAGCATCGCGGCGATGGGGCCTTCCCAGAGTTCGGCGAGCGCGCCGATCAAGCCGGCCTCGTTGATGATGATGCCATCGTACTGGCCGGATCTAAGGTTGTCTGGCTGGTCTGCACTGAAGAATGTGATGCGATCACCATTGATCAGCGTCACTTCCATTGGCGGTGTACGGATGACACCGTCTTTTGCTATCAGTTTACCTGACTCGGCGAACTGACGGAAGATGCGGAAGCTCTCCTTGCCCTGCGGGTTGTACACCGGGTTGAGCCACGCATAGAGCTTCTGGCCGCGCGGAGAGATTTTCGAGAAACACTCGATCAGCAGGTTGATCGAGATCAAGTGGTCCTTGCCCCAGCGCCGGCCGCAGACCAGGGTCTTGAAGCGATGATGGTCCTTGAGGACCTCCATCTGCGTCGGGTGGACCTCGAAATTGAAGTCGAGCATCAGGGCTTGACGCTGCCGATGCCACCGCCGGTGGCGCCGGCGGCCCCGACATCGCCGTCGCCGATGGCATCGGTCGCGCCATCGCCCGTATCGTCGGTCGCCGCCGCCGGCCGACGCGGCGCCGGTGGGTACGCCGGCAGATCGGTCAGGGTCTTGAGCGCATAGGCCCGTGCCTTGCCGATGTCCGGCATGGTCACGATTTCGGCCAGCGCGCCGCGGAGCAAAACCCCCTGCCGGCGCAATTCCGCGATCTCACTCTGGAGCAGCTGGATGCGGCGGATCGTGCTGATCGTCGGTGGCATCGTCGGTCTCGCCGGCGGCGGGTTCGTTTGCCGTCTCGCCGCGAGACGGCAACGTACCAGCAATGGTCTCGGGGTCAATGCCGTCGATCTCGCCGACCAGACGCTGGGCCTGATCGACCACCTGCCCCAGGTTCATGGTGATCGGCGCGATGCGCCGCGCGGCGTTGGGATGCTCGCCCTTGACGGCGCCGGCGCGCAGGCGGCGGTCGGTGCTGTCGCCGGCGTCGTTGTTCACCGTGTTCACGGTGATGCGCACCTGCCGCGCGTCGATCATGTTGCCCTTGCCGAGCCCGGGCTTGCCTTCGATGTCCATGTCGGTGATGGGTGGGAGCAAGCGATGGAGCACGAGGCCAGCCAATTTGGCCTGCGCCGGCGTCATCGCGCTCACGTCGGGCACGGTCTGCACCGGATGACCGGACGCATCGATGATGGTGTAGGGCTCGGCGAGGATGAACTTGCCAAGGCGTGTGGCGATCTCAGGCAGCACCGCGGCGAGATTGGTGCGAAACGCGTGCGCGGCGTCGAAAAACAGTTCGACGTCGTTGCGCGTAACTTTCGAGATCGTGTCGGGCGCGCTGCTCGGCCGACGCACGACGGCGGGAATATCGGGGGAAAGCCCGATTT